>OFQV01000177.1_pt1 | contig 18541 bp, 32 predicted proteins | sample 1542971 | NCBI WGS metagenome assembly OFQV01 (sample SAMN07774229, study PRJEB24372) | wastewater metagenome | isolation source: WWTP Cannobio (Effluent) | place: Italy: Cannobio | collected 2016-01
CAAGACGGTCACACCAACTCCAGCGGCCGGTGCGTGGCGTCGAACTCACTCAGCACTTGTGCGTAGTAGGCGCGGGCCGCTTCAACCTTGCGAGCCATCAGCGGCTCAATGCTGCGGTCGCGCTTGACGGTCCATGTGGTTAGGCGCATGAACTCGGGGATATGGCTGACAACGTGCAGCGTCATCGGCTCCCAGCGGCGCAGTTCCTCGGGGGTGTCCACCAAGCAATAGTTGACCTCCCATTCTTCGGCGTCCCACAGCCAGAGATACCCACGCATCTGATATTCGTAGAGCTTGTCTTGGCAGTCCACCAGGGCAATGGGGAACGTGGCCGCTGACCATGAGGTTTTCAGGTCATGGCCACGCCTGCGCTGCACGTCGAACAGGTCGCACTCGCCGGTAATCCATGCGTTCGACTTGCGCTCCGTGTTCTTCTGCAGCGCCAGGCCACGCACGCGATTCAGCAGGCCGATGGAATCTTCTTCGCAGGCAAGACCCTTCTCGATGGGCTTGCTGCTGACCTCGAAATCAATGCCCAGCACGTCTTGCGCGACGAGTTCACGCACATGCGTCTTGGCGCCGACTGAGAGCACTTCGCCGGCCGCAATGGCGGCCTTGGTGGGCTCCGTCATGAGTTTGCCGATGCTTGAGCACCGGATGCGCAGATCACACATTTCCACGCTCCGCTGCCTCAAGGTCGGCCATCCACGGGTCATCAGTGCCAGGGGCCGGCGCTGCCGTAGTGGCTTGCGTGGCAGCCGGCGCTGCCGCGGCTTGCGTCGTGGCTGCGCCGTTGTCCACCGTGCGCGCCGCATCAGCGTCTTCCGCGATCTTCCACATGGCCTGCTTGATCGCTTCGCTGGCCATGCCGCGCACGTCGGCGGGCAGCGACTGCCAGTGCTGGCGCGCAGCCTTGCGCCCCTTCGCTGCTTCGGCTCGCCATGCATCCAACTGCTCGGGCGTCAGAACCTTGGCGCCGGCTGCAGCGCCCTGCACCACTTCAGCGGCGCCCATGTCCTTCGGTGTTGGCGCTTCGTCCAATTCGTCGGGCGTATAGACGCCAAGCAACACGTCTGGGCAATGCAGGCGCGTCCACCGCTTCACAGCAAGATAGGCCAACTGCTGGCGCGGATCGTCGGCCCACAGAGGCGAATTGCGAGTGCGCGACTGCACAAGCAACAACTCCAGAACGCGCGGCTCAGCTTCGCCTTTCATGGTGGCCCACACGCGGACACCAAGCCCGGCCTCGTCTGCAAGCGTCCACGCGGGTACGCGGTACTTTTGTGGCTGGCCAGTGTCTTCGTCCGTCTTCTTCTTCGACGTGCGCTCTTCAAACTTGCCCATGACCTTTGACCAGTCACCAAACCACTCGTAGTTGATGCGGTCTTTCGTCGGCGCCATCGTGTTGACGACTGCGTTCACAAGCTGCGCTTCATAGCCAAGCGTGCCGTTGACCACATGAGTCTTTTGCGCCACGGCGAACGGGTTCATGCGCCATTGCGTTGCTTGCATGGCAACCGCCAGGCAGTCGCCCACATTCTTTTGAAGGTGACGCGGAATCGTCGCCACACCTTTGGCCATGATTTCAGCCAACGCCACGAGGCGCGTCAGGTGCGCGTCTTCAAGGATCAGCGTTGCAGTGCTTGTATTGATCGGCTGCGAGTCGGCGTTTTGGCGCTCAACTTGCGCCAGTGCGGTAGTGGTCAAGAATTCTCTCCAGTGGTTTACAGGAACGGGCGCGGTGCCAGCAGGAATGCCAGCACAGCACGGAAGAAGCGGCGCACGGGCCGATTGCGCGCGGGATGCGCGGCTCGATAGGGGCCAGACATTGAGCCCTTGGCCAGCAGCAGATCAGGCAGCGACTGCGCGGCGGCATCGCGCTCATCGTTCGCGCGCTCCTGGCGCCGCTGCACCGTTTCATCGCGCCTGAACTGCATCCGGTCCAAGTCGGCCTCTCGCAACAGCGTTGGAACCGCGCGGCCTTGCGCCTCGCGGCCAAGGGGTGTGTATGGCTGCCTCACGACAGGCCCCACACAAGCGCCAACCCGATGGCAACGCCCAGCACCAGGGCCGTCAGCACATCGGCCGCAGCACTGGCCCGGCTCGCGCGGCGGGCGTTGAGTTCGTTGATGCCATGGGCGATCAGGTTCGACTGACGGACCTTCATGCTTCGTCCCCTTCGTCGCGTGCGCGCTGCTCTGCCAGCATTGCCGCCGAACACATGGCCAGCGCCACGATGGCAATCAGCGCCAGCAACGCCACCAACACCAAGATCGCGGCGCTCATTGGCTGGCCATCCGGTCAAGGTCACGCTCGTACATATCGGCGGCACGGTCGGCGCCGTACTCGTCGGGCTCGGAGTCATCCCAACCCTCGTCGGCGGCCTCAAGTTCGCCTTCATCGCAGTCTTCAGGGTTGACGTGGACGTAGCGTCCACCGCGCCACACGCGCACGACTTCATAGCCCTGCGCCGGGCCGCAACTCGGGCAGTCGATGGCTCCGCACATGCAGGGGCCAAGGCGCCGGCTCATGCCTGCACCCGCGCCGCAGCGTCCTTGAACGTCTTGCTCACCCAGCACCAGCCGGGGATGCTCACCATGCGGGCCGTGTGCGCGTGCTCGGCAATGGCCGCGTCGGTGATCGCTTGATCGGCATGGATTGCCGCGCCAGATTGCCAGTCACCGGCCTTGACGCAGGCCAGATCGAGCCCGGACACGATCAAGGTCTGCGTGGCCAGGTCATCCAGCATCCGCGACAGTTGCAACGCCTTGTCGGTGCCAGCTACTGCAATGGCCTGCTGCAGATACGCATCCGCCCTCTTGCGCAGGTCCAGCAGTTGCGAGGCGGCAAGCGCCTGCAGGTCTGCGGTGGTGATGGTTGCCATCGTCTTCTCCCGGCTGCTTTGTGCAGCGAACGGGATGAAGAATAGCAAACGCTACCGCTTAGCGCAATAGCAGCCGCTACCTTGTGGCGCAAGTGCTAACCCTGATGTCGTAAAAAAGCCCGCTCTAGGCGGGCTGCTTCGGTGTCCGGTGGGGCTACGGCCTGTGTCCGTACTTGGCGACGAACTTCGCTTCCATGCCTTCGCAGGCGCCGGCAATGAAACGCTGCTGGGCCGGGTCCAGCGACTTGCGCTTTTGCTCTTCCCAGCACGTATCAATGGCGAAGCGCGCGTTGTATTTGCTGTCTGCCTTTGGTGCGGCTGGCGCAGGTTCCTGCACAGCGGGCACGCTTGGTGGATCGTTGCGAGACTCCACCACAGCAGGTCCGCTGCGGGCCGGGGACGGGTCGGTCATGACGAGTGCGAGCCCGAAGGCGCCAACGACAGCTACCGCCGCCCAAACCTCGATCTTGTTCATGCTGCTACGCCGTTTGATGTGATGGCCGCATCGTACTGACGCGCCAGCAGTAGGCAAGACCCCCGAAAGGTGCGGGTCAGTCGCCGCCACCCCCAAACACTCCCCACGTCCCCTTGATGCACTCCACCCTAACGGGGGATAGCCCCCGCAACTTGGTGTCCCTCTTGGGGGGTATGGTGTCAGCACTCGGGATTGGTAATCTGTAAACGTTGCCTGTCACTTGCCGTTTGCCTGTCGTTTCTCAGGTTCGGCAAAAGGGCGGGCGGTGCGCTCCGATTGCAGCTCACGCCACTTGCTCATGGCGGCGTCTTCCATCACGGCTCTGTCGTGCGAGTCGATGGCTGACCACTGATCTGGCGTCCACCTTCGCAGTGGCCACGGTGTGCCAGTCTGCGGCTCCTGCACTGTCGCCCTGGCGAACCATCCGGCGAACTTGCTGGCCTTCATCGCTTCAATCTTGGCCACGAGCTTTTCAGTCACGGGCCGCTCAAGGTCTATGAGTTGGCGCACATAGGCGCCTGATTTGTAGCCGAGCGCGCGCCCGAGTGCGGCCTTGCTGCCCCCGAGGTCGTCATGGCGCAACAGATCGGCCAGGCGGCTGACTCTGTAGGCGTTGATGTCGTCTTCTTGCACGCCCCCGAAGCTATCGGACGCGTCGATAGCGTTGGCTACTTGCGCAGGGATAGCGTCTGCTATTACCATCGCATCATGACGCTGAATGACTACCTCAAAAGCCCTGGCTCGATGTCCGTTTCCGCTCTTCGGGAGGCCATAGGTGCCAAGAGCGACATGCAGATCAGGCAGTGGCAGCATGGCTATGCAGACCGCTCGCCATCACCCGAGAACTGCGTCGCTATCGAGCGCGCAACCAATGGCGCCGTGACGCGCCGCGACTTGCGCCCGACTGACTGGCCACGCATCTGGCCCGAGCTTGTGACCCCCGAGCACCCCGCCTCTATCGCTGAAGCGCAGGGGTAGGCGCATGGCCACATCAACACCGAAGGCCGGGCCAGTCTCTGCGCAGCGCCCCATGGTTCTGGCCGGCGTCATTACCCCCGAGCAGGCCCGCCTTGAGATGGGCCTGAATCCACGTCCCGCATCGCGCCCGTGGGTGTCTCGGCTTGTTCCATCGTCAGTATCCACATGGGCGGGAAATCTCGCCATTCGCACCGGAAGCACCTTGCTGCGACACGGAATGCGACTCCTGGCGAACCGGGACTGATGATGGTGTCGCCCACCATGAGCGGACACGCATCGAAGGCCATGCCTTCCACTGGCATGCCGACTGCCGCCCACAGCGAATGCAGTGACGCCGGTACCAAGAACTTCAACGTCGTTTCCATGGGGATTCCTGCCGTGGCAGGCGTGGTTGAGGAACCTCAATCCTGTCATGGCAAGGGCCCGCCAATTGCGCTGGCGCATGGCGGCAAGCCTCTGCGTGCCACGGCGCGATCCTGGCTAACTTCTAAGGCGCATGACGTGTCCATGAATGCGAATGTGCGCCCAGGAGCCCACCGGGGTAACCCCTACGGTGTGGGGAGTGATAGGAAACCCATCACTCCAAAGGGTGCCGCATGAGCCGCTATTCCAGCGCACCCGACATGAGCATGAAGGGCCACACGGCGAGCCCTGGCATGGCTATCACCCTGGCATTCATGTGCGGCCACAAGGGCGCACGGGCCGGCGCTTTCATGCGCGGCCATATCCCATGGCGCTGCGCCAAGTGCGTCAGCGCAAAAAGCGAAGCCCGCAACGCAGTGGCATGCGAGCGGGCTTCTATCACCAACGAGAAGGAGGCTCAGTGATGAGTGATGAGAGTGTAGGCGACTACGGCGCCTATGTGGAAAGCAAACTATCCCGCGTGCCGCCTACCGGCATCGTGGGTAAGTTCGATCTGCCTGATTCGCTGTTCCCACATCAGGCCGCGCTGACAAGGTGGGCGCTCAAGCGTGGCCGTGCCGCCGTGCTGGCCGATACGGGCTTGGGCAAGATGCGGATGGAACTGGTCTTCGCGGACGTGGTGCAAAAGCACACGCGCATGCCATTCATGATCCACACGCCGCTGGCCGTGGCCGCGCAACTGGCCGCTGAAGCCGCGAAGATTGGCATCACAGCCAAGGTCTGCCGCGAAGCATCGGACCTGATCGACGGCATCAACATCGCCAACTATGAGCGCCTGCACAAGTTCGATACGTCGATCTTCGGTGGCGTTGTGCTGGACGAGTCAGGGTGCATCAAGCACCACGACACCAAGACATTCTCAGCGTTGACGGCGGCCTACCGCGATACGCCGTTCAAGTTGCCAGCCACCGCAACACCGGCCCCGAATGATTGGACCGAACTTGGCACGCATGCCGAGTTCCTTGGCATCTGCACGCGCCAGGAAATGCTGGCCGAGTACTTCACCCATGACGGTGGCGACACCAGCGTCTGGCGCCTGAAGGGTCACGCCCGCGATGTGTTCTGGCGCTGGGTTGCGTCATGGGGCGCAATGATCCGCAAGCCGTCAGACCTGGGCTTTGATGATGGTCTGTACAACCTGCCGCCGCTGCATCTGCACCAGCATACGGTGGACTTTGAAATGCCGCTTAACGGCATGCTTTTCGCCTCTGAAGCGCAGAGCCTGAGTGAGCGCCGCGAGGCCCGCCGCGAGAGCCTGAAAGACCGCGTGGCTGCTTGCGCTGCGATGGTCAACGCGCAGCCCAATGAGCCGTGGGTTGTGTGGTGCGACTTGAACGCTGAAGGCGATGCGCTGACGGCTTCCATTGATGGTGCCATCCAGATCGCTGGCGCCGACTCCGTGGAAGTGAAGGAGCGCCGGCTTGTGGAGTTCGCACAAGGCCAGCATCGGGTGCTTGTCAGCAAGCCGTCGATCTGCGGCCACGGGCTCAATTGGCAGCATGCATCGCACATGGCATTTGTGGGCGTGACGGACAGCTACGAAGCCTTCTACCAAGCCGTGCGCCGCGAGTGGCGTTTCGGCCAGACCAAGCCCGTGCATGTGCATGTGTTCGCCAGCCGGGCCGAAGGTGCTGTGGTTGCCAACCTCAAGCGCAAAGAGCGCGAGGCCGGCGAGATGGCCGCGAGTCTGAGCGCCGAAACGCGCGATGCAGTGATGGCCGAAGTCATCGGCCTGCAGCGCCAGACCAATACCTACAACGCAAGCCGCAGCGTGGCCGTGCCCGCGTGGCTGAAGGATGCCGCATGAACTGCATTGAACAAGTCACTACCGACCGCTATACAGCCATTCACGGGGACGCCGTTGATGCGCTTAAGGGGCTGCCCGATGAGTCCATCGGATACAGCATCTTCTCGCCGCCTTTTGCGTCGTTGTATACCTACTCCAACAGTCCGCGCGACATGGGCAACGTGCGCGACGATGCCGAGTTCTTCGCGCATCTGGATTTCCTCATTGCCGAGCTGCGCCGCGTGATGAAGCCGGGCCGCAATGTCAGCTTCCACTGCATGGACATGCCCAGCAGCAAAGAGCGCGACGGTGTGATCGGCTTGAAGGACTTCCCCGGCGACCTGCTGCGCGCCTTCCAGAAGCATGGCTTCATCTTCCATGCCAAGGTCACGATCTGGAAAGACCCAGTGACGGCAATGCAGCGCACCAAGGCGCTAGGCCTGCTGCACAAGAGCGTGCGCGAAAACGCGGCCATGTGCCGCCAGGGCATCCCTGACTACCTGATAACCGTCCGTGCGCCTGGTGCGTGCGAGCGCGTGACGCACGGCGCCGAATACCCGGTGGACCTGTGGCAGAAAGTCGCCAGCCCTGTGTGGATGGACATCAACCCGAGCGACACCCTGCAGTACCGCAGCGCCCGTGAGCATGACGACGAGCGCCACATATGCCCGCTGCAGCTACAGGTGATCGAGCGTGGCGTGATGCTGTGGACGAACCCCGGCGACATCGTTCTGAGCCCGTTCATGGGCATTGGCAGCGAGGGCTATGTCTCGCTTGAGATGGGCCGGCGCTTCATCGGCGTGGAACTGAAGGCCAGCTACTACCAGCAGGCCGTGGCGAATCTGGCCGCAGCTACCGCCAAGACAGCAGACCTGTTCGCATCATGACCCTCAGCCACCACCACCGCCAGCCAAAGCCCGTGAAGGGCCAGCGCAAGGCCCGCAAGGAACTCCCCGAGGTCACCTACCCGACCGGCTTCTTCAGCGAGCTTGTGAAGGCCCACAACTGGCCGCCACGATTTGAGCCGCGCATGAGTTTCGGCAAGCCGAGCGATGACCTGAAGGCCGCAGCGCAGCGGGCCCTTGCGTCAGGCATGGGATGGGGTCACACAGCGAACGCGCTCGGGCTCAAGGGGTCTGCGCATCTGGTGAAGCAGTGGAAGGAAGCGGGACGGTGAATAGCGATCTAGGAGCACGGTTCAACCGCATCCGTTCCTTCTACAAGATGCGCCACGAACTCATCATGGCAGACGGTTGCGAGTGGGCCGACGACCCGTATGCCTGGGAGCACATTGGAGGCATACGCCTAACACCAATTGAGCGCGCCCTGTGGCACGACATCCGCGCCGAAGATGCGGTGCTGTATCCGCAGTATCCGGTGGGCCGCTACTTCGTTGACTTCGGCAACCCTGTGGCGCGTGTCGCCATTGAGTGCGACGGCGCCAAGTGGCACATAGACGCATCCAAGGATGCCGCCAGGCAGCAGGAGATTGAGTCCATTGGATGGACGGTGTACCGCATTGGCGGAAGGGCCTGTTTCACTGACGCCGAGTACACAGAGGACGATGGCAAGCCCACAGTTACAGCCGGCGCGGCGCGCGTGTTCATTCGAGACATTTGCGCGCGTCACCAGATCACGCGCGAACACCGAGTGCGCAGGGTGCCTGCGTGAACTACTACGAACGCCACATTGGCGACTACCTGAAGGACACAGCACACCTGTCGCTGCTGGAGCATGGTGTCTACACGCGGCTGATGGATGTGTACTACACGCGCGAATGCGCCATCCCTGCGCCCGATGTTGCGAGGCTTGTAGGGGCTAGGTCAAAGGACGAGAAAGAAGCCCTGCAAGCGGTGCTCTCGGAGTTCTTCCAGCTAACCGATGGTGCTCATGCTCAAGACAGGTGCGACCGTGAAATAGCGCGCTTCAAGGACAAGCAAGCGAAGGCAAAACGCAGCGCAGACGCACGTTGGTCGAAGCCTGAAACGCAAACCGATGGCAATGCGGACGCATCACCGAACGCAATGCGAACGCATAGCGAAGGCAATGCACCGCGCGCCCGTCCCCAGACTCCAGTAACCAGTAACCAAGAACCCCCCATTAGCCCCCAAGGGGGCAAGAAGTCTTCGCCCGTTGGGCTGAAGGCATGGCTTGAGGCTGTGAAGACCAAGGGCGAGAAGGCCATCCCGGACGACGATCCCGTGATCGCCTACGCCGAGAAGGTCGGCATACCGCAGGCGTTTCTCCGGTTAGCTTGGTTTGAGTTCTGCCATCGGTACGGCCAGCCGGACGCGAAGCGATACCGCGACTGGCGGGCCGTGTTCCGCAAGGCCGTGCAAGGCAACTGGCTGAAGCTCTGGTTTCTGGATGCCGCATCGAACGAGTACGGGCTGACCACGGTCGGCCACCAGGCCCAGCGCGCCCATGATGACCGGAGGGCGGCATGAACCTCACCGACATGCCCGACATCCCAGCCGATGGCGCGACCTTGCGAGTCCCCCCGCACAGCATCGAAGCAGAGCAGAGCCTTCTTGGCGGCCTGCTGCTGGACAACGCAGCCTTTGACCGCGTGGCCGATCAAGTCTCTGAAGCCGACTTCTACAGCGCCCAGCACAGGCGCGTGTTTGCGACTGTGACGAGCCTGATCCGCGCGTGCAAGCCGGCCGACATGATCACGGTCTTTGAGCGCATCGACGCTGAAGGCGCGGCTGAAGAAGTCGGCGGGCTCGGGTACATCAACGCCCTGGCGATGTCCGTGGCCAGCGCCACAAACGCAGTCCGGTACGCCGAAATCGTGCGGGAGCGCGCGGACCTTCGCCGCGTCATTGCCGCGTGCGATGAAGCCGCGTCTAAGGCTTTCTCTGCCAAGGACATCGGCCCCGTGGTGGAGTCATTGGGCGCCACGCTGGCCCAGATCGAGCGCCGGCAGATGCGCAAGGAGCCGAAGCGGCTTGATGCGCTGGCCAGGACCGCCATGGACCGCTACACGGCCATGTCCGAAGGCAAGTCATCGCCCGCATGGTCCACCGGCATCGCGCCGCTTGATCGCCTGCTGAATGGCGGCTTGAGGCCCGGCAAGGTCTACGGGCTGGCCGCGCGCCCGAGCGTTGGCAAGTCATCGGCTGCACGCGCCATCGGCTTGAACCTTGCCGCTGCCGGCGTGCCTACGCTGCTGCTGAGCCAGGAAATGCCCGATGACGAGGTGGCCGATTGCGCGCTGGCGCAGCTTGGTGGCATCGAGAGTCACCGGCTGCAGACCGGGCGCCTTGCTGACGCCGATTGGTCCGGCTTGTCCGATGCCGTGGCCTACGTCCGTGATCTGCCGTTCTACGTTGACGATGACGGCGGCCTGACGATCCCACAGATCGCGGCCAAGGCTCGATCCATCAAGGGTCTGAAGGTGCTTGTGCTGGACTACCTGCAGCTCAGCGCATCGACGCTCAAGAACGCCAGCACGAACGATCAGGTTGCCGAAATCAGCAAGGGCCTGAAGTCGCTGGCCATGCGGATGGGAATCGCAGTTCTGGTGCTTTCGCAATTGAACCGCGAGGTCGAGAAGGCCGCCGACAAAGAGCCGCAACTGATGCACTTGCGGGACTCTGGCGCCATCGAGCAAGACCTTGACGTGGCGATCATGCTGTGGACCGTGCGCGAGCCTTCAGACGGCCCGCGCCTTGTCGGATGGAAGGTGCCAAAGCATCGGGGCGGGCGCAAGGGCCGCTTCGCCATGGACTTCGATGCAGCGCGCTATGCGTGGTCCGAGTCCGATGAGCAATTGCCCAACAAGAGCGAGCCGGCGCGACGTGGAGGTTTCGAGTGAACCCCATGGACAACCCCACCTACCCCGCCGTCGCGGGCCGCATCGTGTGCCAGTTCTCGTGCGGGGCCGCAAGCGCGGTCGCCACGAAACTTGCGCTTGCCCAGTACGGCGACCGCTGCGTGATCGTCAACGCCTACATCGAAGAAGAGCACTCTGACAACAGGCGCTTTTCCGCTGACTGTGAGGCGTGGTTTGGACGATCCATCCTGAACCTGCGCGATACCAAGTACGACGCCAGCGCCATCAAGGTTTTCGAGACTGTTGGGTTCATCAAAAGTCGGCGCGGCGCGGCCTGCACGCTACGAATCAAACGCGGCCTACTGGATTCTTGGAAAGAGCCGCATGACGTGATGGTCCTTGGCTACACGGCAGAGGAAGCTGATCGCGCAGACGATTTCCGCGACCGCAATCCGAGCCGAGAGGTCTTGTTCCCACTCATCGAACGCGGGCTGACCAAGGACGACTGCAAAGCAATGGTTGAGCGAGCCGGGTTGAAACTGCCGGCGATGTACCTGCTTGGCTACGACAACGCGAACTGCATCGGATGCGTCAAGGGGGGGCTTGGATATTTCCGTGCGGTGCGCGAAGACTTCCCGGCGCAATTCGAGCGGTTGGCACAGGCCGAAGAAAAGGTGGCGGCGCTGCACGGAGAAAACGCCTACATCCTCCGTCATCGTTCTGGGCCCCTAAAAGGGCAGCGCTTCCCCCTGCGCGAGTTGCCGGCAGGGCCAGCACATCGTGGCGAACCGCTGCCGTCGTGCGGGTTGTTCTGTGAGAGCGCAGAGCAGGAGTATTCGGCGTGATCTATGACCCCGCATACCCCGCCGTCGCGCACGCAATGGAAGAGCGCAACGAACTCATGCGAGCCGCCTGCGAACGCGCCATCAAGCGCCATGAGGCCGGCGAAGTCGTTGACCCGTTCCACCTTTCATGGGCCCGGCAAATCGTGGCCTGCATCCCCGCATTGAACCGCCCTCTGGGCACCGGAGAGCCATCTTGAACCTGACGACAGCACGTAAGCAGATCGCCGCAGACATTGCGGCCATCGCCAAGATCATCAAGCGCAATGGACCGATGAGCGCGCTTGAGCTTATCTGCGCCAGCGGGCTGACGCAAAAGCGCGTGCGCGTCAGGCTCAAGAAGGCGCGCGAACGTGGTCTGCTGGACTTCGTGCATGCCAACGGCGCAACGCTGTGGTGCGAGCCCGGCGCCAGGCCCCAGGTCAAGGCCCCCGAGCCGCCAAAGCATGTGCAGGGATTCCCGATGCACGGCGCCACTGGAGCCGAACGCATGAAGCGCATCACGGACCTTCTGGCCGCGATACCGAAGGGCTCAGTCCTGCGCTCGATCATGGTCGAGACCGGCATCGGCAAAACGTCAACGAAGAAGTACCTACACGAACTGCGCGCCGGGGGCCTTGTCGGCAACTACCCAGGGACCGGCAGCGTGCATGCGGTCTGGTTCCTTGAGCAGCACCGCGAGCTTGCCATCGAAGCCTATGCCACCGCGCGCCACATCAACTTAGACGCCCAGCGCAAGCGCAAGAACGCCAAACGATGGGCCGTCAAGGATGACGACGAGATAACGACGCCTGATGACTTCTTCGAGCGCCGGATCGTGCCTGCGCACCTTGCGCCTCCGATGGTCATTCGTGGCCCGGTCAGCGTGTTCCAGTTGGGGGCCGCATGTACGTGATCGGCGTCGATCCAGGCTTGACCGGCGCCGTGTCCTTCATCGGCCCGAACGGCGCGGCCATCATTGACATTCCCACGCTGACCCTGCCCGGCAGCGGCAAGGTGAATCGCAGGGTGGATGGCTACGCGCTGGCCAGCATGATCCGCGCGCACGTCCCTGTGGGCCACAAAGCCATCGCAGTGTGTGAGGCGGTACATGCCATGCCGGGCAACGACATCGGCAGCCAGGGGAGCCTATTGCGCAGCCTTGGCGCCATTGAGGCCGTGCTTGACGTGCTGCGCTTCAAGCCGCGCATGGTGAGCCCGCAGACCTGGCAGGCGCACTACGGGCTGAAGGGCAAGAAGGCCGTAAAGCGCGAGCACGGCGAGATGCCGCAGGCCATCGTGATTGCGAGGACGTTGTACCCGGAGGTTGCGCACTGGCTTTCGCGTGTCAAGGACCACAACCGCGCGGAGGCAACTTTGCTGGCCCATTTTGGGATGCAGGAGTTCGCATGACCGTGGCCGTGCTCTTTGCCCGCGCAGATAGTGTTTACAAGACGCTGCCAGGGGTGGACGTGTGGGACGAAGCCCGCGATGCACGCAACTGGCCCGGTGGCGTGCCGCTGGTGGCCCACCCGCCTTGTCGCCTATGGGCGAAGCTGCGCCAGTTTGCGAAGGCCGCCGATCCTGTGATGGAGCGCCAACTTGCGATTGATGCAGTGCGCCGCGTGCAGCGCTTTGGTGGCGTACTGGAGCACCCGGCAGAAAGCACGCTGTGGGCGCACATGGGCCTGCCGACTCCAGGCCGCGCACCAGACGCACACGGCGGGTGGACTGCTGAAGTGCGGCAATGCGATTGGGGCCACAAGGCCGAGAAGTTGACCTGGCTCTACGTGGTGGGCTGCCATCCCGATGAACTGCCGCCGATGCCGCCGCGTGGCGAGCCGACTGGCGTAATCAAGCCGCAGCGTGGCGTGCCGCGCACGCTGAAGATCGTCACCAAAGCCGAGCGCGAGCATACCCCCCCCCGAACTAGCCTGCTGGCTTGTCGAGCTGGCCAGGCGATGCGCCATGCGTGAGGTAACCGCATGACCCTGCAATGCGTCATCTGTGGCCGATCCCTGCGCACCGCTGCCGCGACCATGCCAGCCGTGGAAACCGGCCCTATGCCCCACCCTGCCGGCGCCGTGGGTCCAACCTGCGCACGCAATGCCGGGCTGCTGAAGCCGTCACTGTTCGCGCGCAAGGTTCAAGCCGTCAAACGCCTGAAGCGCATCCGCCAGACGCTGCAAGCCGATTGGGTGGCCGGGTCATGACTTGCCAATACTGCGAGAAGGCCCGCCAAGGCGCATGCGCCATGTACACAACCAACTGCGACGGCTGCGCCGCCAGGGCTATCGCACGCAGCATGACCGCATGGCATGCGCTGCACCCGAAGGGCAATGGAAGCCGTTCTGCCTTGACGGAGATGGTCAACCAGACGCTTGGCAAGTTGGACCCGAAAGAAGCCCGGCGCATGGTGCTGGAGTGGTGGCGTCACGATCATCCTGAAGGGACTGCATGAGCCGCATCACCGACCGTTACGCCAGCGCCGTGCGCAGTTCAAACCTGCGCAGCAAGGCCGACACGAACATGAGCGACAGCGACGTGATCGGCGCGGCCGGGCTTGCGGCGAAGAAGTCTCCTCTGGCCATCGCGTTGATGCGCTTGTTCACGGGCGACAACCGCGCATCGGTGGACATCGTTCGCATCCTGACGGCGAGTGTGATCGGCAAGGCGTGGCACTTCTACAAACTGCCGCTGCCACAGATCGAAGGCGAGGACATTGCCAAGGCCGTGCTCGCGTGGCACCGTGACGGCGTGTGCCGGGTCTGCGGTGGGCATGGATTCATGGTGGCCGGGGGCGGCGAACTTGGTGAAGGCCGGGCTGTGATAGGGGACGCCCAATGCGGCGCCTGCCACGGTCAAGGCAAGGTGTCGTTTGATCGGCAATTCGCCATGGATCGGCTGGAGCTGGCCCGGTGGCTGCGCGCTGAGATTGAGCGCGAGCAGGCCATCGCTGGCGCTGAAGCCATGAAGGCGCTTGGGCCGAGGATGGAACTGTGAGCCATAACGATTGAGCTAAGGCGCAGGCGACGGTACTCCGGCGACTGTCGCCCTTGAGCGAAGTGTTAGGCGTCTTGGTTGATGAACACGGAGAATTGAGCATGTCTGTTGACTTCCCGATGATTGACGGCAAAAGCTACTGCCCTGTACTGCCACGCAAGCGCAAGCCGCTGAAGGTGCCGAAGTACACGATGGCGCCAAGCCGCGACTGGACAGAAACCGCGGGCCTTCGGAGAGCCGTGGCGGTGCTGAAAACAGAGGCTGCTGTACTGAAACGCGAAGGCTACGACCTACAGCCTAAAGCGCTGCTGAAGGTAGCCGCCGCACTGACAGAGGCCAACCGCAAAGGCAGCACAACGGGCGAAGCCTACGCGCTGGATTGGCTGCGCCGCGATGAAAAGACGGCGCCGGTTGAAGACGCCCAACGCCAGGTTAAGCGGCTGACAACGGCCGCGATGACCTACCCGAAGCGCGCGATGTAGCCAGCCGTTGGCAGTCGCGCTTGAACCGACAGTTATGCAGCACCTGCTGCGAGTGAGGAAAAGATGGACGAAGCCAAGGGACCGAACCCGTACTTTGAGGGCCTGCACGAAGGCGAGAGCGACGAACTGCGCACGCTGCGGCTGGCGCTGGTGAAGGAGCGCGACGAACTGCGCGCCGACCTGAAGAAGCACAAGGGCCACATTCGGCTGACGAACGACATCATCACCAACCAGTGCATTGCGATGCAGTCGGCGTTGATCGACGAGCACCATCAGGGCGCCAGCGCCGGGATGATGTGGATCAGCAACACGCTGTTTGGGCCTGGGCTGATCCCGGACATTGGCGAGGCGATGGCGCTGAGCAAGATCAATCCCGCGCAGGCTTGGTTCGATGCCAAGACGGCCGAGCACGAGGCGATGCGGGCAAAGCAGGATGCGGCTGTTGGTGCTGCATAACGTTCGAGGTAACGGGCGGCCCCGCGCTGACCGTGCCGACTGAGGGACTGCTGCAGGCCGTCCCGTTGACCGAGGGGTTGTGCTTCACCCATCCGAAGCGCGCGAATGATGGAGAACCAAGAATGGAACTGCACGGTCTGGACACCGAGACTCATGTCTTCTTCTACGAGCAGGACTTCTACGTCCTGAGCAACTTCAGCGCGTTCAACCTGGAGCGCGATGGCTTGACCTTTCCGACCAGCGAGCACGCCTACCACTACGAGAAGTTTGCGGCCGATGAAATGGGGCCGCGCAGTGATGTCGGATACGAAATCATGGTCGCGCCTTCGGCGCACGAGGCCTTCAAGATCGCCGAGCGCAACCGGCATCTGCGCCGGCCCGACTGGGATGACGTGAAGGTCGGGATCATGCGCGACATCCTGCGCGCCAAGGCTGCCCAGCACGAGTACGTGCGCCGCAAGCTGCTGGCGACCGGCGACCGCGCCCTGGTAGAGAACTCGTGGCGCGATGGCTTCTGGGGCTGGGGCGCCGACGGCTGCGGGCACAACATGCTGGGCAAGCTGTGGATGGAAGTGCGGGCCGAATTGCGCGCGGCGGCCGAAGTGCCGCGCTTGCAGGCCGCGTGAAGCACAACGTTGCAATTAAGCCGCGCCGTCAGGCGTCGGCTTGAATTGCGGGGTTAGGCGTCTGTTTCCGAAGCGAGAGGAAGACCGAATGACGATGACACAGCGATATGCCGGGATGCTGCGGCGCCATGCAGGCGAGTGGGACAAGCAGGCCATGCCAGTGCAGGCCGAGTGCGCCCGACAAGCCGCCCGGCACATGGAAGAACTGCAAGCCAAGGTGGACGCGATAGCCAGCCCGTGGCAGCCCATGAAGACCGCGCCGAAGGATGGCTGGGGCGTGCTGGTGCTACTGGACGGCTCTGACATGCCGCACGGCGCGCGCTGGCTGCGCGGCAAGGACGACCCGCACGCCACCGAGGCCACCGAAGGGCCGGGCTGGCACCTGACGTGGGACGGCTCGCCAGTGGCGCCGCACGACGGCCCGCGCTACTGGATGCACTGCCCCGATGACCCAGATGCTGGCGCCGATGAAGACGCCTAACGTTCGAGTTAAGCCGGACACGACGGTATGACGCAAAGCCCGCGCTACAGAAAATGCACACCTGCACTGTGGCGCGGGCTTTGTGGCATGCCGTTGGGGCTCGGCTTGAACGAGGGGTTAGGCCACACACATTTCACGCTACCAAATCTGGCTTTCATGTACGGTCTTAAATAGTGTTGTGGAATATAAATGAGTCAAGTAGCTTTCTTAAAAACCATTGCCAGCATTTGGCGTAGGCTAGCAAAACGGCCCCGAGCGATAGACCAAGAGTTGTTGCAGTTTGCCAAACTCTGGAAAATGGCGAATGAAGGAAAATATCAACAAATGCGGACTGAATTGAATCTGGTGTTATCTTCATCCACCACGCCAAGGCAAGAAGCAGAATTGCCAAAGTCAGGTGAATGATCATGAACGAAAGCCAAACAACCGTCTTTGACAGTTTTGTGGTGACAATCATCAGTCCGCTGAAAGCTGTATCAATGTTCATGTGCGGCATTTGTGTGGCCTAACGTTCGAGCTAACCGGGAGACAACGCGATGACCACGAAAGACAGCAACACCCACAACCCTACGCCCGCTGACCAGCCGTTGGCTCTCCGGTTGAGCGAGGGGTTAGGCCCGCTGGTTGAGGCCGCTGGGATGGTGAACTTACTCAACCACGGCAGCGGCTCATGCGTTTACAGCGAGGGCTGCAACGGCGTGACGCAGGAGCACTTGGAGCGGTTTGCAGAACTGGTGCGGGCCGATGAGCGCGAGCGCATCTGTACCGCAATCAAGGCAGAAGACGACCACTGCTCAGACGGTGACTACATGCTGGACAGCGACGACTGCATCAAAGTTGTGCTGGGACAGTGGAAGCGGCCGGACTGGGGCAAAGGGCCTAACTCGTAGTTATCCGAACCATGAAAAGTCGCCGCCACCACCAGAGCGCAAAGCGCAGCCGCTGGGCATGGAATAACAGCCCGGACGGCTTGCGCAATCGTCGCGCCAAAGCCGACGCCAGGCGCGAGGCCATCGCCGCCGCCTTTCCGCCAGTCTACGAAGGCCCTGCGCCACTGAGCGAGTGGCAGACCATCACAGTCACGCTGTACGTTCCAACTCACGGCCGGTGCGACCAACATGCGGCAGTGATTGACGGCCAGCGCGTGGGCCTGCTGTCGGCAACGGAGATTGGCCGGCGCGTAGCTGCGGCAATCCGCAAGCGTCCAAGCGATGCGGTACTTGCGGATATGTGGCGAGATGATCTGGATGCAGCGAGAGACGCTATGCGCGCTTCTTCTTCAGCCCCAGCGCAGGATGCTGCCCGGTGGCCAGCAGATACCACGTCCACGATGCAGCCGGCATGGATGTGACATCGCCCTCATAGTCTGACCATCTTGCGATCCGGTTTGACCCGATGACCTTGGCGGCCTGAGTCTGGGTCTGGCCAGCCGCAAGACGAGCGGCCATGATCTGCGCCCCGGTGGGAACTGGCAGCAGTTCGGCCGTGACGCGCAACGGCTTGCGATCCTTGCCGAACGGCCGACCCTTGGGCTTGACGCGACCCATATTGCCAAACAATCTAAGACGTGATTACAATGCGCCCACTCACGCATAAGTGAGCCAAAGCAGGGCACATAGCCCTAGCTACCCCCAAAGCCCGCTACACGCGGGCTTTTCTGTTTGTGCGCTCGTCAAGACGCGGCGCCCTGTCCCCCTCGCCCGCATCAGGCCAGCACTCGCGCGACAGCGCACGGCCACCAGGGCTAGCCAGCCGGAGGTGTGACAAACACCGGCATCCCGTGACGTGGTGACAAGCTGCATGGGCTCTCTTCCCCCTGTAAGCGACGGGCGCGGGAAACCTTGAGGTGTGCCCATGGTCAGAATGCTGCAACCCCGCATCAAGGCGCAGCCGAGCCGGATCAAGCCGGCCACCGTGGCAGCTGCCCGCCGCATGCGGGGTGATGCGTGGATGCAGCTCCGGGCCCAGGTGCTGGCCAGGGACTGCGGGCTGTGCCAGGTCTGCAAAGGCGCGGGCCGGCTGACCTTGGCGCATGAGGTAGACCATGTGCGCGAGCTTGCGGACGGTGGGACTGATGACATGGGCAACCTGCAGGCTATCTGTCGGCCGTGCCACAAGGTCAAGACGGACGCCAGCCATCGCCTGAGACTGTCGGGCGCCACCTAGAACCCTGATCCATGCACCAGATGCGGGAGCGATTAGAGGCCCGTGGCTGAGTCGCTGCGCGCGGGTGACGTTGGACTACGGGCGGCAGGCGCGGACGCAGCCGGGCGCTGTGTGGTGCGTCCATGGGGCATGAAAGGGTGCCAGGGGGGATGTGATCCCCGGAGGCCGTTCGGCTCGAACCA
>OFQV01000178.1_pt1 | contig 18536 bp, 33 predicted proteins | sample 1542971 | NCBI WGS metagenome assembly OFQV01 (sample SAMN07774229, study PRJEB24372) | wastewater metagenome | isolation source: WWTP Cannobio (Effluent) | place: Italy: Cannobio | collected 2016-01
TAAGAGTACAATCTAGGATTAGTTAGCTAACTCAGACAATGAAAAAGGGGAAATGGATTTATAGGCATAAAGGGGGGGGTGCAGTCTTTTAGGTTTTTAGGTTTTTAGGCGAAAAGACAAAAAGACTATTTTTTAAATTTTGTGATAGTTAAGAGAAAGTACTTGACAACCTAATTTAACAGTGTATAATATCTATCAGATAACTCTTACATAAGATATAGAACAGGATTACATAAGATTCATATTTATCTGACTTGGCAAGGTGAAGCCTTGCTATTACACTTTTAAATTTTTGCTTGAGATTTGTATCTGTAAGATAAGGAAAAATACAGCTTGACCGCCGGAATGGATTAGTGTAATGTAGCGCGTAGTAATTAGAGTAATTCACAAACAATAGGAGATTAAGACCATGAATACAACAACACGTAAACCAATGACACCACAATTTAAGCAATTAGTAACTAAGATAAGAATGATCGATCCAAAAGCAGCTAATTGGCTAGTTAGGAATAGACATGTAGCTAAGTATGATATGTCACTAGGGGCTAGTGCCTTGAGCTCATTATTATACTGGAATAATACTCCACAAGGGTTTGCATTCTGGGAGGATATATTTGACAAGTTAAAGAAATTAGATTCATTACCTGAATCTCTTAAACCTCAAGCATAAAGGAACTATTATGAACGGATACACTTTCACAGTAACAATGCTTATCGTATTACTCTCATCCTGCCTTATGCCTACACTAGCTGATAGAATGGATAAGTTAGAGAAGCAAGCGGATGCAAGGATTGAGCGATTAGAATCACTTGGTAGAAAGTAACAAAACAACGGAACTATTAACATGACTATTAAAATACTAGAAACACTGGAAGTTCAAAATACTATAGTAGAACTAGCGCATGATACTAAGGCTAGTTTATATATGGTAAGAATAAGAGACAGTAAAACTAATGAAGTTTTAAATACTACATGCTATAGTGAATACTCAAAAGCTATTTCACATGTTAAGGCATATAAGCTGTAAATAGCTATAAATGCCGCCACGCTAACTTAATGCCGGAAAGGAACTATTATCATGCTTGTAACTTGCTCATACTCAGGTATAGAGTTCTCAATCCCTGAATTTCACTGCCTTCCCGCAACACCGGCGGGAACTCACATTCACCCAGTCTTTTCCCTTGATAACAAAGCAATTGAAACTCTCTATACTGCTTATCTGAACGGCCAATTAAGTGACACTGAGAGTTATCTATTACTGATAACTCTTTTAGATAGAACTTCCCTAATGCTTTATCGTCACCCAATTGCACCAGGTAATCATTACCCGCAGCTTACCGCCCTGTATATTGAGCGCTTATATTCAATTTCTATCCGCTTGCAATCTATACATCATCCTGATTTTATGGCACCTAAAGTTATCATCAGCGAGGAAAACTGTGACCTGATTAATATTAAGGAATGGTTAATAATTTGGGAAAATGCTTATCAAGACTTTAGAGATGGGCAGGTAGAGTCAGCTTATCGTGATTCGCTGCAAAAGAAGGAAAATGCATTAGCTAAGTTTATCAAGTCTCCGCAGATTCCGCCGGATAAATATGCTCATGTATTAGCAGATTGGGCTTGTCTTGCGGCTAACTTTCCTCCTGAATATGTCGATTATTGGAAGGAATTAATTGTTTCTTGCTATGACTTCAGGAAGATAATTAAGGCGCAGCAAGTACATCTTGAGGATTTAATAGAATACTGCGAGGAAAACATTGATGAGTTTTCATGCGGTTCTATATTCTCGAATGCCTTGTTTAATTGTTTACAAGAAGGATTATCCAGCCTTAATGATTTTTATTCAGTGGGATTCACTCATATGGATGCTAGTCAGGCTGAGCAGGAAACATTGATTAAAATCATTGAATCCGCGCCAAGTAAAGAACCAGTGAAAAGCGATTATCCTAATTCATTCGCTTACTTAAAAGCAAAGATGGCCTGGGATAGCGCGGTTAAACACGCTGAAAACAAGCAAGAGCAAGGAGAAATATAAAATGTATTCAACTAATTCAGAACTGAGCTACTTATCCTTAACTGACGTATTAAATACTCACATAAAAACAAGTTTTGCAATACCAGCGGATTTAATTCCTGAGCTTGAAGAATATAAACTTGTTTATTGGTGTGCTAGTTACTTGTATAAGCAGTTAATGCACAATTTAAGTGATAAGAGCAATTTCAATCTATACCTTAATAAGCAGGATACTTTTTATAGTGTACATATGCAAAATTGTGATTTAGATGCGCTTTATACTATAGCAAGTAAAAATCCTACTCAACAAATAAGAATATCTTTTAGAAAGGCTAGAAAGCACTGGAATTTACCAGCAATAGCCATAATTAAATTACCGGCGGAAAGAAAAGGATTAATTGATTTAAGAGATTCAAAAGGAAACTATAACCATGCTTAAACTTAATATTAACACTTTAAACAAGCTGAAACAGATAGCACAGTCAAAGCCAACAGAACAGACACAAGTTAAAATTAATATACCTGTTACCAGTCTCAAGGAACGGCTACAGCTTGCGCGTCAAAAAGTAGCAGTTCAAGAACAGGAAAAAGAGTCCGTCTCTACTGAGATAATCCGCACGCAACCAATTAAAGGACATATTGAGCACAATAAAGAACAACAGGATTTTATCAATATGGCTGTATCTGGTGCTGATTGTGTACTAATTGGTGCAGCAGGTACGGGTAAAACTACATCATTAAAAGGCGCGGTTAACTCAATACTGAATAATCGTGCAATTCCAATGCTGACAGATCATAAACATAGATACCTCACGCTAGGTTCCCCTGGCATTGTTCTCTGCTCTTACACACGTCGATCTGTAGCGAACATAAAAAAGGCTATTCCAGAGCTTGCCCATAACTGCATAACAATTCACAAACTTCTACAATTCGAACCGATGTTTTATGAAATAACAGACGCAGAAGGAAACACACGTCAAACAATGCGATTTGTACCGGGAAGGGATAAACTTAACCCGCTAGATTCAGCCATTAAAATAATTGTAATAGATGAGTCTGGAACAGTGCCACTCGAATTGTATGAATTACTCATTGCTGCCCTTCCTGATACCTCACAAGTGCAATTTATTTATCTTGGAGACCTTGAACAGAATCCACCTGTTTTTGGTGCGGCTGTATTAGGCTTCAAAGGCCTGGAACATAGAGACACTACAATCCAATTAACTCAGGTATATAGACAAGCTCTCGAATCCCCAATTATCAGACTAGCGCACAGAATCTTATCCGGTCAGGGAATACCGGAAAAAGAGTATCCAGATTGGAAAACACCCGGGCAATTAGAAATCCGCGCCTGGAAAAAGAAGATATCAGCAACAGAAGCCATGCTTACAATGTCCTATTTCTTTTCTAAAGCATTCGAGAACAGGCTATATGACCCAGAAAAGGATTGTATTTTAATGACTCAAAATGTTAATTTTGGAACCAATGAACTAAATAAGCATGTTGCCAATATGTATGCACGCGCACAAGGCCGGGAAACTTATGAAATAATATCAGGCTTCCTCAAACATTACTTTTCCCCTGGTGATACCGTAATGTACGAAAAAGAGGATGCCGAAATTGTACGTATTGAACCGAACCCAAAGTATCAAGGTAAAACACCTCAGCCGCATAGTAAAAGCCTAGACTACTTTGGCCATAACTCTACACCAGCAGAAATTCAACATTTAGACTTGGAAGAGCATTTTGACGCCATGATGGAATCCGCTGTATATGATGATATCGAAGACCGTAAAGAAGTCGCTTCCCATAAAATATTTGTTCGGTTTAAAAACGTAGAAGGGCAGATCGACCAGGAAACAGGGGAAGAAAAACTCATTATGCTTGATACAGCAGCGGAAATAAACAATTTAGCACTTGGCTACGCAATGACTGTGCATAAAGCGCAAGGTAGCGAATGGCGAAAAGTATTCATCGTGATACACCATTCAAACGCTGCTATGCTCTCGCGTGAAATTCTCTATACAGCCGTTACACGGGCAAGGGAGGACCTTACTATTCTCTGTGAATCAGAGTCTTTAATTCGTGGCGTAGAAATCCAGAAAATTAAGGGAAACACTTTAGAAGATAAATTGAATCATTTCGCGCGTAAATTAAGTGAAAAATCTATTCTTCTTAAATAATCAGGGGGCAATAATGGAAATACCAGGCTGTACCTTATACTATAACGAAAGAACAGAAACGGTAGAAATTCGACATACTAAGAATAATACTGTTATATTAACTATCAAACTAGAATCAAATAGCACTGGAACAATGAATAGAATAGATGTAAACAGTGATTCGGATAATTTTTGGCTGGCAATAAAACCGGCGGATGATTTAGTATTTAATGGAAAGTTATTTGATAAAACTAAGCTAATAGTAAATAACATTGATTTCGATCTTTTAAGTAAGTGAAAAATAGGTGTTGACATGAGAATTTATCTGTAGTATCTTTGTTAACACTGATTAAGCAACACAGTTTAGTAACAGACCAGAAACAAATTAATTTAAATCTAACCCTAAAGGAAATATCATGACCGAAATCACTCAAGACAACACCGCAGCAACCGAAGATAACGCGCCAATCGTAAAACGTAACACTCCGTTTCATTTCCGCTCTAATGGCAAAGATGAAAAAGGTAACCCAATCAAACGCGAAACAGTTAACTTGCTTTTAAGTTACCCTACAGTTCATGGCTTGGTTGACATTTTCAATGCAGGCGGAAAAGGATTAGACAAATTGGTTGGTCTTGTATCCGATGCAATTGATGAACATGTGCGAAATGTATTGACTGAAAACCCACAATTCACATCAGCTAACTTCCCTTATGAATTGGGTACCTGGGAAGCATACGTGAATGTACCGGAAACGGAACGTAAATTGCGCGGCATTGCTAAAGAAGTATGGGCAGCTTTCCGTGCTGATTACATCGCAGTAATTACCGCTGCTACCGGCAAAGATCAAGCCGTGATAGAAAAAGGCGCAAAACTGATGATTGATCAACGTTTCAGCGATGTTAAAAGTAACAAGAAAGCATTGGATAAACTTGCTTTCTACCTGACTATCTATGCCGAAAACTCAACCAATGCCGAGAACTTTGCGGATTGCGTAACAACCTTGTATGAAAAAGCAGACGCACTTCTGAAAGCCGATACAGATGCATTAGCAGACAATATCTAATACCTGCCCCCTAGTATGACTGTGTAGCTCAGTCACTAACCCCGCACTGATTCTTTAATTAGAGTCTTTAGCGGGGTTTTCCTTTTGTGTCGATACCTCTTTTTATACAGGATATTTCAATCATGACACAAAGAAAAAAAACCCCAGAAGAGTTAGAACTTGCCGCACATAACCGCCTTAAAGGCACAATCTGTTTTCATATAGCTAGTACAATTAGTCAGGCTAACTGTGTATTAACGATGCTTAACAGATTTGAACAATCAAGCGAGGATACCGTAGAGCTTAAAACGATAAGTGAACTCTATGCATCTATGGTACATATTCGCGATGCTCTCAATAAGTATCAAAGCACAGTTTATACAAAACTCGCCATAGGAAATTCTCCAAGTTCATATAAAAATAGAACTTCACGTTCAAACTATTCCAAACCAAAACCTTATGGCACGTGGTAGCAAGTATTCAGCAATCTGGAAGGCACTAAAAAGAGATAAGCATATAACACTCTCAATTGTTCCCGGATTGGAAACTAGAATTATCAAAGCATTGAATGAACGCAAACAATACGATACAGTATTCCAGTTTGAGACTAAAGAAGAAGGACAGAAATATAGGGTTAGGCATACAGTATCAGACAATGGCCGGGTAATGAAAATTACCTTATACAGATCGATAGGAGAGAACGATATATGAAAGTAAGTATTCCAATTATTAGACAGGAATCCGAAACAGCCAAGGCGATTAAATTTGTTTTTAACGACCCGGCTTATAAAGGTAGAGAAGTAGCGCATTGGATTCCAATTAGTCAGATTTATGAAATACATCCCAATCGCGTTGTAATTGCTGACTGGCTGGCTAAGAATAAAGAATTGATATGAAAACTAGACTTTGCATTGAATTAAAAGATCAAGATGAACTTAACTCTTTAACTGAAATAGTATCCTTTTATCTGGAGTGCAATAATGGTGTAGCTATACTGCCTAATGTACTTGCTAGAGACTTAATAGAAGAATTAGGAAAGTTTAAGAGAATTAGAAAAGTTCAAGAGAGTATCTAACAAGGATTTTAAAATGGATATAATGAATTTAAAACTTTCCACACCTAAGCAGCAAGACCCAATAGAAGAGAGAAATGAAATTTTCGGCAAACTTGCCGAACTTGAACAAGCATTAATTACTCTTCACCCTTCTATGCCTGTATTACTTCAAAAGATTCATAAACAAATTAAAGCAGATCCCGCAATTGTGACAATAATGAGTGAGGATGACATAGCCATTCTTTTCCGTGCGCTCGAAACTCACTCGAATATTAAACTTATGGAAGTTAGCACGAAGAAGTTACCTAAAAAGAAGGGTAGCGAACTTACCGAAGATGATCTGTAATGGATAAATTTCCTTTATGGGCAATCCTTATCTTATATGAAAAATCTCCTAAAGGTACTATGTATAGGGATTGTTTTGTTAACTTAAGAAAATTAATTGACTGGTTACAACCTATTGATACCCTACCAGCTAAGTTATATCCTATAAGATCCCTAACGAAGCTTGAGCAAAACTATCAGATACAGTTGATATCTGAATACCTATCCTTACCTCCCAGTCAATTCTTAGATTATTACAATGATGTAATTAAGAGACATAAATTATGAATCCTAACCAGATAGATATCCGGCTTAAACAGTTATCTTACTCTTCACGTCTCCTTCTCGATTCCTGCCCGCGTAAGTATCAGCTTAAGAAACTTGGAGCAGATATAGAATACCAAGATACACAGGATGAGCTAATAACGTTTGAGTATGGGAAACTTGTAGGTTACGGTATTCAGTTAGCATTTCAGGATATCTCACGCGAGAATATCTTCTTAGCTTGCTTCGAATTCTGGACTATGGAACTTAACATTGAATCTACCAGACATAAGAAATCCTTCTGGTATGCCTTATTAGCTATTGATAAATTCATAGGGATGAGAGAGCAAGGTTTTCTAGCTGAATATTCTATCCTATATTATAATGGTATTCCCGCTGCTGAACTCTCATTCTTAGTAGATTTTGGTGAAGACTTTAATGAAAGGGGTTTCCTTGACCTTGTACTTGAACATCGTCTAACAGGGGAAGTGATTACTGTAGAAATTAAAACTGATTCTTCAAGAGTTCCCATTCATGAAGCTAAGTATCAGAACAGTACACAGCCGTTAGGTTACTCAGTTCTCCTAGATCATATCAAACCAGGACTTAACTCTTACACAGTCTTATACCTTATTTACCTGAGTGAGAAATTTGAGTACCAATCCTTCCAGTTCACTAAGAGTATTAAACAGAAAGCTGAGTGGTTGCAAAGTATAGTAATGGATATAGAACGTATCAAATTATACTCTAATGCTAACTTCTGGCCTAAGCATGGTCAATCTTGTATAGCCTGGAATAAGCCATGTAAGTATTTTAACAGGTGTCATATGAGTGATAAGCTTTTACTACGACCTATCACTAAGCAGCAGGAACTAGAGGTACTTAAGGATAACGAAGAAACATATACAATTAAGACCACAGTTAAGGAACTTATCACAGGTCAGTTAGCTAGACCAGAACTTAAAGATTAAGGAGGACAGAATGGACAGAATACGTGCAATAATACTTGGATTGTTACTAGGTACATTAGGTAATTTAGCTTTGCCCAGCGCTGATTGCCAAGCTCAATCCTATTATAACTCAACCCAAGAAATTAACAGACAGCAACATCAAGCTGAAGTAGATAGACAGCAAAGACAAATACTACAGCAACAGTATATCCAGACCCAACAGTTAGAGCAAATGCGTAGGGATGCAGAGTTCCGATTCAATAGTGACCGAGTTAATAGAACTCATGACCAGTCACATATACAACAACCTAGGTACTAAACTATGAAACTAACCGAATATGAAGATAAGCACGCAGTACAGCGAGTTCTCATATCAGGACTCTCTAAGTCTGGTAAGTCTACCTTAGCAGCTTCCTTATCTAAGAAGTATAGACTTATCTGGATAGATATAGAGAATGCAGTTGAAGCTCTCCAAAAGCTTCCGCTGGAACAGAAAGCTAACATTGAACTTATTAAGATACCTGATTCAGCATCCTTTCCTATGGCAGCGCAAACTTTACAACGCTTATTTAAGGATAAGAAAGCTGATATCTGTTTTACTCATGGAACTATCAATTGTTTTATCTGCAAGAAGAACGGAGGTATAATACATCACGTAGACTTAACTAACTTAGACCCTGCCCGCGATGTAGTAGTACTAGATACACTAACTCAAGCAGGACGTAGTCTCTTTGCTCACCTTATGAAAACTGCTACAGCAGCCTTATCAGCAGATGCAGCCATTGAGTACAAGCCAGTACTGGATGATTGGGGTGCACTGCGTAAGAACACTGAATACTTAGGATCTAATATACAATCATTTCCATTCAACTTTGTGGCTATCACACTAGCTATTGAGACTGAGCTTGAGGATGGTAAGGTTACATTAGTTCCTGAGTTTGGTAGTAAGGGAAGTTCAGCTGGAATAGCTTCTAAGTTCTCTACAGTTATATTCTGTAAGACTGAGAATAAGAAACATAAAGCGTATAGTTCTTCTACAGCAAGTAACTTATTCCTATCTGGTGCAAGAAGTGACTATGAGATAGAGAAACAAGCAAATAGTATGGACTTGTGCCCGTTGTTTGATAAGTTAGTAGCAAGAAGTAGCAGGGTAGCAAATAAGGAAGGGGAAACAATCCAATTAGAGGCTGGAATGAAGGTAACTTTGCCTCAACCAATCCCATTAACATTAGAAACTAAATCACAGGAGACTAAATCTTCATTACTTAACTTAAAATCAAAATTGAATCTAAAGAAATAAATTTATACTTATACTTAAACTTAATAGGAATTATATATCATGGCACTAAACTTAGATCAACTACTAGATACTTCTATCTCTGACTTAGCTGACTTACCAGAATTCAAACAACCTCCTGCTGGCGCACATCGCTGCTACTTTAACTTATCAGCTAAAGAAGTTGGCGGTGAGCCTGCATTGGTTATGAACTTCAAAGTTATCGAAACTCTGGAACTGGAAGTAGAAACAGATAAGCCACTGGAAGCTGGCGATGAGTTCGATATTACCAGCACACTGACTAATGAGTTTGGTCAAGGTCTGGTTAAGTCTGTAGCAGCGAAGGCTTGCGCTGCTCAAGGTGTTGACCCTGAAACTGTAACATTAGGTCAGTCTTTCGAGCCTTTCATTGGCGGTGAAGTCATTGCATTCACTGGCTTACGTGTGGATAAGAAAGATAAAAGTAAGACTCCACGTCACTTTGTTACTCTCAAGGATATCGTGTTTGATATTGATGCTTTCTTGGCAGCACAGGAAGGTGGAGAGGTTGAGCAGGTAGTAGAAGAAGTTAAGGAAGAAACTGTAGTGGAAACCAAACCAGCTCCTAAACTTGGTCTTGGCTTGGGTCTGAAACTAGGCGCTAAGTAAGTTAGATGGGTTAAGTAACGGATAATATAACCAATATACTTAATCCCCCCAGAGAGTAACTAGATTCAATCCGCAGTCTCTTTAAAAGTAGCGGGTTTTTTCACCTCCTAACTAAGGACTAAACATGGCTAAAGAATCAAAGTATAGACCTTATCTTACCCGAGACCAGATAAACTATCTATACGATTTCCTCCGTACTGGGCAGAAAGATGTTACCAGGATAGATATTCACTTAGAACTAGAACAAGACTTTAAACTACTAGCCTTTAAGGTTAATGAAGGCATGAGTGCCCCAAGTTATCAGGCTAATATTAAGGTAGACTTGGAGACTGCAATAGGTATCACACTGGAAGAGAAGAGATTAGCTGCATATGAGAAGTACATGGGAGTGCAAGGAGAAGTATCAACCAACTTAACCCAACAAGAGATAGCCTATGCAGAACTCTACATGTATGAACATGATCTAATGCGTACTGATGAAGAAGCATACTATGAAGCTAACGGAACTTTAATAGGCTACAATCAAGATGAAAACACTCCTACTGATTTGCACTCCTGAGGAAATGCAATACAATGGCCACCTTAAACCTATCATGTCTAAGTTCTCAGGACTTAAGATACAAGTTAGTTCGGCTAAAGTATCTACATTATCAGAGATAATATCTGTAGTACAAAGAAACAAGTATGATGGAGTACTGACTTCTTCTCTTGACCTACTTAAGAAACTTGTAGGTGTAGACATATCCTCAGCAGAAGCTAGTATAGATAACTATGCAGGATCTTACTTTAAGTACATGGGTATTGAGTTCGTTATCATGAATCCCCTTAAGCAGCTTATCACTGTACCTTATGGTAAGTTCTTAGCTGAAAGATACATGAGTAAGTTAGCTGCACCTGAGAGATGGATGCGTTGTCCTAAGTTTCAGTATGGTGTGATTACTCCTGAGACTGTAGGAGATATTTATAACAAACTTGAACAAGCAAATCTAATTGCAATAGATATTGAGACTAAGAAGGAGCCTTTCATACATATAACTGAGATAGGATTCACAGCAGTGTTTGCTTCTGGTGCTAGCCAATCTTACTTCTTAGCTATCAATGATATGTGGTCAGTAATATGGATGCGTAAGTTCTGTGCCCTTCCACCACCCAAGGTATTTCAAAATGGTAAATACGATAATAACTATCTCATGGCTTATAATGCGCCTGTTTATAATTGGCTGTTTGATACTGCTAACTTGTTTCATTCTTGGTATTCTGAGCTTCCTAAGTCTCTTGGGTTTCTCCAAGCTTTCTTTGTACGTGAAGCAGCGTACTGGAAAGACTTAGCCAAGTCAGGAGATAAGGAAGATCAGATCAAGTATAACGCATTGGATACCTGGGCTACTGCTATGGCTTGCTTAGCTGCGATCCGCGAAATGCCGGTCTGGGCTTTACATAATTATCTCAATGAGTTCCCGCTTAACTTCCCTTGTGTACTAAGCGAGCTAACTGGTATCAAGAGAGACATGAATGAACTTGGAGCCGCAGGTCTCCGGCAATTAGATATCATCCAGTCCAATAACAAGTCTCTGGATAGAATGCTAGGAGTTACCGGCTTCAATTCAGGCAGCCCTAAACAAAAGAAAGCACTACTAACTATCTTAGGCTGCGGAGATATAGCTGCTAAGTCTACAGACGAGAAGTCACTCAAAAAGGCTGCTTACCGCCATCCGCTTAATGCTAGGATACTGAACCAGATAACCGTAGTACAGAAGGCTAAGAAGTTATACAGTACTTATCTATCTTCTGGAGTTACTCCTAAAGGTGAGAACTTAAACAAGGAATTTAACGGAGTAATACTTTATGCACTCAATCCCCCCGGAACTGATACATCTCGACTTGCAAGTAAGGAACATCACTTCTGGTGCGGCTTACAGATACAGAATGTGCCTAGAGGAGACATCGTTAAGAGAACTCTTATCCCTTATGCTGGATTCAGACTTGCAGAATGCGATCTTGAACAAGCTGAGTCTAGAGATACAGCATATGCGGCAGGAGAAGAAAGACTCATCGCAGCAGTCTCAGGAGATAAGGATTTTCATTCCCTTAACGCGGCTTCATTTTTCGGGGTTAGTTACGAAGATATCTATGATGTTGTGGCAGGGAAAGTTAGAGATAAGGAGCGTAGAGAACTTGGAAAGAAAGTAAATCATGGTGCTAACTATCTCATGGGTGAAGGTGTTTTAGTTGAGACTATGGGTGAAGAGAACATCTATAAGGCAGGTAAGTTACTTGGGCTTCCTAAAGGATGGGATGCTAGGAAGATAGCAGCTGAGTTACTAGCTAGATTCCATAAGACTTATCCAGGCTTAAGTGGTGTATATTATCCTGCTATTGTTAGTGAAGTTAGTAGGACTCACATGCTCAGTTCAAGGGCGAGTCATGATCTGTCTAGTATGTTAGTTCAGGATCAATTAGTTAATCAGTGGAACCTAGATATTCAATCCCAAATCAACGGACTTGTACGCTACTGCTTCTCTAATCCTCTTACAGACAAGAGAGCTAAGAATGGTTACGTTGCTCATGTATCTCAGTCTCTCAATGCTATGACACTTAACAAAGCCTATATGCTAGTGTTCTATACTATAGCTCTGAATCCTAAGTACTCCCAGAACTTTAAGCTTTGCGCGCAGATTCATGACTCTATATTATTTCAGTTCAGAGAAGGTCATGAGTACCTATGTGATCTGGTTAGGGATTGTATGGAGATACCAGTTACTATTAAGTCTTATGATGGAAAGGAAAGAACATTCACAGTACCAGCAGCAGTTAAGGCAGGTAAGGAGGGGAAAGGTGCATTAAGTTGGGCAGACATTTAAGGAGAGTTGAATGGCCATGTGTATAACGAGAGAAGAATTACTAGTTGTATTAATTTCTATAGCGGATATAGGTACAATACTTAGTTGGTTATGGGATGCTTTATTTACTCCCCCGGAAGATAATTAATAACATTCAGGATAACTACTATGCAGGATGAATTATTTAAAATGTATCTTGCAATGCTAGGAGAGAGTGAAGCACCTAATACTTATCATCGATGGTCATTGCTAACTGTATTAGGTGCTTGGCTTGGTAGACGTTGCTATCTACCTTTTGGAGACTCAGCTATTAACTGTAACATGTATGTCATGCTAATGGGGTCAGCAGGTGTAAGAAAGACTACAGCAATTAACAAAGCAGTTAAGTTAATTAAGGAAGCTGGATACACTAACATAGCAGCTAACAAGACAAGTAAGGAGAAGTTCTTGCTTGATCTAGCTGGCGATGCTGACCTCTTAGTATCTGATGACATACTAGAAATGAATCTCTTTGGTGAAGCAAGCAAGGAAGATGCAGAAGTATTAGTAGCTGCGGAAGAGTTCAATGTATTTGTAGGTAATGGGAACTTAGAGTTCCTAGCCTTACTTGGTTCCTTATGGGATTACGATGGAGCTTTTGAGAACAAGGTTAAGAACTCAACTTCAGCTTACATATACAATCCAACAGTCTCAATCTTAGCAGGTAACACAGCAACATCATTTGCATTAGCATTCCCAATAGAAGCAATTGGTCAAGGTATCTTTTCACGACTACTCCTAATACACGGAGATAAGACAGGCCGTAAGATAACTATACCTACTAGACCAGACTTAGAACTCAGATCCCAAATAATCAAACTACTACAGACAATCAGAGCAGAAATCAACGGTGAGATAGTCTTATCCGAGGAAGCTTACAAACTACTAGATAAGATATATAAAACAAACGTACCCCATGTAACAGATATTAGGTTCGAATCATACAACAATAGAAGACTCACTCATTTGCTTAAGTTAGCTCTTATAACAGCAGTAAGTGAGCTTAGTAAGACTGTAACCGAAGCCCACGTAATTATGGCAAACACAATACTAGTCCATGCTGAACACTCAATGCCTAAGACCTTAGGTGAGTTCGGTAAGGCAAAGGATTCAGACATAGCAAATAAGGTACTCAACATACTAACAGAAGCTAACCCGCCGATAGTTCCATTTAAAACTATTTGGAGTCATGTATGTAATGATTTAGAAACTATTAACCAGTTGAAAGAACTCTTGGATAAGTTAATATTTGCAGACAAGGTTATGTGTAATAAAGACCCAGTAGGATTTATAGCTAAGAGTTTGGTTATAAAGAGTAAGAGTAGTGAAGTAGATTTTAGTTTATTAACTGATGAAGAAAGAGGAGGTATTATATTATGAGTGGAATAATCAAAAGGGTTATCTGCGCAGTTACGGATGGTTATGAAGGTAATCATTTCTGGGTTGTACTAGATAGTGAGCCTGTTGTGGAGTTAATTGAAAACTGCGTAGATACAGGCGAGTTACCCAGCGTAGTTGATATTTCAGGTAACTATGAGTTAGATAACTTAGCTGTGTTAGTGAATGATAATCTACCACTAGTTGAGAATCTAGCGGATTTCCCTTATGCAGCTTACATAGATGGTGAACAATCCCCAGTAATTTACGTGGTGCTATCATGAACGAAGACCAACGGAAACAAATACATATAGTCCTAGACTTAGAGACTATGGGAATTAAGCAGGATGCAGCTATCATTGAGATAGGTATGGTTATCTTTAATCTTGATAGTGTAGCCTTAGCAATTCCTAATGTCCTTGAGCAGTGGTCAATTTCAGTAAGCTTAGAGAGTGCTATGAAGTATGGTGGAACTACTGATGCAGGAACTCTCACATGGTGGATGGATCCAGACAGATCAGAAGCTAGAGATAACTGGCTAGTTAGTGAGAAGCTTTCATTACCTAGAGCTCTTAATAAAATAGCCTTTAATCTAAGTAAGTACTCTTCACTCTTACCTCTCCCTCGTATCTGGGGTAATGGAGTTAACTTTGATAATGCTATACTCAAGTCAGCTTATGAAAGACTTGATATTACAGTACCTTGGAGCTATAGACAAGATGCGGATTTCCGCACACTCAAGCTCTTGTATAAGGATATAGTTCCTGAGCCAGCTTTTGTCGGTACCCCACATATTGCATTGGATGATGCAAGACATGAAGCAGTTTGGCTTAGTCAGATATTGCAATATATTTACTATAGGGATGATAGTGCAAAGACTAGTAAGCCGATAGATTTCTGCAACCTTAACTTACACAGCCCTAAGATTATGGGGGCAGCGGAAGCAAGCGTAGACTTTAAAACTCCTATTGATACCTTCGCTAAAGAATAACTATGGCTTACTTCGAAGATATACCAATCGAACGAGTGGAACTTAACATTGAATGTACTCATCATCCTGAACTAATTGAGAAGCTAAGAGAGATTCAACTCCTATCTGATGATAACTCATTCGAGACTATGCTTGCAGGGGTAGCAGCGTATTGTGAAGTAGCTTTAGATGGCTATTATACTCAGGAGCAGTTAAATAGGATCTGTACTATCTGTACTGAGATACTTAGGAAGAGAAGGATGATTGACTTAGATAGGCCTGTAATTCAATTACTTAATTAAGGAGACTCATAATGGAAGATATAGTAAGAGTACTTAGAGTTCTTGAGTATGTAGGGGAAAGGTCAGCTGTAGAAGATGCTATTAAGAACTCTATACAAGGTGATATGAAGTGTACCGGTTACACAATACGATCAGCTACAGTAGGAACTTTTCCAGAAATACTAGATAAAGGTGAGGAGAGAAAAGATGGGTGAGACAAGAGAAGGAGGTAGCTTTGAGGAAGTATTAATTATGAGTTCAGACCTTAGAGTACCAATCAACCCTAAACCTATAGATCAAGAAGCAAGAGATGTGATCTATGGTGATCGTGAACAAGCTTACGGACATCCTGCCAAGAACTTACAACTCATAGCAGATTTCTGGACTTCTTACTTAGCAGGAAAAGAGGTCTTGACTTGCGATGATGTATGTAATATGATGATCCTGATAAAAACTGCTAGACTCAAGAACATGCCAGAGCATCGGGATAGTTTAGTAGATACTATTGGATACACACTGCTTAAAGAAAGATGCAGAGAGAAAGTTAAAACAGGAGAAACACAGCCATGACTGAACGTACAAGATGTTTAAGTGAATTACCTAGCCGTATCCGAGCAATGAATAAGATGTATGAGTTACCAGTTAATGAAGTTCCTAGCCTTAATACTTATAGTGCTAAAAGACTAGGGTCCTTCCTTGATATCCTAGTTGAGGAACTTGATGAAGGAGATGTTATAGCAGAGGGATTCCTTAATCCTACTATGAGCGATCTAGATAACCTAGTTAACCTCTCTGATTGGTTTGCTGATATGATTGTCTACATCTATTCAGAAGCTACTCGCTGTGGTATCCCACTTGCAGAAGTCTTGCATATTGTAATGGATAGTAATGAATCTAAGTTAGATATAGATGGTAAGCCGATTAAGGATGAAAGAGGTAAGTTCCTTAAGGGGCCGAATTACTTGAAGCCTGAACCTAAGATTAGGGAATTGTTGTTAAATAAGTTGGAAGTAGAACGGGTAAGTCATAGGGAGCAAGACTTGCCTTTAGGGAGCTAGGAGATAGTATGTTTAAATTCTTTCGTAACCTATTTAAGAAATCTGGTGAGCCAGTCGTAGAATTTAGGTATGATTGTAAAGTATCTGGACACAGACCTCATTACTCTTATGTAGATAAACAGGGTTGGCGAACTGAGTTTATACATTGTTGGGTGTGTGGTATAAGGCTAACTAAGAAACAAGCTAAGCAAATAGAGGAAGCAAGAGAGAAGCTTCTTAAACTCACTGAGGATTAGCTGAGAAGCTATGAAACACCTAGGGGATTTTGTTATGGTTATGTAACTAGCCTAGGTGTATGAGTATGGTACTTTAACTTTATAGGAGCTTTACAATGAAACAACTATTCACTTTGGTATTTGTATTATTAATGCTATGCGTATCTTCCACGGTCTTTGCTGTACAGCCTAAAGATACTCTCACAGTGGAACGCATCATTATCATTGGTAATGGCACATCTAGTGGTAAGTCAATTACTTCTCATGTGTTTACAAAACGCTTCTTTGATGAAGCTACTTGTGTTCTGGCGCGAGATAAATATCGCTTGGAGAACTCTTTAAAGATCGGTGCCGGAGATATAAATTCTGACGTTGCAACCAAAGCTGAATGCGATGCACTGGATACGTCAAGTATCTTATTGCAGATTCCTTAATAGTCTAGGTACAGCCTAGATGACAGCCCGGAAAGACGGGCACTAAGAATTTTACAGAACTATTCCCGAGCCTATGCGTAACAATCGGGATGCAAGCGAACTATAGGTGAAACGATCTTGCCCTCTACCATGCAGAGATACTCAACGGAAACCTAGTTCCAGGGACATGGGTTAATAAAAGGTGACAGCCCGGAAAGACGGGCACTAAGAAGGATAAGCACTGGTCATTAACTATGAAAAGCAGTACCTAATGAGTCAGAAACAGTGCTTATCGCTTGTTGGTTCAAGGTAGATTGCGACTGCCGGAACAAATTTAATAAACGATTAGTCAACGGAAGATGTTCTCCGTGTAGAGATGGGAGGTATTGAAAAATGACAGCGGCGCAATGGATTAAATACGACGGAAGTGATGAGCAGATTGCTGAGATGGATGATACCGGCAGCTTTATTATAAAAGCTAACGGCATTGAATCTCATGTGATGCACAATATAGATGAACGGGGTTTGCTTGTTGATTGCGATGAATATCTGATATGCAACAGACACAAATATGCAAAGCTAATACAGCGATGGTCAATAACAGGTCAGCCGGTTTGGGTTAAGACTTTTATAGATGGTAGCTACGCTGGGTTACCAATTAAAGACGCATCAATTTACGTAACAAACACTCCAGACTGGAACATACCGGGCGCAGAGTATTCATTCACTGAGTTTAAGGAGGAAGTATGAAATATAAGACAGCAGAGCAACACTTTTTAGCTCAAATAGTAATAAGAATTGTACAGCTTCACTTAGAGCGAAGAAGAAATTATTCTTGGCTAAAACTTATAAGAACTGAAGAATCCAGGAAAGCTATGGAATTAAGGAATGAGTCTATAACTAGAACCATCGCCGTGCTGTCTGATAGTTTTAAAAACAATTGCGACACGCCTTTACATAAAGCTAGTTTTTAATCATGCAAATAACCTGGACTAACTGCGCCGATGCGATGCCTCCATCAACAAATGATATGTTCATCATAAGATCTGAGCGCAACAATAAATTTTTATCAGTTAGGTCTGGATTTATGTATAACGCATTCGCTAGAAATGTACAGAAATATGACTGGACTAAATTCACGCAAGCAAAATGGGATCATTTAAACGAATATGAAACTAAGCGATAAAGGCCGAGCGCTGCTGATTGAACTTTGGGAGGGTGTCGCATGAAAGTCATAACAGAAGAAAGATTGAAAGAGCTTGTTGCTATTGGCTTACCAATATCTTTCGATGATTTGCTAAGCGAATGCAAAGAAATCGACACATTAACAGTTTCAACGCTGAGGCCAATGTGTGATGCGCCTCGAGACAGAAGATCAATACTATGTGTTTTAAATGGCAGCGTGGTTTTCCGAGAGATGTATTTCACGGAAGGGTTTTGGTGGCTTGTTGGAACTGATTCATATTTTAATGACGGTCACCTGCAAGGATGGGTTCCTGAGGTTATTTACAAACCAGAATTAGCCGGAGACGGCGAATAGTGAGCTTGCAACACTTAAAACAAGTAAACAGCATAGAGATATGCCAGCCGGAGCCTGTAACCGG
>OFQV01000179.1_pt1 | contig 18398 bp, 24 predicted proteins | sample 1542971 | NCBI WGS metagenome assembly OFQV01 (sample SAMN07774229, study PRJEB24372) | wastewater metagenome | isolation source: WWTP Cannobio (Effluent) | place: Italy: Cannobio | collected 2016-01
TTATTAACTTTGCCGGCAGTAACATTACTGACATCGCTCTACGTGAGCATAACAATCTGCAAGGACTTCAGGGAGGGGCTGCTGGAGAAAAGTACCACCTTACAGCAGCAGAACAAGCAGCGGTAGGGGGTTCTACTCAAGGAACCTGGACTCCAACCTTTACCAGTTTAACTGTTGTTAATGGTACAGGGGGTGCTACATACTCTGGTAGATACTCGCGTGTAGGTCGTACAGTATTCTACACGATTAACATCGCTTGTACGGGTACTGCAACAACCGCTAGTACAGCAGGAACTACTTACTGTACCCTACCTATAGCTGCAACACAAGATGACACTGTAGCCGTTTCTAACGCTACTACACGCCTATTAGTGGGTGGAGGTTACTTAGATTCAACAAACGACAGGTGTTATCCTTCTGCTTGGACAGCAACAGGTAATACTATTATAATTTCTGGAAAGTACGAGGTTTAAGTTATGGATGAAGAATGGGGTGCAAGTGATTTGTTTGGTTCTACTGGACCAGACGACCAACAATGGAATACACCAAACCAACAATATGATATTGGTGACTCCTCTACACTAACATCAATGGGTCAGTATGATAATTACGGATCTAACTATCAAGTTTCCTCTCAGCCTGATATGTCTTGGCAATCTAACATATCCAACTCTCCTATGGATGGATGGCAGCAGAGTGGTACAAATTGGGGAAATATTGATCAGCAATTAGGTTCTACTTTTAACTCTCCTGCCCAACAAGCATATGATATGGGTCAAGGTGCTATGGGTGGTACTTCACAGGTACTAGCTAATTTGTTTAATGGTGGTGCTGGTAGTAAGGGTATGCTTACTGGCCTAGGTGCTATTGTTGAAGGTATGGCAAATAAGAAGAAACAACAATCTTCTAACCAATTAGCACAAACGATGCAACCGGCTATAGATCCATTTGGTTCTCAGCGGGGATTCTACCAACAACAATTACAACAAGCTATTCAAGATCCATACTCTTCCCCCATTGTCCGTAATCAGGTTGAGCAACTGACTAATGCTCAGAGAATTGCTGACGCTAAAGCTGGTCGTAGGTCCAACCAAGCTGGGAGTAATCCTGCTCTGCTTGCTGCACAAGCACAGGTGGCTCAGAAATATATGGATAGTCTCCAACAACCTGCTGGTGCTAATATTAGTCCTAATGGATTATCCAATATTCTAGCATTACAACAACAGGGTAATACTGCTGCTATCAATGGCTACGCATCTCCAATGTTAGCAGCTTTGTCCAAGCAATCTACATCTATGTCTAACTCGGATGAGATGCAGAAAATTCTAGACGCCTTGGCACAATTTAAGTCAGGAGGTTAAGTATGGGATTCCAAAATATTGAGACTGGGTACAAACCTGAGTTTGGCCTTGGTGCAGTCTTTGCCGGAATCAATGCTGGTAACAATGATCAAATGGCTCAATTGGAGATTTTGAAACAGTTTCTTGCCAATCAACATGCACAGAATCAAAATCCTATAGATGAAGCACAGGCACAACAGACTTTAGATGCAGGTCGCTATAAAACTACACCAGAATATCAAACTGGTATGCGCGATACTATCTCTGGTCAGGGTATGTCTAATCTTGCTGCTGGACAAACTGCACAAGGTTTACAGCCATTCAAACAAGCTGCTGGTCAAGCTGAACTAGAGAGTCAAGCTGCTAAGGAAGGCCTGTTTGCTAATATGTTCCGTGGTATTGCCAAACAGCATGACCAATCCCTACCAGAAGCCCAACGTGAAGCTGGAGGTCAGGGTGCTTACTTCCTAGCAGATACTATGTCTAGAGTTGATCCTAAGATCATGGCTCAAGAGCGTATGTTGGGTTCTAAGCTGGAATCTGCTGAGGATATTAATGATGCAAAACTAGCTAATGCTCGTGCTCTTGCTGGATTAAAATCTAGGGCTGTTGCTGGGGATAAGACTGCTCAACAAGCTATTGTGAATCACTGGAAACAGAAACTAGCTGCTGGTGAGGTTACAGAAGAACAGTATGTTGCTGAAATTAGTGAGTTGCAAAACTCCATCACTGCTGCTAAAGTTCAGCAAGGAAATGTGATAGATCCGAAAGTAGCACCGGGTGTAATCAAAGAAAAAGATCCACAAAAAGCGTATGTTCCCGGTGCTGCATCAGGAACAAATAAACCAGATCCATTAGGAATTAGATAATGAACCTACAAGAAATTCGTCAAAAATATCCAGATTATAATGACATGTCAGATGCGGATTTCGCACAGGGATTCCATAAGAAGTTTTACAGTGACATGTCCTTTGAGGATTTTTCCTCTAAAGTTGGATATTCTGTAAAACAAGATAAACCTGTGGAATCTAGTTGGTATGAACAGAACGTTCCCCAACCGATTAAAGATGCTGTTGGTGGTTATGAAGCTGTTGGTGGTATGATTACCGGTCTTCCAGCTATGGCTGAAAGCTTTATCAAGAAAGCCTATACACAAGCTACTGCTACTGGAACTGAGGAAGAAAAACGAGCAAAGGCTGCACAAGCTGCTGAGAATCCAACTCTAGGTGCATTGATATACGAACCTAGAACAGAATCCGGTAAAGTGGGTACAGAGCTTCTAGGTAAAGTTGGTGAGACTATCATCAATTCTGGTGGTGAAGTTGGTGCTGAGTTTACTCGTGGTCAAACCTTCCTGAATGACTCTAAGCTGAAAAATACTGGTGAAGTTGTGCCTAAGTACGGTAAAGAGGGTGTTGAGGCTGGTAGAACCTTTGGTCAACTTGCTGCTGAGGGTGCTATGCTTGCCCCAGTTCCGGGACAAGTTAAAAGTCTAATAAATGGCTTTAAGAATAAAAAGCCTAAAGAACCCTCTGCCGCTGCTAAAGCTGCTGCTGAGTTCGAGGCTAAGAAAGCTGCTGAACAACCAAAACCTACGATGGTTGAGTCTCCATTGAAATCGCGTGATCAACTGATGCGTGAGGATTTGGAGAGAAACCTACAAGAAGCTGGTTATCATAAAGGTCTAGAATCTGTTCCAGAAGAACAACCACTTCCATTTGTTCCTGAGTTGTATAAAGAACAGGCCCCTCGTATTCCAAAGGTTAAAGACAAGTTTCAACCTACTGTTACAGAAGCTGAGCGTATTGCTACTGAACGCGAACAATCTCTGTCTAAGCCTTTAGACTTTGAACGCGCTCCTGTAGAACCATCAATCACAGATTTTACTCTACAAGAAGCTGGACTTCCTTTCTCTCGTGAAGGTAAGCTTTCTGCTCCAGTTGAAATGGGTACTTATGCTAAGAGTGTTCAACAGGGTATCCGTGATGTGCGTGAGATTGCTTCTGAAGTAGAACAACTAAAGACGGATCTTGTTGACAAGACTGAAGTTGGTCCTGAGCAGCGTATGACTATTCAGAGCCTTGAGCATGACCTAGAGAATGCCAGTGGTCGTACTGCTGCTAATCTAGAAGAAGTGGCTCAGATTGGACGTGATATTGCTCAATTGAAGATCAAGACTGCTGACGGAACTAAGACACCACTAAAGATTATGGGTCAAACTGGTTTTGGCAAAGGGCAAAGAGGTTCTATAGGTTTTTTCGGAAAAGACCCATTTGAGAAGTTTGCTGAAAATCTTCGTAAAGAAGTCCCAAATGTGTCAGATGATGCTATCAAATATGCTTGGGACAAACAACAAGCACAGGCTACGCCAGCCATAGAAGCACAGAAACAGACTACTGCTCAAGGACAAGCTTATAGTAATATAACTGGTCTTGATCCGAAGATTACTGGGGAAGTTTGGACTCCTGAAAAAGCTGTAGAAATCTTCAAGACAACTCCTGATATACAAGATCGCAGTTTTCTGACTGAGCAGGTAATGTCTTCTGGTCGTTTACAGCGTGATCTGTTGAACAATCCAGTAACCACTCAAATCTACAACCTAACCAGCAAAGCAATTGAACAGGCTAGGCTGCGTGCTAGGCAAGTATTGGACGATGTTAATACTGGTCTTATTCCGAAGATTCGTTCTAGAACTATTCTAGGAGGTGCTAAGGAAATGCGCGATTTGATGCAGTGGCGTTTTGCTAATGAGGGTTTGGGTAAGGAACTGCCTGACACTTTCTCAGCAAAAGCTAAAGCAATCAATGACTCTATGAATAAAGCTGATGCAAATCTTCTATCTGCTATGAATGAAGTTCTAGCTAAAGACGGCAAAAAGCCTATTACTTCTATAGACAATCATATGGTCCACTATTGGTCTGGCCCATATCGTGCATATATCTATCTAAAGACAGAAGCTGGTGGATCTAAGTTAGGATTCTTTGTCTCTGAAAAGTCCATGAAAGATGCTCAAAAAGCAATGGCATGGATTAAAGAGAATGTGCCTAACGTTGATCTTGGTAAAACAACGGATGTGTCTTTTGTTAAATCTGATATTCGCAATCGCACAAGTATGTTTGATCACTTGTTGGATATTAGCAAAGAGAAAGATCCAGTTGTTCTAGAAGCACTTCAAGCATTCAAGGACCGTATTGAGCAAGGCCAAGCTACTCATCTAGGTGAGCAACATCGTCAGAAGTATCGTGCAGGTGTGCAAGGTTTCTCTGGTAACAAACCTTGGTTTGATGCCAAACGTAATTATGCAGATACTCTGGACATGGTGCGTACTAAGTATGATGCTGGCTATCAGTGGGTTGCTGCACAAGAGATTAAGCAACAGATGAATCCAATCTTGGAAGCACAGAAGAATGGTGAAATCTCAGTAGGCAAAGCTTTGATGCTTGGTCAACGCTATATCGACCATGCTCTAGGTAAGAATGTGGATGTTTCTGCTATCACGAAGTTTGCAGATTATCTTGAAGATATTAGTCCTACTAAAGTTGGTCCTGCACGCACAGCAATGAATGAAGCTCAACACATTGCAAGCCGTGTTACTCTACCATATCTACTTGCTCTGAAGGGTACTCAAGCTGTTCAGGCGGTTCTACAAGTTCCAATGTCTACGATTCCTAGAATGTTGGAGTTGCGTCAAGCTTGGGGTGGTGACTATGTGAACATGGGTACTGCTCTAGCACATGGTTCTATGGATGGTTTATTTCAACTAGCTAATACACTGTCTGGTGGTAAGTTTGAATCTCTAACTAGAGAGTTGTTGCAAGCTGGTGGTAAAGATCTTTCTGAGACTTCTATTGCAATTCATCGCTACATGGCTGAGAACGACATTGCCAAAATGTCTTTATCAGATGCTGGTGCTAGTCGTGAAGGTGGGTTTGCTAAGGCCTTGGGTAACTATGCTGCAGACACATTCTTAAATGCCCCAATGAATCTGTTTGAGGGTCCAACTCGTTCTTGGGCATTTAGCTCCTACGCTCGACAAGCAGTTAAGGACGGTCATCCAATCGAGAGGGCTTTACAAATTGCTCATGAGCAGATGGATGCAATGGTGAACTACAATCCAGAAGCTAGTGCTATGATGATGTCTAATCTTGGTGTTATGGGACAAGAGGCAAAAGGATTACATACGTTCATGATTAACTATTATAGTCAATTGTATCGTTATGTAGATCTTGCTAAGAATCAAAAACAAGCTGGTCCGTTACTAGCTTATTTAGGTCTTACATTTGCTGCAGGAGGTGCTGTTGGCTTTATTGGAGCTGACCTCGCTGATTGGTTACTAGATGGCATTAAAGCTGCTGCTAGGGGCAAATCGTTTGACACGCCTGACTTGCAGAAGCTAAGTGTGCGTAAATGGCTCATGGAGAATACCCCAGAAGCTGTGTCAGTTGGTCCACTATCTACAACTACTGGTCTAGGTCTATACGGTTCATTTACTACTAAGGTAGTTGATCCTGAGAGATCTTTCTTGGAAAATACTTTCCCAAAAACAACTGCTTCTATTCAGATTGCAAAAGGTATTGCACAATCTCCTAAACTCTTTAATGAGAATCTCTCTCAGAAAGAGCGTGGCACTATCATTGAGAACATGTCTCCTAAGTATCTAACACAGACTCTTAGAAACAGGTATCAGAATAAAGATGGTGTTGTGTATGACCCTAATGCAGATCGTGCTGGTCTTCCTATGTACCAACGTACAGACAAAGAACAGAAGATCTCTGAACGCGGTTTTGGTGTTCGAGGTCTTGCTGAGAACATGTCTCAAGAAGATATGTTACAGTACTACAAAGGTACTAAGAATGTTACAGAAGCTGAAAAAGCTCAATTGACTAAACTAGACAGTCTGTTGGTAGCTGCCATTAAAACTGGTAAGGAACCTACTGAGTTTCAAAAGAAAGCAATTTCAGATCAAAGCAGTGCCATGATTGCTAAATGGGGTATGGGAGAGGATAAATTACAGAAACATATTGAGCAATTAGCAGAAGCCTATGGTATTCCTGCTGACTCTTTGCGCAAACTTGTTACTGCTAAGGATAAAACTCTTAAAGATGTGTCTAAGATACAAGATCTCTCGGCAATTGTAAATCGACAAAAAGAAAGGCAGCAACGTTATGGACAGTGGAATTGATATTATCAAGAAGTTTGAAGGTTGTAAACTAAAAGCCTATCTTTGTCCTGCTGGTAAACCTACTATTGGATATGGTCATACTTACGGTGTAAAGCTTGGAAGAGTAATCTCTAAGGCAGAAGCTGAAGTTTTGCTGGACCATGACTACCAAGATGCTCTTAATGCTGTGGAGGAACTGATTAGGGTTCCGCTCACTGAGAACCAGCTTGGCGCTCTGGCGAGCTTTGTATTCAATCTTGGTCGAGGTAAGCTAATAGGGTCAACCCTTAGAAAGAAACTCAACCAAGGCGATTACAAGGGTGCTGCTGAGGAGTTTGATAAGTGGGTGTTTGCCGGTGGTGTAAAACTTAATGGCCTCATTGCAAGGCGTGCGGCAGAGAGAGCTCTCTTTGAGAGCGAGTCCTAATGGACAGGAGGTTATTCTTAAGTGAATGAAGAAGAACTTTTAAAATCATTACAGCAATACTTCTTTCAGAATAGGGACACTGTTCAACGACAATATGATCCTAACCAAGCTAAGGTTTGGACTGATAGTTACTCTCTACAAGATCTATATCGTAATGCTATGGACAAAGGTTTGTACTCAGAACAAAAGATGCAAACCATGCCTAACAACTATCAAGATCAAACTGATATGACTTTACGCAGATTGCTAGAGCAAAGTCAGAAGAAAATCAGGATGTAAAAAAAGCCCCAACTCGAAAGAGAAGGGGCTTTGCTTTGTCTAAAGATTAGTGAAGCGTTGGTTTCTTCTTGAATACAAGAGCGACTTGCCATTCAGGTTCTTCATCAAAATCTGTTACAAAGGCAACACCATCTTTACCTTCAGGATGTTTCTTTAGATCTTGAATTGTTTCTAGTAGTAGTTTCTTGAAGTCTTCATTCATAGACCACATACCCCCGAAGTACAGGCACGATCTACATTCTCTTCGTAGGTAATACCTTTATGTTTAATTGCTTCTTCATATGGTACTTCTGTTAGAGGCTGACCTCCTCTACTTCCATCAGGGTAACAAGTGAAACCCCGAAGTCGTGGAGCGTACTTGCTAAGTGTCTCCGCAAATCTGTGTACATCTCCATCGGAATTCCCTTTACTTCCCCATGAGGGTAAGTTGATGGTTGAGCTAATTGACATGTCAATATAATCTTGAATGTCCGCTTGGAACTTGAGTCGTTTTTCGTAGTCATGTGATAGCCCATAAGCAGTCTCAATCTTTGCAGGATCAAGACCGTATTCTTTGATTAGTTGATCTGCTGTGGTATCAACAACATATTCGTATTTCCATTTTGTACCATCTGTGAGATAACGTCTTTTATACGCCACAGCAAAGAGGGGTTCAATTCCAGTTGTGGTGCCTGCCAAAATTCCAATGCTTCCTGTAGGAGCAATAGCTCGGTATGCGACAGGTTTACTAATATATAGTCTTTCACAGTGCTCGTTGGCTGCTCGTTCTGATTCATCTTTATATACCTTTAACCATGAGTGTAGTTCTGGTGTTACTTCATATCCTTGTCCTCGCTGGAGTAGCCATGCATGGATACCCATAAGTCCAAGACCAAGTCGTCGGTTCTTTTCCCTAACCTTATAAACTTTATCATACGGGAGATCTGCTCGTAGCGTTCCACAAACAAGGAATTTGGAACCGAGTTCAACAACATGTTTGAATTCCTCAATGTCCTTAATGTTTGAGATATTGATTGACCCAAGATTACATACGTCAGAGTCATCTTCAGAAGTAACTTCCGTACATGCATTTCTAAGGGTTTCATTTTGTTTATCCCCAAAGTTAAAGCTAAATCCCGGCTCACCTGTCATCATTGCTTGACGACAATTCTCTACAAACGTATTCAGAGAAGCACGATCAGCGTTGTACAGCCATTTATCGTCATAATTAACAGAGATGTTAGTCATGTCTAGTGGAGCAGCAGCATTGAAATCTTTACTCTTTAGTGCCTTGACTTCATCAGACCAGTTCTTTGCCTTCAAGAATGCCGGAATGTCTTCGTGTAGCCAATTTAAGGAGGCGTAAATTGCGCTCCTCCGACTCCCTCCCTGCATAACCCCACGGCCAACCTCGTTGATCATCTGCATAAGAGGGATGGGTCCGCTCGACAAACCACCTGTACGACTCAAAGGTTTCCCTTCTGGACGTAGAATGCTGTAGTCGATCCCAATGCCACCGCCAGTCATGAGGCAACTCACTGATCGTTGTGTTAGATCTGCCCATTCTTCCCTCGTATCGTGTTCTGCACGCAGTAGAAAACAATTATTAAAGTAGCTGTTCTTACGACCACCATACCAAAGATAACGACCACCGGGAATAAACTTCATCTCTTTCATGTACTGAGTGAGTTGATCCCGATCTTCTTGAGACATGAGTGCGCGATCCTTGCCCCATCGTGTTCCACAAACATCTTCAACTACACGCTCACAAAGTGCATCCCAAGTATCGTTTGGTCCCTGTGCATACTTGGTCTTAAAGATTGTCTCAGCAAAGCTATTCTTAAATCTTTGTTGTTGCATATTCTCTCACCTGTTGCTTCCACTCTTCATCTTGTAGATGATTCAGTAGAACTTTTTTTATTGTTCTAGCTTCGTGTTGTTGTTTCTTAATGGGATTCGTCGGGTTCTTCTTCCCAACCCATTGCTTCGGTAGTTTCACAGTAATAGTTCCGTATCTTTTCTTGTTGATCGTAGATGTAGCTTTCAAGAATGTCAACCAATTCTTCACTAGACAAGTCTAATATTTCAATTACTGTTACTTCATCCTCATGTTTTAGTTTTTCTTTGAGATCGTCGAACGTCATAGTTATTTCTTAAAGTTAGTCACAATACGTTGACCAAACAAAAAACCAAAAGCAATGTTTGCACCTTCAAGACCAACTAGTTTTACTGTTGGATCAATCCCCTCTACGAACGCCATGCCGATTCCACCAAGAATGACACCATAAGCAGCAAGATAGCGAGCAGAACCACGGAGATCGACAACCCATTGACTAGGAGTACCTCCGGGATTGTCAAGCTTCGCAATCGTTTCCATGCGTTTAATATCTTGTTCATCTAATTGTATCTGTTGTTCTACAGTTGTTGGTTTAACTCCGCCAGTAAGTGCATTGAGTCCGTGCTTAACTCCTTCTACACCTACTGGAATCAATGCTGACAATAGTGTTGTAAGTAATATACTCATCCCGGCATCCATTCAAAAAGTTTGTTGTCTAGTTCTTTGGCAAGAATATTATTGATTGACTTAGCCACTTCGCGAATTTCCCACTGTGCATGTTTGTCGGCTCGAAGTTTAATAAAATCCAGCCATGCTTGGAAGTTTCCTGTAACAATGATTTCAGTTGCGGTAGCTTCTGGGAGTACAAAGCGTGCATCTTCTTTCTTCATTCCTAAGTTAAGTAACGACTCATATGCTGTCTGTGCATAGGCAATAGCAGCATAGTAAGTTTCCTCTTGTTCTTCAGACAAGGTAGGAACAACCACATCACTGCTAAGTTCTTTACAATAGCGTTGACTGCGTTGAAGAAAGTCTAGGTGCTTGGATCGTACGAATTGATGAGAACAAACACGACTAATTCCACTAACATGAAACGTCGCCGTTGCGAATCTAAGAGTAGCTAAATGTCCGCTATCTTTGCAGTGGATTGCTCTCTTGCGATTGGCTTCAGGTTCATTCTTAGAATTATAACAGATACTAGCAAGCTCACCAATAAATTCTAAGGCATTAGGAGTTATATGTTTTAGCGTAACGTCCATGTTTATAATTTCCTCCTTTCTTTCTACCTTTTAGAACCATGTCTTTCATGTTATCAGAAGGAGTTCCAAGAAACAAATGGTTAGGATTAATACAAGAAGGATTATCACAGGAATGTAAAACTAAAGAGTCATCTATAGAACCTTTAAATACTAAATAGGAAAGTCGATGAACTTTCCAAGGTTTATTTTTGTATTTAATAGAACCATATCCATCTGGGTGTTGTGCTCCTGTCCAAATCCAACAACCTCCAATTGGAATTTTTTCAGTTTTATTTTCTAGATGTTCTTTATAATTATGAATTGTCATCGAGTGTCACCACTCCCTTGCAGAGCAGTCCGAGCTTTGCGATCTTCTAGTTTAGCATGATTAATGGTAAGAAGATCCTCAAAATCATATCCAAGGGAATCTGCCAAACGTGCGATATACCAGCAAACATCTCCCAGTTCGTAAACAATACCACCAATGTCAAGCTTACCATCACGAAGATACTTCTTGACCTTATCTGCCACCTCCCCACTTTCTCCATTAAGACCAAGCGCTAGGTAGGTAAGTTCATTATCCCCACCAGTACCAGCACCCGGATAGATCGCAGTACTCATTGTCCATTCTTGATATTCATTAGCCCTCAATTTTCAATTCCTCATAAGCTATTAAAGCATCTAGATAATTACGCGCTTTCTTGAGATCTGCTAGACCATCTTTCTCTTTCCAACGTGCTACGTATTTGCAGATGTTTCCCTCTGCAAAACCCACATCATGTGAAATAAGATAATCCATTAAAATAGTATCTCGATAGTGATCAGGACTCTGCATTCATATATCTTTCTAAATAGTTAGCTGCTTCTTCAAGTAAATCTGAGATTCTGTCAGGCTTATTCTCTAGAACAGATTTTCTAGTTGGAATTTGCCGTCTGATAGAAGCTCTAATTTTAAGACGCTCAATTAGATTCTGAGTATCGTTCTTTGAGATAGTCAAGGGAGATAAAACATTCATCAAAACATCCATTCTGTACTCGATGAGCCATCAGAATTCCGCGGAAATGATTGTTGGTTTGATGGTCTAGATAAGTTTCATTATGCTCATAGCAACTACCAGCGATGATACAAGTAATAGTAGATCCGTCAGGACGCTTCCCATAAGCAACTTGTTTCCCCTGCTGATGACCAGCGATGCAAGACATATGAAGCTTACTAACCATAGCACTAGCAGTGGTTGCAGGACGACCCATAACACCAGTAGGGAAGTAATGGCTGTAAGCAATTCCATCAATGAAAACCGGCTTAAGAAAGTCATGTACTTCCCAATCTTGGTAAGGAAGATCTTCATATTTAATAAGTCCTTCTAGTTTCGGGTCGTTTTCAATAGCCCTCTGGATGCGCTGTTCGTGGTTGCCCAGACAAAGAACGAGGCGAGGTTTATATTGTTTCTTCTTAGTTTTCGCAGCGTTATAGTTGAACTCGAAAAGCGGGGCAAGGAGTGTCGCCATCGCTTTCCGCGCAACCGCAATGTCTTTCGTATAGCGTCTGCCTTCGAAACTCTTTTTACCCACATCATAAGAACTCAAACTTTCCATATCAACAAAGTCACCAAGATGTACAACCACATCTGGTTTCTTCTCGACAATATAACGTCCAATTCGATTTAGAAATTCTAGATCGTCTCCATCTTTAATCTGACAGTCTGGAATTACAAGGTGTTTAATCAATGTAGGTTGCCTCCAACAAATGATCACCTTCATAGTGAATAAACAAATTTGCTTCTTCTTTAGTTTTAAATTGTTTAATTACAACCTCACCATCTGAGTACCGCAATTTAACTGTAATCATTTATTCTCCTGAATCCACTGTTGGATAATGTCTGTATCTTTTATAGAGCAATAGGTAAATCCATTCTTGTCTGCCCACTTTGCGTGACTGTACTTAGTACCGCCACAAAGCTTATTAGGATTGTCAAAGACAAACCGCAGATCTAGGTCTGGATATTGTTGTTTGAGTAGCACGTATTTGTTGCGTTCTTGATGGTCTGAGAGGTATCCTTTAGTCTCGATAAGAGGCCCGTTAAGAAGTGTCCAGTCGACTGTGTATTTGTGATTTGTTTCTGGCACAACATAAGGGATAACTGTAACTTCATAATCGTATTCAGCCTTGTTTTCAATTAAAATATCCTCAAATCGCAACTCTAATTTACTACGTCGTTTTTTCTCAGACATTGACTAGATCCAATTGAGAGGGTTTACTTGCATACATGCCTTGTGAATCCCATTGACATGGATACCATGTGTCATCATCTTCTGAATAGTAGGCACCGTTTAGGTATCGCTCGTAAAAAATTTCATAGATTCTAACATCAGATCCAGCTCTTGTTCTAACTCCTTTGGTAAAATCAATTCTGAACTTTGTAGCTTTTGTGCCCATGTGACTCCCTCTTCTTGACATATCCAAAGACAGACACCATTCATTAGGAATCGTTTTGGATCATCATATTTATTATAGACAAGATCAAAAAGATCCTGTTCTGTTTCTGCGGAACTGAGGTACTTCTTAGATTTTACAGGACCAAGACCAGCAATACCAAAAATATTGTCGGTAGCATCCCCAATGAGCATCTGAGAATAGAAATGATGTAGTCCTTGTTCTTTGGAAACTTGCGTTGAGTCTCCATATTGTTGTTTTTTCCAGTTAAAATGATTACCCGGAATCATGAGTAGATCTTTGTCAAAAGAACATAGAACTGTTTCATCTGTCTGGTTAATACCTAGAAGATCATCAGCCTCATAAAATTCCTTGACTTTTGCGTGCCATTCTGATAAGAGATATTCTTTACATTCCTGCAACCATTGTGGCGGTTTCATGTCCTTTCTGTTAGCTTTATAGTCAGGATTAATTTCTTTACGGAAATTACTCTTGGTAGATAGGAAGATATTATACTCTTCACAATCACTAGCCTCAAGGATCTCACGCATAAGTTTATCACAACGAAGGATAGCTACATCTAATGGATCTTCTTCTGCACAACTAGCTGCACAAGGATAAGCAACCAAGTCGCCATCAATAAGTGCAATCATACTTTCATCTTTCTATCATGAACACCCATACCACCAACTTTGAACTGTGCTTTGGTATAGATGCGTACTACTCTACCAGAACCACACTTAGGACACTCTTGTGCATCAGTTAATCGTGTGAGTTTTTCATACTCATTACTACATTCTAAACATTTAAAATCATACAATCGTAGACTCATATTCTTTCCAATAAGTAGCCCCCGAAGGGGCTGTGATCAATCAATAAGGAATGTCTGAATCATCCTCAGCATCAGTTACTGGTAGATCTGCTAGAGGAATTGGATCTACAGCTTTACCAAAGACATACCCTTCCAGATCTTTAGCATAAGCAATTACTTCTGAGGCACTAGGCGTTTTCTTATCCGTCTTGAGGGCACTGACAGCGGTTGCTGCTGATGACTGGCGGACAATCAGAATCTGCCGCTGTGCTCGTTCTTCCGCAGTCTCATAGGTAGACTTAGGTGAAGCGTTTGCTTTGGAACCTGTGGCTGCTGGTGAAGCCTGAGAGGTGTCCACAGAATTAGATGAAGTAACATTAGTCCAATCCCAAAAACCCTTCTCATTCTTAACGAGTTCAACATTGTAAACTTCACCTTTCTTAGCATCGACCATAGTTTTATAGACAACTGGATTAGAGAAGGACATAAGCTTCTTAGAAGATACTTGGTTCTTGACAAGATCTTTGTAAGCTACCTCTGCCATCTTATACTTGCCTTTGTCTTCTACGTCAACGCTAATGAATTGAATTTGAATTTGCATATATTTCCTTAAATTAAATTATCACTGTAGTAATATTGTACCACACATTTACACTTCTGTCAAATCTTTTAGATTTGGACCAACTGCAACTTCGCCTAACATTGGAAGATCCCATTTGATACCATAAGCCTTCTCAATATTTTTAGGTAGATCTTGAAATACCTCTAGGAATATCTCCTTAACGGCATCAACCTCGTCTGGAGGTGAGTCGGAAGTAATACTATCGTGAATAGTGCTAACAAGTAGGCTCCTAAGCTTATACTTAGAAAAACGGGCAGCAGCACTAACCCTAGCGACAGCCATAACGTCCGCACCAAGACCTTGATTGGGATAGTTAGTAATTTCATATTCAGAATACTCCGTTCCATGTCCTTTCTTATACTTGTTGAATTGATATGACCGTCCTAATGGACTAGTCAATCTACCAGTTGCATTTACTGTCTGAAGATACTGCATATGAGTCTTATACAGACCTTGGTATTTAGAATAATACTGGTCAATAACATCTTGCCAATACTTCTGAGAACTGCTTACTGACATAAAATCAGGATCACGGCTGTATGCAAAAGCAGGTCCGCGATAAATCCATCTAAAGAGAAATACCTTGGCAATCAAGCGACTTGGTAGATTAAACTTTAGTTGATTTGCTGTATGAATATCATTCAGTTTAGGATTGTTAACCATTGCATTCCACTCTTCAATCCCAGTCTTGTCTTGACTGAGATGAAGATATGTAGCCCATTCTAGGGCTTTTGCGTCTGTGTTTACTAAAGGCATTAGAACCTACTTTCGCATAGACGTTTATATGATTTAGTAATCCAATCTAAATAATCATCATAACTTCTGACACTTTTAGATCTATTACAATCAATACAACAGGGAACTACATTAGTTGAAATATATCCAAGAGAATTGTCTTTTCTATCAACTCCATTATAAACATATTGAGTGCCATTACGAGGATTCTTCTTCACATTAGAAGGGATCTGTCCACAATAAAAACAATCCTGCTTAGTTAAAGATAAAAATTCATCTAATGCTAATTCAAATGAATAGTCACGTTCTTTTGCTTTACTCCTATAAGTAGAATATAAATCAAACTCTACTCCTAAACCATCTTCCCGAGAAACTACCTCTTTGTGATAACATCCACAAGATTTAGATCGTCCATATTTAACGTGACCAATTAACATCTCTTTTGTTTTACCACAATCACAGAGAAAATATCCATATTTGTGAGTGCTTTTAGCTCGCTTTGGACTTTCTTTTATATAAAGAAGTCTGTTGTTTTTATCTCCAATTTTCATCTCCACCTACTTATGCAAAGAGCCTTACCAACACCGGGAATATTCTGACCATTTGGATTGGAGCTTGCTACGCGACCAGTGACAGCAACACAGTTGTTGTATGATGGGTGCAAGACAGTTCCCCAATGCATTTCGTCAAGTTTTTTGGGTAATCCCTTTAAGTATGTACCATTTAGTTTCTCCATCTTTGCTCGTTCTAGAATTAAGTCAATCAACTTAGCAACTGCCTTTTTCGGTGAGAGTGATCGTAAAACCGGCTCTGCAACTGATAAGTTATCCTCTTGTCCGTTTATTTTAAGAGGCGATACCAGTCTTGGAAAATCGGTAATGGTTTCCACATTTTTGTATTTAATGTCACCAACGCGCTGGCCTGACTTAAAGTGCCCCACAGGAACTTTTGTTGTGCGTTTAACAGGGCCGCCATAAAGGATACTTGATTTTTCAGCATTTGAATTCCAATTAAGTTCAAAGTCAATGCTTTGATTAAGTTTATTTTCCAACTCTAGAATAGCAGTATCATATTCTTCTGCTAACTGTAAAGACTTCTCTTTGTTATAGAGAAGACCATTCCACTCCATTTCCAACAGTACTTGTAGATCTAACATGTGCAGCTTAAACAGCTTGTACAGATGTTTTTTGTCTGTCTCAAACTGTTTCATCTGTTCTATGTACAATTGATGTGTGATGTTTACATCTTGGACACAGTAATCCTCAAGTTCTTTTTCAGGTATATCGCATGTGTCAATCCCTTTATCCCAATAATTTAATGATATGTAGTCGTATTTCTCTCCGAGTCCGCGTTTTGCACAAGAGTCTCTTAGATTGGGAAATCTAATAGTTTGATCACTAAATAGAAACTCAGCATACTGACAGTCGTGGAGACGAGTCCCGAAAGCAGGGATAAACCCAAACTCACGCCTAAGCCAAGCGAGATCAAACTTGAGATTAAACCCGACAAACAACTTAACAGAAGAAAGAATATCATTTATAAGGCCAACGTCCCACGGCTTTTTGAAACTTAATAATTGTATAGAATTCTGGGATAAAACCTTGGTTACTAGCAGGCATACATATGTCTCCGGGTCATACACGTTACACTTGTTCTTAATTCCACCTTCAAAGTCAAATACTAAAGTAGTCACTTGTCAATAATTACCTTATAGTATGCTTTAGTTTGATAACAAAATACAACAATCCCCTCTACTTTCATAAATCCAGGTGCTGCTTGTGAACCTTGTATCTTAAGTAGTTCTAGTGCTTCTTCAATATTGTTGGGTAAGCTTGGAACAACATCACAACAAGAAGGTTTATTTGGGTTATCTCGATTCCAACGTGCTGTATTAAATAAACTAAACCTTTTACGATCTTGATCATATCCACGTTGAATTCCTAGGCCCCACCATTCTCCATAATGATGTCCTTCACCCATAGTTAAGAGTTCATCTTTATTTTCTTGAACCCATCTAGCAAAACCATAGTTATCATCTTCCAGTGTAATGAGTCGATTACGACTTTGTGCCCCAATTTCACCATCCTCCGTAATAATAATTGCTGCGTTTGTACCATCAATCTTTTCAGTAATGAAATACTTTTCATTAGAAAGTCGTGGAATTTTAGGCCATGCTTTAAATTCTAAAGACATACTTAGTCCTCTAATGTAGAAAGAGCTATGATTTTAAATTGTGTAATGTTAAGCAAAGGGTCATCCCGATAAAAATATTTGGCTAAGTCCTTGACAAGTTCTTCTTTAGCCCAACCGGGCCATGAACCATTACGAATAATCTTACCAATGTCAATAAGATGTTGTAAAGTAAAATGTCTATAGTGTCGTGACGGTGCAGTTTTAGCCATTAATTCTCCATATCCTCATATCTAGCAATTTCAGGTTTAATTAGAACATCCATTCTACCATGACGTAGGAGGGGATCTGAGTCCTCGTCACCAGACAATTTATTTTTCGATAGATGGAAGTGTCTGATATACTCTTTTGCAGTATCATGCGTTTTTCCAATGCCTAGAATCCAATCGGCTTCTGCTTGTTTAGCCGTCTTTGCATTGGCTACATTCTCCATTGTTAACCACCGTTTGCCTTCTCCTGATGCATCAGCTTGACATACTCCAATAACAGGACAGTATGTTTTTGCAAGTTCTCTAGCCCAAATATAAATTGACCCAAGCCGGAGGTCTTCTCTGTCGTCAGTGAATCCTTTGATTTTGTCAATTTGGTCAAATATAACAAGGGCTGGACCAAGCTCTTTGCAAAGTTGTTCAACCTGTCTTCGATGTATGCTGGCGGAATCGAAGATTTTAATGTTTTGTCCACCGTTACTGTTAAAGGTAGATTGATTTGTGTCCAAGGCTGAGAAGAGTTCGAGGCTGGTGAGTCCGAGGCTGGCTTGCACGCACCGCAGCATGACTTTGCTTCCTTGTTCTTCATTGTTAAACCAGAGAATTGGAGCAGAAACTTGTTGAGCAAAGTGTGTAATTTCAGATGCAAGGAAAGTTGTTTTTCCTGATTCGGGCCTTGCATAAATAAATCCAAAGTCTCCTTTTCTAAGACTGCCAAGCATCCGATTAAGCGTTGATAATCTCCATCTGAGTCCTTGTGATTTGATGGTTTCGTTGTAAAGTTCATTTAGATCTCCAGTTACAAATGTAAATTCTTCTACTGGTTTTGTATTCTCGAATTGCTCAATGGTGGAGAATACTTTGTCGATTGATGACCGTCCTTCACTTACATCCAAAGAAACTAGTGCAAGCTCGTAGGCTAGTTTTTTATTGCGTAGGGATACCAGCACATCACTGATGAGGTGATCGTCGATTGTAGACCCCTCTACGTTCGTTAGAAGGGCATCGTATATATCCTTCTCTTTGTCTAAACACTTAGATAGAACATATAGACGATATTCATCAATAGACAAATCCTTTTTATACATGGAATGTAATTCTGTTAGACAAGTATAAAGATACTTAAGTTCTTTAGT
>OFQV01000181.1_pt1 | contig 18362 bp, 23 predicted proteins | sample 1542971 | NCBI WGS metagenome assembly OFQV01 (sample SAMN07774229, study PRJEB24372) | wastewater metagenome | isolation source: WWTP Cannobio (Effluent) | place: Italy: Cannobio | collected 2016-01
GCGGACAATTTAAAGGCCTGCTGCCCCACCACCCCGACCTGGTGCGCGCCCGCTACGTCAAAGCGGCGTCTGGCCTGCGCGTGGTGTATGACGTGGTGGACGAATTCACCGCCCAAGTCACCACCGTTGACCAAGACGACATGCTCCACTTTGCAGGCTTTGGCTTCAACGGCCTGCGCAGCGTCAGCGCCATCACCCACGCCGCCAAGCAAGCCGTGGGCAACAGCCTGGCCGCCAGCGAATACACCGGCCGCACCATAGGCGAGGGCGCCATGCCACAAATTGCCATTGAATACCCCGATGGCAAAAAGCTCAGCCCCGAGCAAGCCAAACAACTGCGCGACAGCTTTGTCGCCACCTACACCGGCCTGGGCGCCCGCAAACTCCCGCTGGTGCTGACCGAAGGCGGCAAGATCAACGAGCTCAACATCAGCCCGGTTGACATGCAGCTCATCGAAGCCCGCCGGTTTGAGCGTGAGGACATTTGCCAAGCGCTGGGCGTGCCTCCCATCATCATTGGCGACAGCGACAAGGCCAGCAGCTGGGGCACCGGCATTGAGCAAATCACGCTTGGCTTTGTCAAGTTCACTGTCAAGCCAATGCTAAAGCGCTGGCAAGAAGAGCTCAACCGCAAGCTATTTCGCAACGCAGGCCAGTTCATTGAATTTGAGCTGGATGCACTGCTTACCGGCGACAGCAAGGCCCAAAACGAAGCCTTCAAAACCGCCCTTGGTGGCCCTGGATCGGGTGACGCCTACATGACAGTCAACGAAGTGCGCCGCATCAAAAACCTCCCCTGGGTTGAAGGTGGCGACGAACTATTCAAAGCCCAGCGCGGCACCACAACCCCACCCACTCCCAACGGAGCCCCCGCATGAAAAACCGCAAACTGCTGCAGCTACTCAAAGACAACGCCCGTGCAGAAGGCCCCATTGCCATCCGCATGGATGCCACAGAAACCGATGTACACGTCTACGTCAACGACGTAATCGATAGCTACTGGGGCGCCAGCGCCACAGCGCTGATCACGGCGCTGGCTGGCCAGCAAGACAAAACCGTGCACCTGCACATCAACAGCCCCGGCGGCGACGTGTTTGAGGCCCGCGCCATGTCTGCCGCAGTGGTTGCCCACCCCGGCAAAGTGGTGGCCCACATTGATGGCGTATGCGCCAGCGCTGCCACCTACCTGGCACTGGCGTGTTCTGAGGTCCGCATGACGGATGGCGGCCTGTTCATGGTGCACAACAGTTGGACCATGGCCTGGGGCAACAAAGCCGAGCTGCGCGACACGGCCAACCTGCTCGAAAAGATCGACGGCACCATCATTTCCGACTACGCCCGCAAAACCGGCGCCAGCACCGAACAAGTCGTGGCCTGGATGGACGCCACCACCTGGTTCACTGCGCAAGAAGCGCTGGACGCCAAGTTTATCGACGCCATCGACCCCAACACCAAGCAAACCAGCGACGCCACCCAAGCCCACTGGAACCTCAGCGCCTACCCCAACGCGCCTGAGCAAAAAGAAGAGCAGCCAGAGCCAGACCTTAGCGCCCTTGCTGCCCAGCAAATCCAAATCAACCGCAACCGCTTGCGGCTGATCGCCCCAATCTGACGCTCCCGCGTTCGATGCCCAGGCCGCCACTTCCAGGCGGCTTTTTTTATGTCTGACTCATTCTTAAAGGAAACCAAAATGAGCATCCAAGCACTCCGGGAGCGCCTCGCAGCTTCCAACCAGGCCGCCAACAAACTGTTGGCCGACAAAGGCGCGCAAACCTGGTCAAAAGAAGACCAAGCCACCTTCGACAACCAAATGGACGAAGCCGAGCGCACCCAGCACCAAATCGCCGCCCATGAAAAGATGATCGCCCAGAACAAGGACGAAAACTTCACCGATGTTGAAGACCACAACATTGCCCGCAACAGCAAAAACGGCAAACCGCAGTCGGATGCTGAAAAAGCCTTCAACGTCTTCCTGCGCAAATCGTTCAAAGACATGAGCGTGGACGAAGCCCTGGCTGTGCGCAACACCATGTCAACCACCACGACTACCCAAGGTGGCTACTCGGTCCAATCGGTCGTTGCATCCCAGTTGATTGACCTGCTCAAGGCCTACGGCTGGATGCGTGCCGTAGCCAGCCAAATCACCACTGACCAGGGCAACCCGCTGTCGTACCCGACATCCGATGGTACGTCTGAGACTGGCGAGTGGATTGCGCAAAACACCACAGCCACCGCAGCGGACCCCACCTTTGGCACCGTGGCCGTCAACGTGTTCAAGGCATCGAGCAAGATCGTGGCCGTGCCCTACGAGCTGATGCAAGACAGCCAGGTGGACATCCAAGCCATGGTCTTCAAGCGCTTAGCAGACCGCATTGGCCGCATTGCCAACGTGGGCTACACCACAGGCGGCGGCACTACCGATCCCTATGGTATGGTGACTGCGGCATCGGTCGGCAAGACCGGTACTACAGGCCAAACCCTCACCGTCATCTATGACGATCTGGTGGACCTGATTGACTCGCTGGACGCCGCCTATCTGGATGTGCCCAGCAGCACTCCAGAGCTGCCCGGTGTTGCGCCTGGCTTCATGCTGAGCCAAACCATGCGCCGCGTGATCCGCAAGATCAAAGACACCGCCGGCCGCCCCATCTGGACGCCAAGCTACGACGCCGGCATTGGCGGCGGCAACACCACGCCCGATATGCTGATGGGTTACCCCGTCTACATCAACAACGACCTGGCCGCGCCTGCTGCCAACGCCAAATCAATGGCATTCGGCAACTTTAGCCGCTACCTGATTCGCGATGCGATGGACATCACGTTCTTCCGCTTCGACGATTCGGCCTACGCCAAGCTGGGCCAAGTCGGCTTCCTGGCCTGGTCCCGCACCGGCGGCAACCTGCTGGATGCGAACAGCGTCAAGGTCTACCAGCACAGCGCAACCTAAGCGCTCCGCCAAAGGTACGCCCCAAGACAAAGCAACCACCGCCAGCGCAAGTTGTAGGTGGTTGCCTTGCACCAAACCCATTGAAAGCATCCCCATGAAAAAAAACCATTCACCAGCCGCCACTGCAGCCGCTTCCGATGATGCGGGCGACGTAACCCAAGTGCGCCTGCTCATTACCAGTCACCTGGGTATTGCCAACGATGTTATCTACCTGCCCGCCGCCGATGTTGCCGATGCCGAGGCCAATGGGTACGTTGACAGCGACCCCGCCGCCGTAGCCTACGCCGCCGCATTGCCGCAGAACCAAGCCGCAGCATAAGGAGCAAATAGCATGACCACACTGGTATCCGCCGTGCGCGCGTGCCAGGTGTTGCGGCACCATGGGAACAACCCTTGGACCAGTTTGGCGCCTATCGGCTGCTCAACACATTCACAGGCAAGCCGGACGAGTGCACCAATGGCGGCAAGACTTGGGTTACCGGCGTTGATTACAACGTGTGGCAACCCGGCACGCAGAACAGCCAGTGGGTCGAAAAAGGCGCGGTGATCCCGCCTGTGGATGAGTGGCCAGAGTGGCTTGTTTGGAATGGTCACAACGAGACGCTGTACCAAGTCGGTGCCAAATGCTCGCGCGGCGGCTTTCATTGGATCAGCAATACGGCCAACAATAGTTGGGAGCCGGGCGTGTACGGATGGGACAAGAAATAATGGCACTCAAACAAACAACAGCACCCAGCGTTGCAGCGGTTACCTTGGACGATGCCAAGCTGCACCTGCGTGTAGATGGCGTTGCAGAAGACACCCTCATCACCGCCCTGGTGCAGGCCGCCACAGATGCAGCCGAGCATCACACGGGCCGCGCCATCATGCCCCAAGCCTGGCAGCTCACGCTTGACGCATTCCCCCGCGTCGTCGAGTTAACCCGCATTCCGGTCACTGCGGTCACCAGCATCAAGTATGACGACACCACTGGCGTCGAACAGACCCTGGCGCCCGACCAATACCGCCTCAGCAATGCCGACGAATACGGCATTGCCACCATCGTGCCGGCATTCGGCAAAGCGTGGCCTTCCACCATGGCGCAGGGGGATGCCGTGCGCGTTATTTATGCCGCCGGGTACGCAGACGCCGCTCACGTGCCAGAGAGCATAAAATCCTGGATCAAGTTGGCAGTTGGCAGCTTGTACGAAAACCGCGAAGCCGAGCGCACCGCCAACGGCGCTATGGTCGCCCTGGGCTTTGCAGACCGCCTGCTGGACCGCTACCGGGTCTACAAACTATGAACGCCGCCCAGTTCAACACCCGCATCGTCATCAAGCAGCGCGGCGCCGGCGTGGACGCCATTGGCCAGCCGCTGCCCGACAGTTGGGACACCTTTGCCACCCTGTGGGCCAACGTGCGCCACACCAGTGGTGCCGAGGCCATCAAGGCCAACACGCTCACATCTATCGTCAAGGCCAGCATCCGCGTGCGCTGGATCGCAGGCATAACCGCCGGCATGCGCGTGTGGGTGGACGCGGTGGTGTATGAAATTGGCGCTGTCATGCCAGACCTGCGCCGCCACGAGTTTATTGACCTGGTTTGCGAGGTAGTAGCCTAATGCCAGCCGCCATTACCATGAACGTGGCCAAGTTCAAAGAACAACTGCAAGCCACCACCGCCCAACTGCAGGCCGCCACGCGCCCTGCGGCACAGGCCGGCGTGCAGGTAATTTATGACCGCGCCAGGCAACATGCGCCCGTATCGGACGCTACCCACATGTTCTATGGCACCAACGCTGTGTATGGCCCCTACAGCCCGGGCAACCTGCGCGATTCAATCTATCAGGTGTTCAGTGAGTCGCGGTCATTCAAAGATGTCAGCGCGTATGAGGTGAGTTGGAACAAGTCCAAGGCGCCCTATGGCTTCATGGTTGAGCTGGGCACCAGCCACTCGTCCGCGCAATCATTTATTGGCCGCTCAGTGGCAGAAACCAGATCCCAGGTGCGTGATGCCATCAAACGCCGCTTTCTGGCTGAGGTAACAAAAAAATGAGCCTTGAAAACGACCTGCAGACCCTGCTGTTGACGAAGTGTCCGCGAGTATTCCCGCGTAAAGCTCCTAACGGAACTGCAAATCCGTACATTATTTGGGATCGGCAAGGCGGCGAGAGCTTTGTCTATTTGGACAACACATCTTCTGGGAAACGTAAGCCGCTGATTCTGGTGAGCGTGTGGTCCAAGACACTACTGGAGGCGATTCAGATCAATAAAGAAGTTGCTGACGCGATTCGCGCTTGCCCGTTATTTGTAGCAACCGAAACAGGCGAACCAGTTGACCGAGATGAAGAAGCCCCAGACGTTTACGGGTGTCAGCAATTCTTTGAAATATTTGCCGATAGGTGATTAAAACTGTTCACAAAAACAGTGTGGTTTGGTAAAATAGCAAAGCCTCCAAGGACGGGAATTCAAGGAGGCTTCTAGCCAAATCATTGTTCTGGAAAGGAACAACAGCATGGCTTATGCAAATTCTAGCGGGTATGGCTGCATTTACTTGATAACTAACAAAGTAAACGGTAAAAAGTACGTGGGCCAAACAATCCAGAGAGTCTCTGTTAGGTGGTCTGCACACTGCAATTCAAAGAACAGTAGATGTAAAGCGCTTGGTTCTGCGATTGCACTGTACGGGAGAGAAAGCTTTTCATTTGAAGTTGTAGCGTGGGGCGCTAATAAAGACGATTTAGACGCTCTAGAAATAAAGTTAATTCGTGATTTTGGATCTTCTGCACCGAACGGATACAACATCAAATCAGGTGGTTCAAGGGGTCAGCTTTCAGAGCAGTTAATGGCTCAGATTAAAGAATCAATGCAGAAGAATTTAAGAGATCCAAAGTATTTAAAAAGACTTAGTGATAGCCAGTTGAAAGCATGGGCCAACCCCGAAAGTAGAAGACGCCGAACTGAAGGTATGAAGGTAGCTGCAAAAACAGAAGAAGCCAAGGCCACTAAGAGTAGGGCAGCAAAGAAGTTGTGGGCGACTGATGACTTTAGGAAAAAAGTTGCTGAAGCGCAAATTGCAGTTAGGAAACCCAGAAGCAAAGAATACCGAGAAAAAATGTCTGCTTTCTTTAAAGGCAGAGTAGTGAGTGAAGAAACTAGAAAAAAGCTAGTCGAATCAGCAAAGACAAGAGTGTGGATGCCATTGTCTGAAGAACATAAGAAAAAGCTGAGTGAAGCCAAAAAAGGAATGAAGTTCTCGGAAGAGCACAAAGCCAAATTATCAGCAGCAAGGAAAGCCTATCTGCTGAAGCAAGAGCCACACACTAAAAGAATCCAAACAAAAAGGCCAGCCTAATCCGCTGGCTTTTTCGTGCCCGCATGGGCTTACAGCAACCCGCTTTCCAGCAATGGAGGTGGGTTTTTTTACGTCCGTTGCGGACAAAACCTTACGCTCATATACTGAGCGAGAAAGACCCAAATGTACCTCTTAGCAGAAGGCAGCAAGTTCCTTTTCTCCACCACGTTTGGCACTGCGGTGCCAGTCACGGCAATCAGCAATGCTGACCCGGCCGTGGTCACATCAACCGCGCACGGCTTTGCCAACAATGACGAGTTGCTTTTCATGTCGGGATGGGAAGACGCCACCAACGCCGTCTGGAAAGCCGCCAGCGTTGCCGCCAATACGCTAAACGTCAGCGGGCTTGACTCCAGCAACGTCAGTTGGTTCTCCACAGGCACGGGCACGGGCACGCTGCAAAAAGTCACCAATTGGGTAGAGATTGCTCAGGTGCTTGACATTGCCCCATCCGGCGGCGGTGCAAAAAACGTCGATATTGCGCCCTTGGCCAAGCGCAACGCAATCAAAATGCCAGCCGGGTTTGAGGCGTCTGGCCTTGATTTGACGCTGGGTTACGACCCCACCCAGGCCTCACAGATTGCGCTGAATAAAATCAGTCGCGCTCTCAGCCAGCCCGTGGCCTTCAAGTTTTTGTTGGCAGGCGGCCAAACCGGCTACGGCTACGGCAATGCGCAGCTGGCGCAAATGCCCAACATCGCCAAGGGCTCTGCAGTCACCGTCAAGTTGACTCTGAGCTTCCTGGGCCTGTTCGTCGGCTACCCAAGCTAATCCCGGCGCAAGCCACCCCAGGCACCGACCCGGCTCGTGTCTCTCTTCGCAGGGAGCACGGGCTGGGCACGGGCAATTTTCAACTCTCTGCGAAGGCAAAATAACCATGGCAAATATCGTACTGGGCAAAACGCCCACCAACTTCAAACCAATCGTCGTCAAGTTCACCGCGCCAGACGGCACTGATGGCGCAATCAAAGCCACCTACAAATACCGCACGCGCACAGGGTTTGGCGAGATGATGAACAAGATGTTTGAAGACGCTGGCGAAGCCAAGACCGAAGGCACCCCCGACTTCAAAGCCCTGTTCGCAAAGATGGGCGACAAAAACGCCGATCACCTGTTGGCCGCACTCGATTCGTGGAACCTAGACTTTGAACTCACCCGCGAAAACCTGCTGGCCCTGTCCAACGAATACCCGGCCGCCTCGGTCGCACTGATGGCCGCCTACCGCGATGCGTGCGTCGAGGGAAAGCTGACAACCTAGAAGCTGCCGCCCGCGCGTTCTACGCAAAGGCGGCATCCACAGCACCGCCCATAGCAATGGTCGGCTTCAACATATTCGCAGTGGCAGCCAATGAGGCCGCTGCGGTCGAAGTCTGGCCAGAAAACTGGCCTGCATTCAATATTTTTTGCACGCTGCAAACCCAATGGAACACCAGCGGTATGGGCGGGCGCACCGGCTTGCGATACGAAGCCCTGTACCCGCTACTTGACCGGCTAGACCCCGACGACTGGGAACCAACATTCTCGGACGTCAGAACGATGGAAGCCGCCGCGCTCATACAAATGAGCGACGACGCCTAACTGCAAAGCAACCCCCTCCGCCGCAAGGCGGGGGAACCTGAGACCACTTAATGTCAGACCTCGAAATCACCGGCAGAGTCGTAGTCAGCACAGAAGGTGCTGAAACTGCTTTCGATCGCGTAAGCGACAAAGCCGACAAGATGGCCACCGGCATTGCGGGCGCGGCAGGAAAGGCAGGCACCGCGGTTGACGGCATAGGCGCGGGGGCAGACAAGGGCGCGCAACAGTTCACCAGGGCCGGAGCAAGCATCCGCAACGAGATAGAGCGCAGCACCAAGTCGCTGGAGCAGTTTGGTAAAACCGCAAGCGAAAAATTAGAGCTAAAAATCCAAGCCAAGGGTTTGGATGCTGCCCAGTTTGAACCATACCTGAACGAGTTGCGCAAGGTAGAGAAAGCACAGGCGGACGCCGCCAAATCATCTGGCGCCATGAACGATGCGTACGGGCGCGGCGTTGTCATCGGTGACAGTATCAAGACGGCCATGGTCGGTATAGCCGTTGCGTCGGTAGCTGCTGGCGCGGCCTTTTACGCCCTGTTCGACAAGTTTTCCAAGATGGCTGGCGACTTTCAAGACATGGCGGAAAAGACCGGCGACACAAGCGCCAATCTTGCGAGCCTTGCTGTGGCAGCCGCTGTTGGAGGCACATCAATGGAAGCGGTTGTTGGCGCGGCGTCAAAGCTTACAAAAGGATTGACTGGCGTAGACGACGAATCAAAGGCAGCCGGCGCCGCGATAAAGGCGCTTGGATTGAACCTAGAAGAGTTCAAAGGCCTCAAGTCTGCAGACCAACTGGAGACGCTAGGCAAAGCCCTGAACGGCTTCAAAGAAGGCCCAGAGAAAGCCGCCGTCGCAATGGCCCTGCTAGGCAAGTCCGGGGCAGAACTGTTGCCATTCTTAAAGGCGCTTGGTGAAGAAGGCGGACGCCAAAACATTCTCACATCGGCGCAAATCGCCCTTGCCGACGAATATGCGGACAAGCAAGCCAAGCTGCGTGCGGAGCTATCGCTGCAAGCGCAGGCGCTGGCCACCAGCCTGATACCGACATACAACGGCCTGAGCGAGGTTCTAAAAGAAACCGCGATGGCGATGGTCGGTCTGAATAACGCCTCAAGCAACGGAGAAATAAACGAAAAGCTGGTCTCAGTCGTCCAGCAGACCGCCATCTTTTTTGCTCAATTATCCGATGTAGTCTATCGGGCAGGCGCGTCATTCGCCATCCTCGGAAACAATATTGGCGCTGTTGCGGCAATGGCGGCTTCTCTGGCCAGCGGCGACCTGGCTGGTGCGCGGGCCATCGGCGCGGCGGCTAACGAATTTAATGACGACTTCAAATTTACCTTGGGCCTTGCTGATGCGGTTGAAAAGAAATTTGCTGAAATAAATAAGCAAGCGGCCACAGCACGCGCAGTGTTCAATGATCCACGGCGATTGGGAGAAGTTGGGACCATCGCAGAGCAGACGTTAGCCAATAACGGTAAAACACTATCGTTTAGTGGATCGGCAAAATCTGAGGGCGTAACAAAAGCCGCCCTATCTGAATACGACAAGCTGATTCAAAAGCTGGGCGTAGAACTACCCAAGGCCGCTGCCGAGGCAGAGGCCGCACAAAACGGTTACAACAAAGCGCAGACCGAATTTGTGGCGCTGGCGAATGGCCCTGCATGGGCAAAATTCACCGCACAGCAAAAGGCGAATGTCGCCGCGCTGTATGAAAGCAAGATCGCCAGCGAGCAAGCCGAAGCCGAGCAAAAGAAGCTTGATAAAGCCACCATGGATGCCGCCACATCGCGCGAAAAATACATTGTGTCCCTGTCCACTGGACTGGACAAAATCAAGGCCGACACACAAGCGCAGATCGAAGCCACAGCGCGCATGGGCTTGTCCAAAGAAGCTATCGCCGCGCTGGATGCTGCAAAGTTGGAAATGTTGGCAACCGATCTTGAACTGCAAGCCATCAAAGCGCTAGATAAAAATCTTGATGAAGAGGCCTACAACGGTCTTAAAAAACTAGCCCAAGGTTATCGCGATTTGGCCAAAGCAAAGCAAGGCGGGGCCGAACGCGAGACGGCAATGGCGCTGGAAAAGGCCAGTGTAGACGCTGCAAACAATTCCGCAAAAGAATGGCAAAAAACTGCCAACGACATTGAACGCGCCCTTACCGACAGCCTGATGCGCGGCTTTGAATCCGGCAAAAGCATGTGGGAGTCGTTCCGTGACTACATCACCAACTCTGCCAAGTCGTGGATCATCAAGATTGCGGTGCAGCCGGTCATGGGCATAGTGAACGGCATTTTGGGTGGTATGGGGATGCCGGGGATGGGGGCGGCGTCTTCGTCTGGCATGTTTGGTGGCGCAGGAATGCTGGGGCAGATTGGGGCCGGGCTTGGAGCATTTGGCACTGGCGCAAGCTACGGGTTACAAAGCCTGTTTGCAAACGGTTTGGGGGGCACTTTGTCAGCGGGTGGTTCCATGTTGGGTGCAGGGTCAACCATGGCGGGTTTGGGGACGATTATTGGAGCGCTTGGGCCAATTGTTGCGGGCCTTGGCGTACTCCGATCACTCACTGGTTACACCGTCAGCTCAGACGGAAGCGCCCTGGTAGCAAACGCCAATGCACACGGCGTCAGTGCTGTGGCCAACCGGGACGACTTTACGCAAAGCAGTTCCGGGATTTTGAGCGGTGGCACCACACACAATAGCGCGTGGTCTGATGCGAACAGCGAAATTTCGCGGTACTTTGATACGGCGGTTGCAACGTCGGTTGCCAGTGCAAAGCAGTATGCGCAAGCGCTGGGTCTAAGTGCTGATGCTGCGGACAGCTTTGCCAAGCAGATTGAGGTGAGCATTACCGGCATGAACCCCGAGCAGCAGCGCGCGGCGATTGATGCGGCGGTGGGCAAGTTTACCGATGACCTGGTGAGCACTACGTGGGGCCCTGCAATGCAGGGGTTGGCGTTTACGGGGGAGACTGCATCGCAAACCATGGCGCGCCTGGCCACCGACCTGACCACCGTGAACAGTTGGCTGGGTGTGCTGGATGGCTCGCTTATTTCGGTATCGGTTACCGGGGCGGCCACGGCGGCCAGCCTGGTGGCGGCATTTGGCGGGCTGGATAAATTGAACGAGTCGATGGGGGCGTATTACTCCAATTACTACTCGCAAGAGGAACAGCGCCAAGCCAAGCTGCTATCCATCCAGGCCGACCTGGCTGGGCAGGGCATCAACCTGTCAATTGACCAGCTCAACAGCGTTACAAAAGAGGGCGTACGCGCCTGGGTGGATGCTGCCAAGGCGCTGTATGACGCGGGCGTGTTCACAGCCGAGCAACTTGCGCACATCATCAGCAACGCAAATATGATTGCGCCCATTCTGGTCACGTCTGGGCCAGGCAATTCCACAATGTCGCCCACCGATGAATCGACCTGGCCGTGGTGGATGCAAAGCACCGTAAGCGGAACCAACCCCGGCAACAGCAGCACATCGGCTGGCGGCGGCGGTGGTGCGGGTGGCGGTAACAATTGGCAAGACGGCATAAAAGACTGGCTGGACCGCCTGAACAGCACCAACAACGGCGTGGCCGATGTTATGCGCCAAACACAAACCGCGTGGGCGTCGTATTCCACTCAGCTGGCCTTGGCCAAGGGTGGCGATGCCAAGGCCCGTGGCGACATTACCGGCTATGCCGACACCTACCTGGCTGCGCTCAAGAACACCAGCAAGACCATGGTGGACGAGCAACTGGCCATTGCCCGCGTTAAAGACCAAATGCTGGGCCTGATTGACCAAAAAACGCCGGCTGAAAAAATTGTTGACGCCATTACTACAACTGGCAACGGCATTACCACGGCAATTTATGAAATGGGTGGTGGCCAACCGGGTGGAGGAACGGGCGCCCGCCCGGTTGTCATCCTGCCGGCCAACTTGCCGCCGGTGCAGACCCAGCAAAACAACACCGAGGTGGTGGACGCGCTTGAACGCCTGCACAGCAGGCTGCAAAAGATCGAGCTCAACACGCTCACCACGGCCATTTCGTCGCAAAACACCGCCACCACGCTAGACCAGGCCGCTGGCGGTGGGCGGCCACTGACCACACAGGCAATCTGACCATGGGCGCACAAGTTTTAGAGCCAATCTCCATCACCGCCGCCATGGTGACCGCCTGTTCGGCGGCAGAGCCAGACACCACCCGTGGCGAGGCTTTGTGGGTAGCGGCCACCAACTATGCCATTGGGGACAAGGTAATCCGCACCAGCACGCACCGCGTGTACACCGCGCTGGCAACAGGCGTTGATGCGGGACTGCCAGAATCTACCCCCGGGCGCTGGCTTGACACCCGCCCCACCAACAGAATGGCGGCGTTTGACATTTACCGCAGCACGGCAATCAAAAGCACCGGCACGATCACCATGACGATCAAGCCCGGCATTGTGACCGGCATGAACTTCTTTGGTCTGGTAGGCAGCACGCTGCGCGTAGTGCGAAAAGAGGCAACGACTGGCGTGCCAGACTTTGACACCACCTACAGCTTGGACAATTATTTGAGTGGTGACTTGATGTGGGAGTTTTACTTTGGCATGCCGCGCCAGCAAGACTCTTTGCGCATCAATAACCTGGCGCCAATGGACTCGCAAATTGAAATCACGCTCACCGTGGCAGCCGCCACCGGCACGGCAGAAATTGGCATCTTCGCTATTGGTTCATTTAATGACATGGGCTTGCCAGAATATGGTTTTACGTCAAAGCCCATCGACTATTCGCGCATCACCACCGACCAGTATGGCAACGTCAGCATCATCAAAGGCCTGAACGCCCGCAACCTGACCGGCACGTGTTTTATACCCAGCTTGGCCGCCGCGCAGGCCGCCGCTGATGTGGCCTACCGCGTGCTGGGCGTTCCCTGCGCCTGGATTATTTCTGACGCGGATGGGTACGACTACCTGAACGCCTTTGGCCTTGGCACCGCAGAGATAACTGCTGCCGGGCCGGGCCATGCAATGCTCAAACTTGACGTAAGAGGACTGATATGAGAGGAATTATCTAATGACCACTGTTGTACCCGTTGCCATTACCCCGGCGGCGCTGCCTTTGCCAGACCCTGCAGACCGGGCCACCTTTTCAGCGCGCAAACTGGAGCAACTGCGCTGGGCCAATAACGAATATTCAACCGGCTCCAAGGCCCTGGCCGATGCATCCCTGGCTAATGCCCTGGACGCACAGGCTAGCGCTGTGGCTGGCGCCCTGAGCGCTGGGGATGCTGCGGCCCAAGCTGCCATTGCATTGGCAGCGGCCAACTTTAAGGGAATATGGTCTGGCTTGACCGGTGCGCTTGCCAAGCCTGCCAGCGTGTTCCACAGCGGCGCGTTTTGGGTGCTGCTTAACAACCTGGCCGATGTAACCGCCAGCCAGCCCGGCGTGTCGGCCGATTGGCAGGTTGCTGGCGGGGCCTTCCCTGTGGTGGCAATCAACAGCCTCACCGTTGCCCAGCCGTATAAAACCTATCTTTTTTACGGCAACTGCACGCTCACGCTGCCCGCTATTACCGGCAACGCAAAGCAGCTGCGCATTATTGTTCTGGCCGGTGTAACCGCCGCCATTGTGGCGCCTGCAGGGGCCGACAAAATTCGCAGCGTGGCAGGCAGCATGAAGGTGGACGCCGCCCCTTTTGACAAAATTTTGACTGACGCAGGAGCCACCTACGGGTGGGTGTAAACCATGAGTAACGCAACTGATCTTTTTGGCGGCGCCGGCGGAAAGCCCAAGCTGGTAACCGTTTTAACTACCGGCAGCGGCACCTATGTGCCCACCGAAGACGGCGCCCGCTGCTTTGTGCGCCGCCAAGGTGGCGGTTCCAGCGGCATTGTGGGCACTGGTGGCGGTGGTGGCGCGGGGGCCATGGTTGAGACGATAGAGCGCATTCCCATTGCGGGCATGACCTATTCGGTTGGTGCGGGCGGTAGCACATCGGGCGCGGCGGTAGCCGGCGGCGCCACACGATTTGGCAATCTTGTTGCGGCTGGCGGCGGTGTACCGGCATCCGGTGCTACGGCTGCCGGCGGTTTGGGTGGTTACATGATCTCGGGGGACGTTGCAACAGGCCGTTTTGGTGTGTTGCCAGGTGTTGCCGGCGGCGCTGGTGGCTACTCAGGCGGCGGCGGTAACCCCGGCTGGCCACCTGGATTCCCGGTTCCAGTTAGCTCGACCACAATACCCGGCCAATCAACCGGCGCGAGTGGCTACGGCGGTGGCGGCGATTCGTTCTATGGCAAGGGCGGCAACGGCACCGCAGGCGCTGGCAGCACCACCACCGGCTATGGCGCTGGTGCTGGCAGTTGTGCCAGCGGAACATCAGCCGGTGGCGGCGGCAAGATTGAAATTTGGGACTTTGGGGCATAACCATGACCCTAAGCGCATACCTTCCACCCCTGTTTGCAGCCACCATTGTGGTTGGGTTGCTGATGGCCTTTTGGCTACTGTGGGTGCTGTTTCTAGCAGTCATGCACCTGAACGACGCCAAGCGCGCAGGTACGCTGCGGGGTTTTGCGCTTTACGCCGGCTACACCGTGCTGGCCATGGGGCTGCTGGTGGATTTTGTAGTGCAGATGACCGCCGCCACCATACTGTGGCTTGAGTGGCCGCGCGAGTTAACCGTGTCGGGCCGCGTCACGCGGCTATTGGTGTCGGGCGGGGGCTACCGGTACAAGGTGGCCCGGTGGTTTCAGCGCACGCTGCTTTCGCCATTTGATGCGAGTGGGGGGCATGGTCCATGAACCACCAGTACCAAGATCGTGAACCCAAAGAAGGATGGCACTTGGACAAAAAAGTTCCCCTGTCGCTGATCTTTGCCATGCTGGTGCAGGCCGGCATGTTCATATGGGCTATTGCTGACATCAAAAAAGATGTGGAGGTTCTAAAAATGGGACAGAACCAACAGCAGCACCGTGATGACCGGCAAGATAACGAACTGGCCGGAAACATTGTTCTATTGCGCAACCAGCTTGAGCGCATGGACAACAAGCTGGATCGGGTACTGGAGAAAACGCGATGAGACTAAAGCCTGACTGGAAAGCCATCTTGATGAAGGCATGGAGTATTCGACTGGCCGCGCTGGCGGCTGTGTTGACCGGAGCCGAGGTGGTAGTGCCCCTGTTCGCAGACTCGGTGCCTAGAAACCTGTTCGCCTTGCTGTCTTTTATCACTGTAGTCGCGGCCATGGTCGCGCGCATCGTCGCCCAGCCCAGGAGCGGATTGTGACCACGCGCCAGCGGATCGGAATTGCCGCGCTGGCACTCAGCGCCATGGGCTTGGTAAAGCTGGTGAACGACGAATCGTTTACGCCGGTGGCCGTGATTCCCGTTCAAGGCGACCGGCCCACCGTGGGTTTTGGCAGCACGTTCCGTGACGATGGATCGCCAGTGCAGATGGGCGACACCATTACCGTGCCGCAGGCGCTGAAACGTACGCTGGCACACATTCAAAAAGACGAGACACGGCTCAAGGCCTGCGTGACGGCACCACTGACCCAGGTTGAATATGACCTGTTGGAGGACCATGCGTACCAATATGGTGCGGCTACAACCTGCAATTCCCCCATGGTGAAGCGTGCCAACGCGGGTGACTACGCAGGCGCCTGCCGTGGCTATTTGGAATACAAGTTCATCCGAATCAACGGCAAGCCATACGACTGTTCAACACCTGGCAACCGCGTTTGCTCTGGCGTGTGGAAGCGGTCGGTTGGCCGGTATGACAAGTGCATGGGGGATCAATGATGTACACCTACGCCGCCACCGCCCTGCTGGCCGCTGCAATAGCGGCCACAGGCACCTGGAAAATTGAAGAATGGCGCTACGGCGCAAAGGAGAAGGCCCGTGCAGAACAGGAACTGGTTAACGTCCGACAGTCGGCAGCGAAGGCTATTCGCGCAACGGACAATATCATCGTCGCCCAAAACGCGGCAACCATCCGTGAGGCTAATTTGCGCCGCGATGCTGCTGGCACTAGGGCCGCTCTTGTCGGGCTGTCCGGGGCCACTGCCCAGGCCCTGCGAGACGCAGCTACCTCCCAGAATGCCTGCCTTGAGCGAGCCGCTACCCTTGGTGAGCTACTCAACACAATGGCAGATGCTGGTGGACAAATCGCAGAAAAGGCTGGCCACCATGCCAGCGACATCAAAACCTTGATGGAAGGCTGGCCGAAATAAATACTGGATATTAGACAGTGTCTAATAAAACGTCTAATAAAGAGAAAAGCCCGCTATCGATTAAATAGCGGGCTTTTCAATGCCCATAAGGCTTGTGATGGCTCCTCAACCTGGGCTCGAACCAGGGACCTACGGATTAACAGTCCGGCCTCAGTTTCGCGTTGCAGGCCGCATAGACACTGTGTTTCATATTGTAATCGTCAAAAATTCGACGCGGATTTTAGGAAATCTCCCCACCAGCCCATGCGGGCTGCAGCTCGGTGACTACTGGATATTAGACAGTGCAGCCAGGCAGCAAAAAGGGCCTTTCGGCCCTGTTATTTACTGCCCATCACCACCGCATTGGCAGCGGCCGTTTCGCGCCATCGCTGCTTGACGTAAATCTCGGTGGTGGTCTTGTCTTCGTGGCCGCACAGGTGTTGGATCAGCTCGATGGGCACACCTTCGCGCCACATGTCGGTGGCGCCCTTGCCCTTAAGGTCGCGAAAGCCGAAGGGCGCCATGGGTGGGGTGCCTTGTTTTGCGCGGGCCTTGTTGGCTTTGGTGATGTTGCGCTTGAGCATGGCGCTCAAACCGTCGTAACTGTAGGCATTGCCGTCGCGGGTGCGGATGATGGGCTGGCGTAGCTTGGGCACGTCGCCCAGGCTGGTGCGGATCAGGGCGTCCAGCTCGGGCGCGATGGCAATTTTCATGGTCTTTTTGGTCTTGCCCTGGGTGAACTGTAGTTTGCGCTGGCCGTCTTCGGTGCGCAGTATCTCGGTGGTCCAACCGATGATGTCGGATTCTGGCCGCTGCAGGGTGCGGTAGGTTAGCTCCATCATCAGGCGAACAGACGTGTGCGCAAGGGCCCACACGTCGCGATATTCATCGTGCGTGACGTAGCGGTCGCGCTTTGTCTCAGCGTTGCGCTTGATGCCGCTGGCGCGCAGGCAGGGGTTGACCTTGAGGCCGGGCACTTTCCCCTTGCTGATAAGCCAACTGATGCAGCTTGACAGAGCCGCTTTCTCGCGGTTGGCGGGCACGGGCCGGCCCAGCTCGGCATTGGTGTCCAGGAAGTCTTGCACCATGCTGGGCTCCAGATCCAGTGGCGTCATGGGCGGGGCAAAGAACACGCGCAGCGCGCCCGGTTTGGCATTGGTGCCTATGGCGCTGGCGTAGTCGTCGCAGGTGCGCTGTGCAAGCGTCTTGGCGCCGACGCGCGCCTGGCAGTGCAGTGCGAACATATCGAGCCAGTACACCAGGGTGCCAAATTGGCCATCCGGATCGTTGTACAGGCGGGCTTTGTTGTTGGCCTCGGCCTGGTCGGTGCCAAGGCGCTCCCATCGGCCATCGCGGTGGACGTAGTAAAACGCGCCATGCTTGGCGTAAACCCGTGGCTGTAGGCCGGTGTCTGCTGTTTTGCGTTTGCGTCCCATGGTGGGCATGTTACGTCCTTTTTTTTGCCGGGTTTGATGCTACTTTTAATGTAGCGGGTTGTGTAGGGTTGACGAGGGCTAGATGGTGTTTTTGTTGTGTGGATTGCCAGCTTATACCGCAGGGTTTGCGGTATATATTGCGTTATGCCTTACCTTCGCAGCGCGTACTGTTGCGAACAACGGCCCAATAACAGTGGGTGTTTTTCGCGTGGTGCGCTTTCTGCCAGCGCCCACTTTTTAGGTTCCCTCCGCACGGATCGCGCTTGATAATCAAATCGCACGGTGTCATACCAGCTTCGCGCACCGCTGCATTGAATAGCTCTAGGTTCCACTGGTATTTGTGGTTATGCACATAGTCCTTGATCTTGGCAAAAACCAAACCATCGTGCCTTAGCACGCGCTTCGCTTCGGCCAAGAATGGCGCGTGTAGTTCACCTACGTTGTCAGCCTTCACGCCTTTGCCAAGCCCGTAATCCTTGCCGTATCGAGCTAAAGAGTGGGTGCTAGCCGCTGCATCTGGCAAGTGAGGGGGGTCGTAAACTAAAACATCGACCGTGCCATCGGCATCCGGCATACAGTGCCATTCAACAACGTGGTCCGGCTGCATCGCGGGGTCGCGGTCATAAAAGCAAACCTTTGCGCCCCATTGCGCTCCTTTCCACATTCTCCTGGCGTTACAGCAAACATCAATTACTCGTTTCGCGTCCGGCGCGTAAAACTCAAACATTGAGTCAAGCAATCCGTTGTCCTTGCCAATCCATACCGATTCAAGCCTCTTAACTATCGGCTGCGCTGGTGGTTGTGTGCAACCCATGGCCGCGATATTTTGCGTGTCTAAAAACATTGGTTTTCCTAAAAATAAAGGCATAACAGGTCAATCAAGGCCGACC
>OFQV01000183.1_pt1 | contig 18197 bp, 13 predicted proteins | sample 1542971 | NCBI WGS metagenome assembly OFQV01 (sample SAMN07774229, study PRJEB24372) | wastewater metagenome | isolation source: WWTP Cannobio (Effluent) | place: Italy: Cannobio | collected 2016-01
ATTAACCGACGCCGCGTTCGCTGCCCTCCCAGAACCTGTCACGCAGCGCCTTCTTATCCGGCTTACCCAGCGCGGTGAGCGGCAGAGCGTCGACGAAGTACACGTGCTTGGGCGCCTGCACCGCTCCCTTGCGCTCCTTCACGGCGACCTTGAGTTCATCGGCGATCACGTTGCGCGCCTCCTCGGTTGCACCGACACCGTCGCGCAGGACGACGACAGCGGTGACCGCCTCCCCCCACTTCTCGTCGGGCGCACCGACGACGCCGACCTGGGCGATCGCCGCATGCTCGGCGATGACGTCCTCCACCTCGCGTGGGAAGACGTTGAAGCCACCGGAGACGATCATGTCCTTGGTGCGGTCGACGATGAACCAGAAGCCGTCGGCGTCCTCCCGCGCGACGTCACCGGTGTGCAGCCAACCGTCGGGCGTGAAGGTCTCCTCGGTCTGCTCGGGCAGACCCAAATATCCACCGGCCAGCAACGGGCCGGAAACGCAGATCTCGCCGGGCTCGCCGCGCGCGACCTCGTTGCCGTCCGCGTCGAGAATTGCCGGGTTGGTCATCAGGTGGCCGACGTTGCGCACGAACAGCAGCGAGCGGCCGTGCAGCATCACGTCCTCGCCGCGCGGGCCGGTGTAGCAAATGTCGGTGCCGCTGGAGCCCGTGACGGGGGTGGAACTGTTGGCCGCTGTCGTCGCGCCGACGGCGGTCAATGCCGTGGTGCTGGCCCAGGCTGGCAAGTCGCTCTTGCAGGTCGGCGTGACGGGTTCGGTGCCATTGCGGTAAAACCAGGGCGCTTCCGGATTGCTTTGTGACCACAGCCCTGATCTGGCCGCGACGGCCTGGTCTTGCGCTTGCGTGAACTGATGGCGTACGGCGGCACCGACCTCGCATTGGTAAGCCTTGTAGAACCAGGCCATGCCGGTGGCCACCTGGCTCAGGTTGACGTATTGGCAGCTGTCGGTGAAGACGGCGCCCACAACCCGGTCGTATGGGTCGGTCTTGGCATAAGCCACCTTGACGGATTTGCCCAGCACCGAGTTGGACAAAGCGCTTTGCGACGCATAGCCAAACGGCTGCGCCAGTTCGGGCGCGTCAATGCTGTCGAGCCTGACCTTGTACGAAACACCGGCCACGCTGAGCGTGAGCGTGTCGCCGTCATGCACCGCCACGATGCGGCCCTCGATCTGGTGCGTACTGGCGTGCGTACTGGCGACCAGGCCGACCAGGCACAGCGAAGTGATCCACCGCGCCGGGTGTCCTACTTTCGGGTGCATCCGACCAGGTGCCCCAGCAGGTTGGTCCATAAGCGGAGATAGCGTCACCAGACCACGGGCGGTCTCGACCTCGAAATTCAATAGCTTCAACAACTCGTGCTGTATGAACATGTGGCCGTTCACCTACCTCGCGAATCTCGGACTATCTAAAGCTCCCGAACGGCGCCTAGGGTGGATTCGGTTTGATACTGCTGATGGATCTCGGTTGAGGTCAAGTAGCCGAGAGTCGAATGCGACCGGATGAAGCTGTTGTTCGGACTTCGCAAATGACTTTAGTCAGGGAGGAGCGCTTGATCGGCGCACGCAGCCTTGGCTGCCCGCCCGCTTCGGAGCGCTCCAGTTGTCGTCACGCTTCACGTGAGCTAGGAACGCGTCACGGTGCGAGCGACCTTGGGCAGAATCGCGCCATGTGCGTGAACTACCGCCCCGCCAACCGCGAAGTCATCCGGACCCACTTCGGTCTGGAGCCACCTGCATTCGACTACGCGGCCGAGGTCTTCGCCGGGCAGTTCGCGCCGGTACTGATGGCGGCGCCGTCGCCTTCGGGACATGGCGGCGCACTGATCTGGCAGTCGGCCCTGTTCGGCCTCGTTCCCCATTGGGCCAAGGACACGACGATCGCGCGGCAAACGTACAACGCGCGGTCGGAGACGGTGGCCGAGAAGCCCAGCTTCCGCACGCCGTGGCGCCGAAGGCAGTTCTGCCTCGTGCCGATGGAGTGCTTCTTCGAGCCGAGCTACGAGAGCGGGCGTGCCGTCCGGTGGTCGATCGGACGACGCGATGCGCAGCCGTTCGCGCCTGGAGCCATCTGGGACGCGTGGCGGTCGCCGTCGGGCGAGGTACTGTACTCATTCTCGATGCTGACATTGAACGCAGACGCGCATCCGCTGATGGCGCGTTTCCACAAGCCGGACGACGAAAAACGGTCGCTGGTTATCGTGCCTCCGGAGTCTTGGGCCGACTGGCTGAATTCCGACGAATCAACGGCGCGGGGCCTGCTCACGGGGCCTGCGCCAGGCGTGTTTGTCGGCGAAGCGACGCCTATACCGACGCCGATGGCGCGGACAACATCGCCGGATCTCTTCAGCGGGCTCCGGCTTGGCGAGTAAGTGTTTCCTGCCGAGCAATCGGCCGATCCCGTTGTTCGGTGCGGGGCGCCGAGACGCATGGTTGCGAGAGGGTCGTCTACGGAATGATCATCTGCGGCCGTCCTGCGACGGCTTTCGGATTGATCGGAATCGTGGATTCCCCCGCGAGCAGTCAATGGTTCGCAGATGGTGCGCATCCCTCCATGCCGCGTCCGGCCTCGCCCATCGGACGGATTCGCTGAGGCACGCGGAAGGCTAGCGGGTTCGGAGGCGGGTATCTGAGCGGGTAACTTCGCCGATGTTTCTTCTATGAGTGTAAGTAAATCAATGTGATGCTGAATTATTGGCGCTTCAACGTCTAAAGCGATAATGATGTCCTTGGGCGTCCGTTCATGTCCTATAAGTTTCGTAATTGCATGAAAAATAGGAAGTATGGCGTCCGTTGTGGTTCAAGGTTGTTCATTGCGAGCTGCGGGTATTGCGGGTAACGTATCGGGTATCAATTGGGTACTTACCCGCAGGAGCCGCGATGCGAACCAAGCTCACCGATACGGACATCCGGGGCGCGAAGGCGCAAGACAAGCCAGTCAAGCTGACTGATGGTGGTGGTCTGTACCTGGAGGTCCGTCCTTCCGGGGCGAAGGTCTGGCGCTACCGCTATCGCATCGGCGGGAAGGAAAACCTCTTTGCCGGCGGCGAGTACGCGGCGGCCCCGAAAGGCGAGAGCGAGGAAGCTGCGCACGCTCGCCGCAATGCGGGGCGGTTGACCCTCGCGGAAGCCCGCGCTGCTCGGCTCGATTGGGAGGCTCTGGTAAAGCAGGGCATTCACCCCGCCCACAATCGCAAGCTCCAGTCACTCCGACAGGTTGCGGACAGTGCTAACACTCTCCGCGCGATCGGCGAGGAGTGGATCAAGGCTCGCGATTGGGAAGAGGACACGAAAGACGGCTGGCGGGCGATGCTGTCGCGCCACGTCTACCCGAAGCTCGGTGACATCCCGGTCAAGCAGATCGAATCCCCGCACGTTCTCGACGTCCTCAAGACCATCGAAGCCACGGCACCCGCTACAGCCGCGCAAGCGAAGCGGGCACTGACCGGCATCTTCGAGCTGGCGATCGCGACGCTGCGCGCGGACCGCGACCCCGTGTGGGCTGTCCGCAAGGCCATCAAGGCGCCCAGGACGAACCACAAGAAGCCCCTCGATACCGACCAGATCGGGCGGCTGCTGCGCCTGCTTGAGGAGTGCAGCGCGAACCTTCAGACCAAGATCGCTTTCCGCTTCCTCTGGTACACGCTCGCGCGCCCGATCGAGGTCATCGAGGCGCGGTGGTCGGAGATCGACCTGGAGGCGGGGCTTTGGAAGATACCCGCCGAGCGCATGAAGATGCGCGCCCCCGTTACCCGCCCGTTACCCGCTCAAGCCGTTGCACTGCTGCGCCAGTTGCACGTGCTCACCGGGAAACGCGAACTGCTGTTTCCGAATCGGGACGATTCCACGCGCCCGGCGTCGGACAACACCCTGCGCATGCTCGCGCGGCAGTTGGGCTTTGCGGGTATCTACAGCCCGCACGCGACCCGTGCGACCGGCTCCACGATCCTGAACGAAATGGGTTATCGGGCGGATGCGATCGAGCGGCAGTTAGCCCACGGTGACAAAGATTCGGTGCGGTCGAGCTACAACCACGCGAGTTACATCAAGGAACGTCGGGAAATGATGCAAGCGTGGGCGGACATGATCGACGGGCTGGAGAGCGGCGGGAAGGTCGTTCCGCTTCTCAAGCTGGCTTGAGCCGACGCGCACTGGATGCAGAGGCGGGCGAGCTGAATTCGCAATGCGCGGAAACACACGGTGCGTCGTGGTGATGCCCGCATGTTGCAGCAACGTTGCCCCGAGATTGCCCGGGCTGCGGTTACGGTAGCCATCGACTCGGGAGGCCGAACTTCAGCGTCGCAGCGCGCAAGGAATGCTCGACAAATCGGTCGTGTTCCTCGATCAAGCAGAGGAACGTCTCCCAGCGCATCCATTTCGGTTTGTTGCCGTGGCCGTTCAGCATTCCGGGTTCCCATCCCAGCCGTTTGCGGAGGCGGTCTGCGCGCCGGGCGAAACGGTCGGCACTGTCTTCTCGTGTGCTCGGATACGCGAGCCGGAAGCATCGGCGACAGGCGAAGATGCTGCCACCGTAAAGGATTGCCGCGCGTCGCCCGCAGCCATTGGCTGGGCAGATGAACCAAGGTCGCGAGCCGCCAAGATTGCACGGGGTCCGCGCGACGTACACGCGATAGTGCTTGTCCTGCCAGTCCCCGTCTCGTTCACGATGCCGGTACATGAGGGTCAGCCAGTCAACTTCGGCCCGCATCTGGATGGAGGACAACACCTTGCCGTCGTGGGTCCACTGCCAGCCGCCGGAATTGCCGGGTCTCAGCATTCCCTCGCGGGCCAGTCGCCGAACGTCGAGCTTTCGGTAATCGTCCGTGCAGAGCCTTGCGCCAACGCGCCAGCGGCTACCGCTTCCAGGTCCACCCATCTGTTTCTCCCGAAATCATCTGGCTAACGTGCAGTGTCGCGAGGGACTTGATCTAGTTCCCTGCAAGGCGGCGGTATCGTTTGCCACGCCATTGCCTGACCGTCAGTGCAGCAGATACAGCTTCGTGACGAGCGCCCAGGCTGCTCGCTCTGCTTCTTCTCGGTTGAGCCCACCGTCGAATTCCATGATCGCCGCGCGTTCCTCGAAGGCTTCGCGGAAGGATTCGGATTCAGACGTGCAGGCGGGTCGGGCACTGCCATTACTGCCGAAAGAAGCCCGAGACGGACCGACATTGGGCTGGGCCGGCACTGCCGTTACTGCCGTTGGAAGTCTTTCGGCTCTATTGGCAGTGGAATCTCCGGCGGTTTCCCCGATTTCGTGGCGAGCGCGCTCCAGCCAGTTCATGCGGCACCTTCCCGCCGTCCGCCGACCACAGCGGGGTTGATCCGATACCGAACCGTTCGCCTGCCGCTCCCCGGTCCGCTGCCGCCCGTCGTCTCGCCCCTGAGCCAGTCCTCGTCTTCCAGCCAGTCGATCGCGGCCTGGATGGCGTCGTCGGTGGTCAGGCTTCGCCATTGGTGGCGACGTACGTCGCGCAGCGTGAAGCCGTCCTGGAGCGCGCCTCGCCCGAGCTTGGCAGCGAGTGCCTGCGCAGCCCGGAGTCCGTCATCCTTCAGCAGTCCGTAGCAGCGGCGGGCATGCGCTTCGAGGAACTCGCACCACGCAGCGGCGCGCAGCGCAGCGTCCCGGTTCACCGGACCGCGGATGCCGTCGGTGGCGCACGCGACGAGGTGGAAGATCAGCGCGAGGGCGGGGAAAAGTTTGTCGAACTTGGCGAGGTGCTGGTGAATGATCGGCTCGTCCTCGTTCGGCATGCGAGTCCGGTGCAGGTCTTCCGACCATTCGATGAAGAGGCTCTGCGCCTCGTCATCGAAACTGAAGCAGGCGAACTTCCCGGATTCGTCCGGTGGCGCCGCGCCCCAGGCCTGCGGGTCGAGATCCGCCAGGGTCTCGAAGGCGGCGAATGCGGTATCCCGTGCGGCCTTGTCCGGAAATCGATCGCGCCATTCCCAGGGGCGAGCGTCGGGGAACACCAGCACCTGAAACCGCTGAAGCATGCCGTCGTTGGCGAGCGTGTGAGTCGCCTGTTCCAGATAGGCAGTCAGTTTGTCGGGCTGGATGCCCCCGAAGATCGAGACACACAGATTAGGAATCGAAATGTGTCCGCGTCCGATGCGGTCGGTATCGAAGCTCTGATTGCCGTTCCACGCTTCGAGGAAGAAGGCGCGGTCGCCCTCGCGTCCTTCTCGATCCCAGGTGGCGATCAACCCCACCAGTTCGTCGCGCACCACCAGCAGGCCGTTCGGGTTGTCGCGCAGCAGCTCGCCGAGCTTCTCCACCGTGCTGTCGTTGGTCTTGTATCGACGCAGCACCGGTTCCGCGGGTGCGTTCTCGCCGAGCGTGCGCAGTTCGCGCGCGATGGTTGCCGGATCCCCCTTCGTTGGCGATTTCGCGGCCTGCTTGATGCGGCCCTCGATCGCGTCCCGATGAGCCTCGAACACGGTCTTCTCGGTTTCGAAATCGGCGAGCGCCGCAAGGTGGGCTTCCTTCGCCTTGGCAATCAAACGGTCCAGCGGATTCAACGCCGCACCCCACGCCGCGGACTTCTTGGACGAGGGCTCGCCGACGATGCCGCCCCACAGGTTCGGCACGATCTGCCACGAGTCGCGCACCTTCGGCTTGATGGCACAGCGCGCGCCGATGATCGAGCCGAGCGCGACCAGCGCTGCCACGGCGATGAACTCGGGCGGGCAGGGCATGCGTTCGGCTTCGTTCATGATCCACGCGCGCAATGCGGGCGGCAGCAGCGTGTCCGGGTCGAACGCGGGCACGGGCTTCAACTCGGCGATGATCGGCTTCGGTCGCGGCCACGCCTCGGGATTCGCGCGCGTATTGGGGTCGACAGCGGCATCCACACACCGACTGACGGCTTCCGCGCCTGCAAGCCGATGGAGGTCGTTGAAGTCCGTGACGCCTTGCGGACGATCTGCGCCGAAATCGGGTGCCGCCAACAGGCCGCCGATCGCGCACGCAGCCGCGCGCGCGTTTGTGAGCCCCGGATTGCCGGGTGTGGATGCGTCGTCGTCCGCGCAGACGACGATCCGCAGGTCGGGAAATCTCGCCCGCATCGTCTGAGCAACCGGCAACAGATTTCCCGCGGTAAAGGCGACAGCCACCGCGAAGCCGGTCGCTTCGTAGATGCTGGCGCCGGTCGCGTAGCCTTCCGCAATGCAGAGCGTGCCGTTGGGTCGGCCGATGGGGAAGTAACACCCCGTCACGCGGCCGGCCGTCAGAAACCGCTTGTCGCCGTCCGCGCCGATGAATTGCAGGCTGTGCAGGACTGCGTCATCGAGCATCGGCACGACGAGCGCCCCGTCATGCACCCGCAACCCGTGAGCCTTGATTGCCTTCCTATGCAGATACGGGTGGTCATCCGACGCGGCCACGGCTGACTCCCAAAGCGACGCCGCGCTGCGCCGAGCCTCTGCCTTGCGCTTGGTGTCCGCGGCCTCGCGTTCGCGCCGCACGAATTCCATGCGCTCGCGGTGAGCGCGTTCCTCCGCGTCGGAGAGTCGGTGCCCGACCTCGGCACGCCACGTCTCGGAGGCGCCCGTCCGCCAGTCACCGAACGCTCCGGCCGGGATGCCGTCTTCGTGCAGCACGTACCAACCCGCATCGTCGCCGCGCTTGTCGTTGCTAGGGAAGCGGTGCAATTTGCCGTCCGCCTCGATCATCTCGGGCGGTTGCAGGCCGGCGTTGTGGATGGCCATGCGGAATTGCTCGATGGCGTTGTCCATGTCGACCTCACGCGCCCGGATTGCGAGTCGCTTCGATCCGCTGCTCCAGCCATTGCTGGATTTCGGATTCGATCCAGCCGACCGCGCGTCCGCCGAGGCTGACGGCGGTAGGGAAGCTGCCCTCGGCAATACGGAGGTAGATCGTGCTGCGGGACAGGCCCGTGCGGACTTTGACGGCGGGAAGCCGGAGGATCGAAGTAACCATGTGTGCGCCTCCTAGGGCGTCGTTGAACATGGCTACGGATATTTATCGCGCGGCAGTGCGTCGCGAATATGCTCTGCCGGCAGGGGCTAGCCTTTGCCGGCAGAGGCTAGGTGCGGTCAGGCTCGGGGGTGTTTCTCAGCGCCTTGCGCGCCGCGACAAAAGAGATTCCCAGCGCGGCGCATTCTTCCTCTGCGCACCGGTCTCGGCTCGTGTACTTCCCGCTTGCCCAGAGCGCCCTTATCCGTTCTTTCATTTCGCGACTGCCACCGGGCCTGTTGTGCAGTGCCTCCGCAGCGGCCTTTGCAGCCTCGGTTCGCCATTTCTGAGAGTCGTCGGCGGTCGTGCCTAGCAGCCCGCTCGTGTCTACCCGCCATCCGCCGCTGCCGAACGTCACCACCTGCGCCAATGGCACCGATACATCGGCCAGGGTCAGCGTGCCGCCATGCTCGATCGAAAGCGCGATCGCGCCCTTGCTCTCCACCCGTGGCATCGGCCCGAGCAACCAGCGCCGCGCGTCGCCGTCCATCGTCGGCGGCGTCGGAATTTTCAGCAGTTGCGAAATGGCATCGGCGAAGATGGCGCCGGTCGTTCGCCATTGCTCGAGATCGGGCAGGGGAATCTCGATGCGGCCCAGATCCTCGGGTTCGTCGCAGATGATGTAGGCCCGTGCAGGTCTTGCCCCCTCGGCCGGGAATACCTCCACGCCCTTGGCGCACTGTTGCTCGCAGCCCGGGCAGACCAGATGCGACGCCGGCCGGGCACGGACCACAAGACGCGCCGCCTGCAACGCGCCCAACACCTCCGGCGTCCACTCGCGCAGCTCGGCATCGCCGATCAACACCTCGGCGCCTCGGCAGGCATCAAGCCTTTGTAGCAGTTCGGAAAGCGCCGCCTCAGGGGTCATGCGGCGGCGCTATGTACGAGGTCTGTGGGCTCGATCCCTGAGGCAGCGAGCATCGCGCGCAGTCGGGTGCCCAGTGCGTCGTACTTGAGTGAGCAGGAGTTCGGCGACGTCAGGCGGATGGGCACCTTCTTCGCCTTGTCACCCGTCTTCATCACGACCGACGCGGTCAGCTCCACCTGACTCACGTAGTACCCATGCAACGGCAGCGCCATCTGCGCGAGCAGTTCGTACACGGCATCGGGGTTGTGATCCGGGTTTGCCTCCACCGTGATGCGGTCGCTCTTGTTCAGTTTCGAGGTCAGACGAATCATCCGGACGGCCACGTATTCGATGCCGCTGCCCGCGTCGTATCGAAACTCGAAGCCACCGCGCATGAAGCGGCCCAACTCGTAGATGGACTCGTCCTTCAGCCCCGGTGGTAGTGCGGGCAGTTTCAGAATCGTGCGAGCGAACAGTTCCTGGAGCTTCGGCGCGATGGCGCGATCGCCGCGAAAGTTCAGATCCAATCGTCCCTCGGCTTCGATCCAGATGTAGACGACCTCGAATGCCGGGTTGTGCGGGCGCGGCCGGTACACTGGGCCATCCCACTCGGGCGACTGTCGGGAGTAGTCCTCCAGGTAGCAGAAGTAGTAGTCCTTGCCGTCGCGGCGCACCTGTTCAATGAGTACATGCCGCGCGCGACCCTGCGTCTCGAAGAAGTAGGTCCGCAGTTGCTCGCTGAGCATCTGGACGCTGGCGTCGTCCTTCGCGGACGGAATGCACGGAAACCCCTTGCGCTTGCGCCACCACGAAAGCGAATCGGCGTGGTAGAGCCGAGTGGCGTTCGGCCAGCAGGCCGGGAAGTCCAGAAACAGCGTCATGGCTCGGGCGTGGTGATTGGGCAGCGCAGCGAACATGTCCACGAATGCCTCATACGCGCCGGGCGTCGCCTGTAAGTGCCATCTCGGCTCGTCCTTCATGGCGGGGATGGCGGCGTCCCGGCAGAGCGCGAAGATGTCCTGAAAGTCGCCCTCCATGTTCTTACGGGCGTCCTCCGGCAGTGCCAGCCAGGCAGCGATCAGCGTGTCCACCTCGCCCTTGTCCAGCGGCGAAAAATCGAATTCCTGAAAGTGCCCGTGCCGGTGAAAGTATCGAGCAAGCAAGGGTGCCGGCATGGTGCGGAAGAACGATCTGAGCGAGTAGTGCACTGCCATGCGTGACCTCCGAAGGTGAGGGGGGAGGCGCCATTGGACGCGGCGGGACCTTACTGTAAATTGCCGCGCGGTCGCATTGCATTGCCCTCATAGAAGGCCGATCGCGGTGGTGCAAACGATTCGTGCGCGGGTCGTTCGCACCGATTCTCCGGTGGACGTGCATTGCGCACCGCTTCCGGTCGAAGGCGTCGCCTCGTCGCCGCTACGGCGGGAGTCCTGATCACGGACTGGTGCGGACGGAACGACGTGACGATTTCCGAGCAGGCACTATCCGAGATCGATGCCAGTAGGAAGGGCAATCATGACCGTCGACAATGCGACCTTCGCCGCCTCGGCCCGTCGCGCGCGTGTCGCAGCCGTTCGTTCGGGAGCACGTCGCCAGGAACAGCGGAAGTGCCGCGCGTCCACGCCCGCAGAGCACAGGTGCGCCAGAGAGGGAATGACAGTTGAACGCAGTTGAGATTGAGCAGGCCATCACCGACCTCGCGGAGCAAGCGTACGACTCCGCGAACTTCCCCTATGCCTTCCTTGAAGCCTTCGGCAACAAGGAGACGACGATCAAGCGTCTGCGCGCGGGGGCGTCGAACAAGTCCGACCTCGGCGGTGTGCTCCAGACCAGCAACATCCACATCCTCACCTGCGAGGCAGGCCAGGTCACGACGGCGCTCTCGGCGCTCAAGAACAGCCCCGCCACCGCGAAGGCGAAGGCGAGATTCATTCTCGCAACGGACGGCTCGGATTTCGAGGCCGAGGACCTGACCAGTGGCGAGACGGTCGCCTGCGCCTTCAAGGACTTCCCCGACCACTTCGGCTTCTTCCTGCCGCTGGCGGGCATCAGTACCGTCCAGCAGATCACCGAAAACGCCTTCGACATCCGTGCGACCAGCCGCCTCAATCGCCTCTACGTCGAACTCCTTAAGGACAACCCGGATTGGGGCACGGCCGAGCGTCGCCACGACATGAATCACTTCATGGCGCGGCTGATCTTCTGCTTCTTCGCCGAGGACACCGGCATCTTCATCGGCAGGGGCCGGTTCACCGAAATGGTTGCGCAGATGAGCGCGAAGGACTCGTCCAACACCCATGAAGTGATCGGCACCTTGTTCCTTGCCATGAACACCAAGCCGGGTGTCGACCGGGCAGCCGCCAAGATTCCGCGCTGGGCCGACGACTTCCCCTACGTCAACGGCGGGCTCTTCTCCGGCAGCTTGGAGGTGCCGACGTTCAGCAAGATTGCCCGGTCCTATCTGCTGCACGTTGGCGGCCTCGACTGGACCAAGATCAACCCTGACATCTTCGGGTCGATGATCCAGGCCGTCGCCGAGGACGAGGAGCGTGGCGAACTCGGGATGCACTACACCAGCGTGCCGAACATCCTCAAGGTCCTCAATCCGCTTTTCCTCGACGACCTGCGCGCGCGGCTCGATGAAGCGGGCGACAACGCTCGTACTTTGCTCAACCTGCGCAAGCGCATCGCGCGAATCAGGGTCTTCGACCCGGCATGCGGCTCCGGCAACTTCCTCGTGATTGCCTACAAGGCGATGCGCGAGATCGAGGCTGAGATCAACCGGCGGCGGGGCGAGCCGGATCGCGCTTCCGAGATTCCGCTCACGAACTTCCGTGGTATCGAACTGCGCGACTTCCCGGCGGAGATCGCGCGCCTCGCGCTGGTCATCGCCGAGTATCAGTGCGACGTCCTCTATCGTGGTCAGAAGCTGGCGTTAGCCGAGTTCTTGCCGCTGAATGCCGAGAACTGGATCACCTGCGGCAACGCGCTGCGGCTTGACTGGCTGAGCGTCTGCCCACCGGTCGGCACGGGCGTGAAGCTGGTAGGCGATGATCTTTTTCAAACGCCGCTAGATCAGGCGCAGATCGACTTCGAAAATGAGGGGGGGGAGACCTATATCTGTGGAAATCCTCCTTATCTTGGATTCACATGGCAATCTGATGATCAAAAATCTGATCTCAGGTCAGTCTTCGAGGGGCGCACAAAGGCTTGGAAGTCTTTAGATTATGTGGCTGGTTGGTTCATGAAGGCCGCTGACTATGGGGCGGTGACTCGTGCGACTACTGCTTTTGTCGCAACGAACTCCATCTCTCAAGGAGAGCAAGTATCAATAATTTGGCCGCTTGTCTTTGCCACTGGCCATGAAATTAGCTTTGCGCACTCATCTTTCAAATGGGCGAATCTTGCCAGTAATAGGGCGGGCGTCACTGTTGTCGTTGTCGGAATTTCAACTAACGCAGGCAGATCGCGCCGGTTGTTTTCAGTAGGCGATGATGGTGTTGTAACAGCGAAAGATGTGGAGCACATCAATGCCTACTTAGCCGCTGGCCGAGACATTATCGTCAAAGGCACCTCCTCTCCTATCGGCCCGCAGTCAAGGATGTATTGGGGTAATAAACCGACTGATGGCGGAAATCTAATACTCCAAACGGACGAGAGGGATGGGTTGCTGTCCGGTAATCCGGATGCGTCTAGATTCATCAGGACGTTCCTTGGTTCGAAGGAAATGATCCATGGCCTATATCGCTACTGTCTATGGATTGAGGATCACGAGCGTGAAGAGGCGGAGCGTATTCGTCCAATAGCTGAGCGCCTTGCAAAGGTCGCTGCGTTTCGCCTCTCAAGTAAGGCCGCTGAAACACGGCCGGCAGCGGAATATCCGCATCGGTTTCGGCAGATCCAAGCTACTGCCGCGCGATATGCAATCGCGCTGCCAGCCGTCTCCTCGGAGAATCGTGCTTATTTTGCCGTTGGTTTCACCGACGCACATACGATTCATTCAAATCGAAATTTCGCGATGTATGACGTGCCATTGTGGAATTTCGCGGTAGCTTCGTCTCGGATGCACCTTGCTTGGCTTGCAACGGTCTGCGCTAGGTTTGAACTTCGATACTCTTATTCGAACACGATGGGGTGGAATGCTTTCCCACTGCCGGCGCTCACTGAAAAGAACAAGGCCGACCTCACGCGCTGCGCCGAAGACATCCTTCTGGCGCGGGAACATCACTTCCCCGCAACCATTGCCGACCTCTACGATTCCGAGAACATGCCCGCAGACCTGCGAGCCGCGCATGAGCGTAATGACGAGGTGCTGGAGCGCATCTACATTGGGCGCCGCTTCAAGAACGACACCGAGCGGCTCGAAAAGCTGTTCGATCTCTACACGAAGATGACCGCCACCCAAGGCAAGGCACCCAAGGGTAGGAAGGCAGCGACGGCATGAGTGACTACGTCGTGTTCCAGATGTGGGGGTCGTTTCGGCAGTCGTTGATCAGAGGACATTTGTTCTATGTCGAGCAAGCGCGGAAGCGTTTGCTTTCGCAGTTCGACGATATCGAAGCCGAAGCCGACCGAGCATCCGAGGAGTGGCTGGAGGAAAGGGGCCAACACTTCGACCCGGATCGACATGACCCTGGTGCCTTCTATGAGGCTGCCCACGACGTCGGCATCGAGTTTTACGGGCTCTTGAGTGATATGCGCGAGCGCACTCGCTTGAGCGTCGTCGCGGGGATGTTTCACGAATGGGACAAGCAGCTACGCGATTGGCTGTTGCGCGAGATTCAGCACTGGCATCAGGGTGAGAGCGCGCGGTCGAAAATCTGGTCGGCGGACTTTGGCCAGATCGCGGACTTGCTGGTCAGCTTCGGTTGGGATGTCCGCAGCGCGAATTACTTCCGCACGCTTGATGCGTGTCGCCTCGTGGTGAACGTCTACAAGCACGGGGACGGGAAGTCGCTCGACGAGTTGCGACGTGCGTTTCCCGAGTACCTTGCGAATCCGCTCGACGGGGTTGGCGGCGAATTCTCAGACGCGATGGATCGTGACCATTCGCACCTCAAGGTGACCGACGAGCAGTTGCAGGCGTTCTCGGACGCGATCGTGTCGTTCTGGCAGGACGTTCCGGAGAATGTCCGCGAATCGCAAGTGATCGAGGTGCCAGATTGGTTTGGCAAAGCACTCCAGAAGGACCGCTGTGAACCGCAACAGGCGAACAAGAAATGACTCAAAGAGCCGACAAGTCCATTCCGTCCGTCTCCGTTACCTACGCTCGCAATGGCGCCTCCACGAAGGCTAACGCCCTCGGGATGCGTCCCATGCAGGAGCGTGTCTACGAGAAGCGCGGGGAGCAGTACTTGCTCATCAAGTCACCGCCTGCGTCTGGCAAGAGCCGTGCGCTCATGTTCGTCGCGCTCGACAAGCTCAAAAATCAAGGCCTGAAGCAGGCCATCATCGTTGTGCCGGAGAAGTCCATCGGTGCCAGCTTCAACGACGAGCCGTTGTCCGAGTTCGGTTTCTGGTCTGACTGGCATGTCGAGCCGAAGTGGAACCTCTGCAATGCACCCGGCAACGACAACGGTGGCAAGGTCAATTCGCTCGGCGCGTTTCTCGACTGCGACGACAAGGTGCTCGTCTGCACCCATGCGACGTTCCGCTTCGCGGTCGATGCCTACGGGGTGGAGGCGTTCGACGACCGCCTGATCGCCGTCGATGAGTTCCACCATGTTTCGGCGAACCCCGACAACAAGCTCGGCGTGCACCTGGGGCAGTTCATCGCGCGGGGGCGCACGCACATCGTCGCGATGACGGGCTCCTATTTTCGGGGTGACGCTGAAGCCGTGCTGGGGCCGTCGGACGAAGCCAAGTTCGAGTCGGTCACCTACACGTACTACGAACAGCTCAACGGCTACGAGTACCTCAAGCAGCTCGACATCGGCTATTTCTTCTACAGCGGGCCTTACGTCGATGACATCCTCGATGTTCTCGACCCTGACGAGAAGACCATCATCCACATTCCCAATGTCAATTCGCGTGAGAGCACGAAGGACAAGATGCGGGAGGTGGAGCACATCATCGAGGTGCTGGGCACGTGGGACGGCGTTGATCCCGCAACCGGCTTCCAGCTCGTCAAGCGGCCCGACGGCCGTGTCTTGCGGATCGCCGATCTCGTCGATGACGACACCGCGAAGCGCGACCGTGTGTCCGCTGCGCTCAAGGACCCGGCGCAGAAGAACAACCGGGACTATGTGGACATCATCATCGCGCTCGGCATGGCGAAGGAAGGCTTCGACTGGATCTGGTGCGAGCACGCCCTGACTGTTGGCTACCGCGCCAGCTTGACCGAGATCGTGCAGATCATCGGTCGCGCGACCCGTGACGCGCCGGGCAAGACGCGCGCGAGGTTCACGAACCTGATCGCCGAGCCGGATGCCTCCGAGGAAGCCGTGACCGAGGCCGTCAACGACACCTTGAAGGCCATCGCGGCGAGCCTCTTGATGGAGCAGGTCCTCGCGCCGCGCTTCGAGTTCAAGCCCAAGAATGCGGACAGTGGCCCGACGCCTGGATTCGACTACGGCGAGGGCGGCTACGACCCCGACAAGTCCAACGTGGGCATCAACCACCAGACCGGGCAGGTGCAGATCGAGATCAAGGGTCTCGCCGAACCCCGGACCAAAGAGGCCGCGCGGATTTGTCAGGAGGACTTGAACGAGGTGATCGCCACCTTCATTCAGGACAAGACCGCCATCGAGCGCGGCTTGTTCGATGAAGAGCTGGTGCCGGAAGAACTGACGCAGGTCCGCATGGGCAAGATCATCAAGGACAAGTACCCCGACCTTGATGCGGAAGATCAGGAGGCCGTTCGTCAGCACGCCGTCGCCGCCCTCACGCTGACCCAGCAGGCGAAGCAACTCGCGACGAGTGGCGAAACCGACGAGGCATCTCCCAACACGGCCCTGATCGACGGGGTACGTCGGTTCGCGATGGATGTGCGCGATCTGGACATCGACCTCATCGACCGCATCAACCCTTTCGGTGAAGCCTACGCGATCCTCGCGAAGACCATGAGCGAGGAAAGCTTGAAGCAGGTCGCAGCGGCAATCGCTGCCAAGCGCGCGAACCTCTCGCCAGACGAGGCGAAGGACCTTGCCATCCGCGCCGTCCAGTTCAAGAAGGAGCGGGGACGGGTGCCCGCGCTCGATTCGCAGGATGCTTGGGAGCGTCGCATGGCCGAAGGCGCCGCTGCCTTCATGCGCTACAAGAAGGAGGGGCGCTATGAGTGACCCCGATCTCGACGAACTGGCGGCAGAGCTATCGGAGTTCGCCGCGCCAGAGTCGAAGGGCGGGCGCCCGCCGCGCGAGGAGCGCGTCATTGCCGGGTTCGAGGAAATCCAGCGGTTTGTAGAGAAGCACGGTCGCGCGCCGCAACACGGGGAAGATCGCGACATCTTCGAGCGGCTGTACGCCGTGCGCCTTGACCGCTTGCGCGCACTTCCGGACTGTCGTGCCGTGCTCGAGCCGCTGGACCATCAGGGGCTGCTTGCTGAAGCAACGGGCGTCGCCGAGCCCTCGGCCAACTACGACGTGGATCAACTTGCGGCCGAACTCGGGGATATGACCAGCGCCGACGACATCACCGTCCTGCGCCATGTCCGCACCAGCGCCGACAAGCGTGCCGCCGAAGAGATCGCCGACCGAACGCGGTGCGAGGACTTCGAGACGTTCAAACCCCTGTTCGAGCGTGTGGATGCCGACGTCAAGACAGGCCTGCGCCAAGCACAACCCATCGAGGCGGGTCGCCGCGCGATCGAGGCTGGTGATTTCTTCGTCCTCGACGGCATCACCCTCTACATCGCCGAGGTGGGCGAGCCGTTGAAGACGACTGCCGGGGAGGTGGATTGTCGTCTGCGGGTTATCTTCGCCAACGGCACCGAAAGCAATCTGCTGCTGCGCTCACTTCAACGCGCGTTCTACAACGACCCTGCCGCGCGGCGACTGGTCTCGCCGGAGAGCGGGCAGTTGTCTTTCGGCGGTGAGTTGGAAGCGGACGACGTTGAGAGCGGCACGATCTATGTTCTGCGCTCGCAGTCCGATCATCCCTACGTCGCTCAGCACCGTGACTTGATCCACAAGATCGGCGTGACCGGCGGCAAGGTGGAGACCCGCATTGCGGAGGCCGAGCATGACGCCACGTACCTTCTCGCCAAGGTCGAGGTGGTCGCCACCTACAAGCTCGCGGGCATCAACCGCACTCGGATGGAGAAACTGTTTCACAGGCTGTTTGCGGCGGCCCGGTTGAACATCACCATCAACGACCGCTTCGGTCATCCAGTGCAGCCGCAGGAATGGTTCCTCGTCCCCGTGTTCGTCATCGACGAAGTGGTCGACCGCATCAGGGACGGGACAATCACCAGCTACGTATACGACCCGAAGAAGGCGCAACTGGTGAAGGCAGTTGCGGCGTCGCGCGCGCGGGATGAGAAGTGATCGCCAAGAGCACGAAAGGACCGTCCGCTAGCGTTCACGCGGTTTCCACTTGCGCGCCTTGGCCTGCGCGGCAGCACGTTGTCCTGGAGTAATGCGGGACTCGATCCAGTCTCGTTGCTTGATCGACTTGGCGTCTCCACGGACGCTCGCCAGGAGCCACCAGAAATAGGCTTCCTGATCGTCCTTGGGTACTCCTCGCCCTGCGGCGTACATGAAGCCGAGGTTGTATTGGGCCCAGGCATAGCCCTGTTCAGCCGCCTTGCGCCACCAAGATATTGCTTGCTGATTGTCCTTGGGTACCCCTTGGCCTGTGTAGTACATGAAGCCGAGATTGAACTGGGCAGAGGTATCGCCCTGTTCAGCCGCCTTGCGCCACCAAGATACTGCTTGCTGATCGTCCTTGGGTACCCCTTGGCCTGTGTCGTACCTGGAGCCGAGATTGAACTGTGCCTTGGCGTTACCCTGTTCGGCCGCCTTGCGCCACCAGAACAGTGCTTGCTGATCGTCCTTGGGCACGCCTCGGCCTGATTCGTACATGACGCCAATTCTGTACTGGGCATCGGTATCGCCCTGTTCAGCCGCCTTCCGATACCAGATCAGTGCTTGCTGATCGTCCTCGGGGACTCCTTGGCCGGTTTCGTACATTAGGCCAAGGTTGTATTGGGCAGTGGCGTAGCCCTGTTCGGCCGATTTCCGATACCAGAACAATGCCTTTTGATCGTCTGTTGGTATGCCTTGGCCGTCGGCATACATGAGGCCTAGGTCGGACTGGGCAGAGGCATAGCCCTGTTCAGCCGCCTTGCGCCACCAAGATATTGCTTGCTGATTGTCCTTGGGTACCCCTCGGCCTGCGTAGTACATGAGGCCGAGGTTGTGCT
>OFQV01000187.1_pt1 | contig 17912 bp, 33 predicted proteins | sample 1542971 | NCBI WGS metagenome assembly OFQV01 (sample SAMN07774229, study PRJEB24372) | wastewater metagenome | isolation source: WWTP Cannobio (Effluent) | place: Italy: Cannobio | collected 2016-01
AGCCGCATTCAGTTCGGCCCTCAGAATATCGTCGGTGTCGGCGTGATCGCCAGCTTTATTTGGGAAGCTCATGTGTTGCCTTGTTGGTTGTGTTGCATAACAGGTTCATGGACTTGGAGCCTGCGGCCCAGTCGTGACCGCGTTATCGTGGAACTGGTTTGTCGCCTCAAGAACGGCAATAAGTTCTTCAATGTTCGGTGTTGTCATTTCAAAACCTCCTCAGTTAGTTCGTTAATCGACTTATCCAGCCGCATCTGTCGTTTCAAGCATCTTGTAATCCCAAGACCACCCGAGAACTCGCTCATCTGCACTCGCGCGTTTGATAGCCAGTTCAATCATTTGTCACCCCCAAATTCTTTAATACACTGGGAACAGCGCTGCAGCCAGCCATCTTTGTCAAATAATGGTTCGTTTTCAAATAACATACAGACTGGTTTTGTACCCCATCCCATCGTACCTAGGAATCGACAGAATGTTCCGGGTACCGAAGCACAAGTATTTTCACCATGTTCAAAAGTTATTGTGCTTAACATTAGAGACTCCTTAGCATGTAAACAATAGCTAGTAATAGTAGAATGAACATAGTCAGTGAACCAATTACAGATACTGCCTTGTGCGTAGTTTGCTTTCGTATAGGGCAGTTCCTGCCTTGATTGCAATTGAAGTGATCACAGCATTTCATTTCTTCTCCTTCATTGCCAGTTTGAGAGCAGCATGGAAGTTATATCCCAGATAGCCAGTGTTATTAGCCGAGAAGCCACTGACAATATCTTTGTTATATTGACTTGGCATCCAACTCCATTTATCAGAGTTAATGAGCAACCAACTGAACTTATTTGCATAGGCTCTATATTGGTTACGTTCAGAAGTTAATTGCTGAATCTCAGCAGTTAATGCTTCTTTGAATGGTGATTTGGGGATACATGCGAGTAGTACGTTAATCTTCTTCATGTTGTTCCAATATTTCAGCTTCAATTCTTTGCTGATCTTGATAGGTCATTTTCTTTTCGAGCCAAGGAGCAGGTCTTCCATTGCGATCACATACTGTGAACTCAACTTCTGGATACTCTGCCTCGTGGCAGAACTCAGGTGGAGCATGAATCTTGGCAGGCACATACTTACCCCGTATCGTGTAATCTACGGTACAGGGAATACCACTAATACGGGTTTCCATCATTTACTCCATACTGCCCCAGTAGGGCTTACGCTCACCTGTGTGGTCAAGACTTGGTTGTTTGAAAGCATCCATCGAACCGGGACGCATAGGTGATGGAGTGTTATGTTTCCTTGGTTCATAAACGTCTTTGGGTGGTCTAAGACCTTTCACACCAATACCTTTATGGGCAGAGCCATAGCTCACTTGTTGCCTGTCATTGCTCATTTGAAAGTTTCCTGATTGAGTTTGTTTGTGAACCAACGCTTTGCAGCCAATGCAATTGGGCTACCAAGCTTCTTGTAGTCGATGCCACTGGCTTGCAATGTGTCAGCTTCTTCCTTGAGTACGTCTTGATGTACCCAACGAATGAAGTCACCCATGCTGGTCATGGCGAATGGTTTCATTTGCTCGTTGATCAGGTTGTGGAGTCCCTGTTCCAATCTGGACTCCGTTACAGCCATTGCCACGAAGTCATTGATCTGTTCCACAGCTTCAACATCGACTGAGGCCAATGTCTTTACCTTGGAGGCGCTATGCTTTTCGCCCTTTACTTTGAACCAGTATTCAGAGGATGGGTTAGATGTGCATCGCCATACGATGCCTTCACCCACACCTTCTTTGCCATGAGCCAATCCAACAGGGCAGCAGGTTTCGACTGCTTCTGTAATTTCAGCAAGCTGGTTCTGAGCAATTTCAGGATGCTCAAAGTCAATGTCCAAGGTATAGCTTGGGTATGAACTGATGTTGTAGATTGATGCTTCAGGGCATGACACATTGGTTGTGTCCACCCATTGATCGTTTATCTTGATGGCGAAGATGATGAACATCTTTGGCAATCCAGTAATGGCTACGCCCTTTTGAATGTTGCCTCCACACCATTCGCCATACACAACGATAGTGCTGATTACCACATCGTTGTGATTGTTCAGGTGTGCAATCTCTTGAAACATTACAGATATGGGAAGCAAATACTGTTCCATGTGGGCCATGAAGCCAGCATTGTCCTGTTCACGAGTCAAGACACGTTCACGAGATTGGAATGTGTAGCCACGTTCATCGAAGACAATTGCTGCATTGGTTCCATGAAGTTTTACAGTACCTGTGAATGACAGCTTGGGGTAAGTAGGTGCTGGATTGAATACAGCTTCACCAGCGTCATTCTTGCCCATGTAGCAGGCTTGCTCACGAACAGTTTTGACTACATTGCGAAACTGGTTGATTGAGGGAAATGGATACATAAGTTACTTTCTATAAAATTGCAGGTCAGGATGAGTTTTTTGAACCAAGGAAATAGCATTACTACGCGTGCTGGCATGTACATAAATACGGTTGTTATCTGAGAATGCACACCATAAAGGTACGTCTGTTTTACCCCAGTATGTGCCATCTGCTGCGTAATCACCATCAACAAAAACAATACGCTGTAAGTAGAGTTTTTCTTCTGTAGTATTTACATAATTACTAGCTCCTAAAGGTGCACCATATTTGTTATTCCTTGGTTCCGCTTTGAGAATCTTATTGATGTCTTTTTTCATAGTTACCCCTTTTAGTTTAGAGAGTCAACAACCAAAACAACAGATAGCGGAGTAGAGTAAAAAAATAAGGCCACTTGCTCCCCGAAGGAAACAAGTGGCCAAATTGAGGTTGAGGTTTACAGGCTGAGTGCAGCTACTTGGGAAGTGCTCAATGCAGCAAGTTGAGTTGTACTGAATGCTGCTGATTGAGTTGTAGTCAGTGCCACAATATCTGCTGTTTCCAGAGATGCCATCTGTGCTGGAGTCAAGACTGACAATGTTGTCGTAGTTAATGCAGCCATTTGTGTTGTGGTCAATGCCTTCACTTGAGCAGGCTTCAGTGCTTGTACTTGGCTAGTTCTCATAGTATTGACTTGATCTGTACTCAACGAAGCAACATCGTTGGGAGCAATTGCTGCTATTTGGTTGGTGGTCAAGGCTGCTACCAGAGTAGTACTCAAGTTTGCTACTTGTGTTGTAGTTAAGCGAGCAATTTGATCAGCGGTCAATGCCTGTGCTTGGGTAGTGCTGAGTGCATTGACTTGTGCAGTGCCCATCACTTCAAGATTACCAACTGTAATGGCAGCTACTTGATCTGTATCCAGCAAGCTAAGTTGAGTAGTGGTTAAGGCTGCAGCTTGAGTAGTAGAGAGTGCTTGTACTTGTGCTGTATTCAATGCAGCAAACTGGGCAGTTGTCAATCCACCAATCGTAGTAATGGTGTTGTTCAGCAGAATACTAACTGTGCTCATGTCTGTCACACCAACAGCGTAGAGAGCCTTCTGTACATGGTGAAACAGTGTATGGTTTGCAGTAAAACCTAGAGTGTCATCATCTGCATCACGAGCATCGTGGATGTCATCAAGTAGCAGAGTGCTGCCAACAGGGACAGCATCTCCATCTACTTGGATGGTGGCTACCTTCGTAGTCGCGTTGTAAACAATTTGGCGTATCGTCATGACAGTTCCTTTGAGAAAAAAATAATGGTCCACCCGGAAGGGCAGACCATTATCGTTTAAAGGACCATCAACTCAAAGCATACTCTGCATTCAACACCTGCAACCACATGTCTGGGTTAGGCTTCTCAATCGTGATTGGCTTGTCCAACACACCACTGAGAATGAACGCAAGCATATCACTCTTTGCAATCAGGGCCAACTGTAAGTTGTACTGTTTGCGTAGATCGTTGCCGTAGTTAGGTAAACAACGGAAGCAATCGTGAATGCAGAGCAAGTCGAATGGTCGGGTTGGTAGCGTATCAATCAGATCAATAATTCTCTGACGATCCACATACCGAGCATTGCAGTCTGTGATGTGATCCAGAATGCGAGCAGATAAGTAGCCACTCTTGATGTAGTGCTCCCAGAGAGTGAGTAATACCTCAGTGTTCTTGTCAGGCAATCCTTCATACTCAACAGCTTCGTCATGGCCATGATGGATCACTGCATACAGGGCTGCGTTGACTACATCTATGTCATAAGAGCATCTGCGTGTCATCTCACGGACTATGAAGCCGTCGATCGAATGCACCACGTTGGCCGATAAACTTCTTCCTTCAGTAATGCCACGATTTTCATATCGTGTCAGTGTGTAAGGCTGATCAAGATAGTGGAACGTGTCCTCTACCTTAGCCATTACTTTACAGTGCACATGGAAGTTGTCTGGAAGCAACCATGAGTACTTGGTTACATCGGCATCCCACATAGCAAGGAACATTTGATTGAGATTCCATGCAATTGGGGCATTGTCTTGCATCGTCTTGTAGAAGATGTCCAACAATTCACCTTCGCCAAAGACTTCTTTGGGTACGTTGGTGCTGCCATATAACGAGGTCATCACTGCTCGTTTAGCCATCTCTCTGGTGACATGGCTTGATGTAGTGATTTGGGACAGCATAGCCTGATAGATGCTTGTGTAAGCATCCTCTCTATGTCCTGTTGAGATGACTCCACATAGCTTTGCCGCTTGTTCATCACTTGTCAGGCAGGCTAGGATTTGTAGTCCAGAAGCTACCCCATCCAATGAGATGGGATAGCCACTTGCTATTCCTTGGTTCACATCACGCCATGCACAGATACCAGCATAGTAAAGTGCTGGAGTCTCTGCCTGTTTTATTAAGTCTTCCAACTGATGTTCATTAGCATCGAACCAAGCAATACGCTCCTCCCAGTCTTTCTTGTCATTGCCAAAGCTGTTACTTACATCTATTTTTATATATTCACGGGGTGTAAACAATTTCATATCAACTCCTTGTTGTAAAACTCTACGGTAGCTTTGTTCCATGGCGCACCTTGATATGTACACTGATAACCACGACAGTATGTCCTCCCCCTTTTATCATAAGCATGGGTTAAATACAGTTCATTACCTTCACTCAAGAGTAACTTCATCACATCACGAGATGCTCTGTCGTATTTTTCGAATGCCTTAACTCGTTTCTGATAGTCAGCTACAGTTTCGTCTTCTTTGGGCTTATCAAGGTTCTTCCATTTGTTTTGGATCATCCTCATCACTTCATAATTGATGCACAACTTTGTTTTGTTGGCACGATTAATGTGATCAAGACATACATCATCTGTGTGATGATTGTCTTTGAGAATGACTGAACCATGATTGTGAATACGGTAGCCATTGCGTGTATTGGTCTTAATGAATTCAGGAGGCACTACCATAGGCAGTGGATATTGATACTTATCAATCTCATCCTGAAGATCAGAACCAATCTGGGCAATAGTAACCAGTAAGCCAATACGTGGATCAAAATCTACCAGATCAGCTTCTGCACATCTGCAGATTTCATCAGCAGTCTTTTGTGTATCACCATAGTGACCACGCAGAATGCCTACCAGCACATTAATCTTGCAACGACGATGGATAGCCATCTGTGTCAGAAGATCAAGAGCAAACTCTTTATCTAGTCCATTGGATTCAATGACTTCCATGAACTCTTTGACATTGGCCATCTCTTGCCGTATCCGAGGTAGCATCTGATGCTTGTCAAACAGGTCTTCAAGTGTTGCTTGAAGGGTGTTTTTGTTGCTGATTTGCATGATGGTTTCCTTAGAAGTGCAGTTTGAATAATGGTGTCAACTTGAGGTAATACTTCGTAGTAGTCCCCATTTCCTTGGTTCAGGTATCCCACGTACTTACCTGTGTACTTGGAACCAATAATTACTTTGGACATAGCTATTCCTCTTGGGTTGTGAAATACATTGGAACTACTTCCATATTTTCTTTTTGACGTGTAGTTACAGGTTTAACTTCAGCACCTGCTGTGTAATAGAAACTTTTGCCTGAGTCATCAGTTTCATATTCCCGTACTGGATGGTGTTCTCCACGCAGCCATTGAACCAATGCAGCTTTGGCAGATCGTTCATGGCGAAAGATACGTGGGTATGATGCTTGTTCTTTTGGTTCCCAAAAGCTAGAGCCTCTTCCTTGATTGCCTGTTGGTTCAGGCATAAAGAAGCCACTAGGCTTGTGTCGAATAAGGTAAACAGGTTTCATCATGGCTATCTCCAGACGTAAAAAAAGGCTCCTAAATGGAGCCTTTGTTGTTGAGGTTGAGAGGTTTAGACGATAACCCAGTCTTCACTGAGCATGTCACTTTGGGAGGCCAACCAGCCCATGAGAATTTCATTGGTGGCTGTTTTCATGGTGATGCAAGGTAATACCTTGGCAGTACCACCATTGGAGATGGCATGCATCTCATTGTGAGGTGACCAGAAGCTTGCAGCAGGTACTTCACGGGTTTCACCACAGCTAAGAGCAAGCCACATGTTTTTACCGTTCCAGCCAATACGAGCTACACGCTTACCTGCTTTGAGTGCTTCTATAGCACCACCAAATGACATCATGATTGGTCCTTTGAGTTGTGAAGTTGAGACTTGAGTTCATAGCCCATGAGAGGCCAGATTTTGTTCACAGCTTGCTCACGAGCAATCTTGCGACCAATGTCAGCATCAAAGTTCTCAGGAGAAGCACATGCTGATTCACCAGTAACGGTGAAGCCATTCTTGAGTACAAGTACACAGAATGTCAGCAAGCCCAATGCAATGCCTTCAGAGGGTTCACCTGCCTTATTGCTGCCAGCTTCTTTTGCAGCCATTTCTGCACCTTGTTTTGCAGTGAAGTAAAAGACGTTTGCAATGTTGGCTTGAATATCAGCAGGTGTAATACGTGGAGCAGTCAATCCTTTATCAAGAATTTCCTGCTCAATACCTTGATCATCGGTACGTGGTGACGTGATATTGTTCATATGTTTGACTTTCTAAGAGGTTGCGTGCACACCTTGTTTATGCACCAACCAAGCTTGATGCGTTTATCGAAGGCTGCACGGGTGATGCCGTTGCTTTGTGCTAAGTCCCAAGCCATACTACCGTCAGGTAGACGGATAGTATTTAGCTTGTTTGCTTGCTGTTTCTTCATGGTAATGAAAGTACAGTTGCTTGGTTCGTAGTTACCTTGTGGGTCATTACGTTCAATGGTAAGTGATTCATCATACCCATTTGCCAATGCCCAGTTTCTGAACATTTCATATGAGTCTGACCATTCCTTGCAAACTTGAATACCGAGCTTTAAGTAATTTTTTTCTGGGTCTTTGACACGCCGTTTCATCAAGCCCCATAGCTTATGCAATGGTGTTTGACTTTCTCCATGTATAGCTGAAGTTACATTCCTAGTAGCAGTAAGTAAGTCAGCACATTGTTTGCACTTATTACTTTGGCCACTAAGAAGAGAATCAACACGACGTTCGTGGGTTGTTCTGCACATTTGACATTCGCAGTAGTGATACCTGCGATGTCCTTTGAAGAAGCTTTGTCCTATAACAAGCCAACTACCAAACGTGTTACCTGTTAGTTCTGTGAAAGTTGTCGCCATATAATTCCTTTGAGTTTAACCACAGAGGAATTATACAGCATCATACTTAGATTGCCATACTATCCAGTGTACCGTTTGCTTTAGCTTCAAGAATGAATGCAGGTGTTCGGCCACGGCCAGTCCATTCTTTACCAGACACAGGGTCTTTCCACTTGGGAGCGACCTTCTTGGTAGGCTTAACATTTTTGGTGAGTTCATCAGCAGTAATACTGAATTGAACCATCAATGTTTTCACTGTAGAGATGGCTTCTTTACGCTCAGTCTTAACGACTTCAGCGATTTGATTTTCAATGGCTTGCTTCTGTGCAATGAGTTCTGTCAGAGACATTTAAGTTCCTTGGTTGGTTAAAAAAGTTGATTCTACTTCAAATATGAAGTCTTGCAACTTATCCACTGCATCATCTTGAAATAGATTAAACACAGGAATAGATTGCCGTTCAGCGAGGCGAATAGCCTGACCAGTACCGCCCGTGGCATTGCCATCCTTTGTCCAGCAGATGACCATTAAGACTGGTGTCTTTAAGTCCATCCCCAGAATTTGATAAACATTTCTTGTGTGAAGCATTTGAGCAGCTTCACTACAAGCTTTCCAGTTTGGGTGAGTTTGTTGAGCTATGCCTATTGCCTCAATATGATTCTTGAGGCAGTGCACAGCATAAGCATCGTTATATCCATGCCGTGCTTTATGGAAGCCATTCCAAGGAACATATATTTCCTTGGTTCCAGTACATCCTTCTTCAAAGGATATATCAGCCCCATCAGCATGGCCAGATCGAAGCATCCAGCCACGTTCTGATAACGTAGCTGCAATGCCTCTCATCAGATCACAGACAGTAGCAGGACACTGACGTGATCCTACTCCAGCGTATGCCATAGTTTTAGATTGGAGGATTGAGTTCTTCATAAGGATTCCCATCAAACATTTTTGCAAGAGGACTAAATTCATATTCCCCATTGACAGTATTAACAGCACAGATAGCAATAACAGGTTTCCCTGTCACAGCATCTGTACATTCCATGAGGGCTACGTCCCCATGTTTGAATGCTCTTTCTAGAGTTTCAAAATTAGCTCTGTATCCTTTAGTAATCATGCTATTCCTCCATGATTGTCAATAAATTGAACAACCTGTTCGATTGGTACATAAGCTGAAGGATCATCGTCTGAATAATCAAACTCAGTCACTGGAGCAGTAGCTTTCCACACTTCTACCTCAGTGTAAGGACCATAGTCTTCACGAGGTGTTGAGTAGTGGTATTGGCTTGCTTGTACAGAGAGAGTCACACCATCCTTGCATTTCACTATTGGAGCAAGCTCTTTGTGGGAATAACCCGGACGATACTCTTTTGGTTTACTAGCAAGGTGCTTCTGCAGTTGTTCAAGTGTGTTCATGATATTTCCTTTAATAGAACCAAGAATAATGACGAGTATGGTCAAAGCGTGCCAGTCTGAAGATAGGTTCTAGACCAATACGTTTGTTTTCTTCCCAAGGCTCGTTGTAAGTACGTCCCGGCTTACGAGCAAGGGTATGAGCAGCTTTGTTACCAGCGAACACAAGTCTGCGTTGCTTGGGTGTTTGTTGAAAGTTCTTCATGATGTCGTCCTTTCATACCATTGAATCTTCTGTGAAGACTCTTCATAAGTTGAACCACAAATATCCTCGTTAGCTTGAAAGCTAGAGCAGACTTGTGGACGAGTTGGTAAACCAAACAAAGAACACAGGCTATCTTGTAAATGAATACATCTCTCACCAGCTTTCTTACCATTGGGCATACCCGCACAGTAGTCCTTCAATGCAGCTTGAGCAGCTTCAATTGTTGGGTATTGTGTACCTGAGAAGTTCTCAGTCTCATCACTGAAGTCGAATACTCCCTCACTAATCTCCCAGATGTGTGTTGCCACACACTTAGGATATTCAGGATGAACAATAGGTTCAGTACGAGCAACTGGTGCTGAATTAGGGATAGGTCTGATACCTTTCAAACTGTAAACTGCTTTACACAGCACATCGTGCATTTCTTTAGCAATATCAGGACCAACATAGTTAGGGTTATTCATTTTGTTTCCTTGGTTCAGCCAATGATTTGTTCCCACTCAGCAGGCAACACACAATTACTTGGTGCAGCTTTGAAGAGTGGTGCGATATGTCCGTCCGTATAACCAGCAAGGCCACAGCCTACTCTGGTTACGTTGAATGTCATTTCAGGATGAGTCTTTGCGAACTCAATGAACTGATCAACATACAGTGTAATTTCACGAATAGGCAAAGTACGAATGTATTCATCCTTGGTTGGGATGCCATAACTGTTGCCCTGTAAGCCAATCCCTTGGCCATAAATTGCACCATGATGCTTACGAGCATAGAGAGCAGCACCAGCACCATGTACGCCAGCAAGATTCGACCCGAAGCAAAATATTTCCATGATCAGTTCCTTTGGTTCAATATCTCAGCTAAAGCATGAGCTTGATTGATAGGTGTAGACGCAAACATGTCTGTTAGCGTATTGTTGTGAGCTTCTGCATGTTCACGTAGTTCACTAAGCAGTATTTGATGAGACTCTGCCCATACTTGCCAGAGCTTCAAATACTCAGCCCACATATCCTTGGTTCGGTCAAGAGGTGGTTTACCTTTGCCCAACTTCCAATTTGTGCCACCAAGGTCATAACCTTTAACGTCACATTGGTAGTGTTGTTCAATGCTTCTGCCATCAGGCATAACAGCACGGAATGCACTGAAGCGTGCATCACCTTTGCTAGAGCATTCATAGCCACCGCGTCTAGCCCATTGAATAGGCTGTATTGTTGGTTTGCTATTAATTACAAGACGTGGTTTGATAAGGATCATGAGTTACTCCTAAATTGATGAACAAGATCAGAAGCGACGCAGGAGCAATAGCCTTTAAGTAGGCTTATGCCAAATGGAGCAATATCTCAACAGTTAGTCTTAGTATTTCTACTTTGATGTTCTACTCAAGTAGAACTAAGTTTGCCTATCGAGTGTTAAAAAAAAGCAGGCACTACCATCCCTATTGGGACAGCAGTGCCTTGGCTTTTACAGAGCGATTTTCCGCAAGAACGGATTAACAGCAGGGTCTGTGAGTTGCACGTTAGCAGCAGCATCGTTGACACGACGCATTTGCACTTGCAGGTTCACGATGCGTTCACCACCAGCAGGCAGGTCAGCAGCAGCAGCAAGCAGTTGCTTCAAGAGGTCGTTCTTGGCAATTTGCATTGCAGCGAAGACCTCATTGGTGCTGGTGGTAGCGACTTCTTCCATCGTGTCCAAGGGCAGACCCATTGGCAGATTGATGAAGCGTGTTTCCATAGTGCCATCGGTTGCAGGCACTTGGATTTCATAACCCAAGTTCATCCAGATTTGAGCCTTTGGACGTGCAGTTGCAGGAGCAGCAGCAGTTTTGGCGGCAAATACGGGCTTGGTGATCGAGATAGCGTTGGACATGGTGTTCTCCTAGAACGGTTGAATAACAAGGGATGATTCCCAAAAGCGACGCAGGAGCTTGGTTTTCACAAGCGGTTATAGCCACCTAATGATGGCTTTGAGGAAACGTGTAAAACGTGTAGCTTCCCAGTTGATTGGGAGCTTGTAATGTTGACGCATAGTTGACCTTAAGTTGAGATAAGTCTACTATTAATAGACCTATCTTTAATTAACTATCGAGGATAGAAACCCCGTAGGGTTTCACCGATTATTCGGTATCGTCTTCTAGCAGTGCGTAGAAGTGGTCGAAGCTAGCAGCAAATGAAGCTGATTTAGCTTTTTGTTTAGCTACTTGTTCAGCACTATTAGCTAATTGCAGAGCTATTTCAGCCCTGCAGTTTTGCTTGAATGCTTTTGCTTCAAGTTTATATTGATACGCTTGTTCTTGCGATTGTTTATTAACAAATGCAGTAAGCATATCAGCGCCAACACCAACTGCACCAATGGTGGCAGTTAATGTGTTAGCAGTGGTGGATACGGTAGTGAGAATACTACCAAAGGTTAGCTTAGATGTAGCCATGATTAGCTCCAGTTAGTTGAGGCATGATTGCCTTAAGCGACGCAGGAGCGGTGTAGGTATTATGTGTACACAGTGTACTGGGGGGGTAGTTACTGTGTACGGGGGGTAGGTGTACCCATATACTGTAATGGAACATACAAATGAAAAAGTTCAAAACTTTTATTAGATGTAACTTAATCTTCAATCTACTGCTATCGAACACACATAACATGAAATTGAAAAGTTTCATGTTGCCTATCTTATACTTAAGATATATCTAACTAAGATTATGGCAATAGAAAAGAAAATAGGGAGAGCACGACTAATGCTCTCCCTATTTAGGTCAGATCATTGCACCGGAGGAAGTGAACTCTGACTGCAGCGGTTTACATGGCCTGCCCACTCACTGCTAACGGCTTTTGATTCAATCTTTAACTTGACAGGGTGGTGGATTTTCTTCAAATCGCACTACCTTAATTGTTGGTGCATTATGCAGCATTGCTTTCATTAAGCGATGCCTGCCATCCATTATTTCACCATCTTCATCAAGAATGATGGGCTTGTCTAGGTCAGCATCAAGTACTGCTTTCATGTGCATTACCATCTCACGAAGGGTCAGCTTCTCATAGGTGTTGTACATGTTGAGATGTTCTAGAGGAACGTCCATTACAGGAAGTTCACGAACAAGTTCAAAGAGTCGAGCCACACTCCAACTGTGTCTGCCTAGAAAGCACATCTGTTTACTTGGTTCAATCCAGCTTTTGATTTTCATGATTGATTGTATGGGGGAAGTCCCCTGTGTTGTTGGTTCCAAGGGTTACGTCAGTAACCGTTGAACAATAGGAGTCCCCATCTCTATCTCTTAAAATTTAAGGGAGATTTTTAGCATGGCACTGAAAGATAGGTTAAAGTATAAGCCTATTTCAACCAGATGCTAGGAAATTTTTCATGCCATCCTCAAACCAAAACAACGAATCATGGTTGCACCGAGTGCTTGATGAAAGGGTTGAGCTTGAGAAAAAAGTGAATGCCCTCCGTTTGTTCCTTGGTTCCGGCGCAGCCGAAAATCTTGGGTCAGTGGCACATGCCGATCTGAGGGAGCAACTCTATCACATGGAAAGCTACTTGAGTGTGCTCCAACGTAGAATCCGTGGTGCAAGTACAAACTAATATCTAAGGAACAAGTCATGACTACATTCACCGTTGAACTTCTGCAGAAGACTCTACCGTCCAATCTGCGAACTTCAGCCACACAAGGCATGGTCGATATGCTCAACAATGTGAGCAACAACCAGCAAGAGGCTGAACTCATACGGGAAAACTTCCTTGGCTACACGGCTGTACTGAGTGAGGGGAAGTACAAGACAGAGGATTATTTGAATGCTGTGAAGTACGTGAGCTTCAAATTGATGAAGTGCAGCAATGAGGAAGCCTATGTAAAGACCTTCCCACAACGCTATCAGCGTATGGTGAAGGATGGGGTAAAGCCCAAAGACATAGGGGCGTATGTATATGCGTACAGTAAAAACAAGCTGGTCAACCGAATCATGGAACAGACGATGGTTCCAAGTTGGGTGCTGAACCAAGACATTTTTCAAGAGGCTATCAACACACAGGCCAGTTTGATGCGTGATCCTGCTGTGAGTCCCAAGGTTAGAAGCGATGCAGCAAACAGTCTGTTGACTCATCTGGCCAAGCCAAAAGAGGCAGGGCCACTCATCAATCTGGACATGCGAGACACTTCAGGCATGAAAGAAATGAAGGAATTGCTGGTCAGAATGGCTCAACAGCAGCAAGGATTGATCAAAGATGGGGTTACAGCCAAAGATATTGCTGGTGCAGTGATCATAGATGTGGAGGCAACCGATGGCATTGATTAAACAAGAGATAGATCAGTGGCTTGATCAGGTGGATTACACCATCTTGAACAGTCCTGACTACATGCCCAGTGAGTTTGCACTCATCTTCATGAACTGGATTAAGCTGGTCAATGGTGGAATAGGGGAGTCACACAAGACTCCACCAGTACATCTAGCCATGTTGGATAAGGTTGCACAGGGGGTGAGTGACTACATTGCCAACCTTTGTTTCCGTGGAGCAGCAAAGACAACTCTATTTATGGAGTACTTGACACTGTTTGTTGCACAGTTCGGCTATTTACCAAACTTTGGTAGGGTTGAAGGAATGATCTACGTGTCAGACTCTATGGACAATGGCGTTAAGTCTGCACGAAAGAACATTGAGTTCAGATACAACAACAGTGAGTTCTTGCAGTATTGGATTCCAACAGCCAAGTTCACAGACAATTATCTGGAGTTCACCAACAGAGACAACATGCAGTTGGGGGTAAAGATGTTTGGAGCCAAGACTGGACTTCGGGGAACCAAGATATTTGGTAAACGACCCGTGTTGTGTGTTCTGGATGACTTGGTGAGTGATGATGATTCAAAGTCTAAGGTTGCTATGGAGTCAATCAAGGACACTGTATATAAGGGGGTGAACCATGCTCTTGACCCAACCAGAAGGAAGGTGATCTTCAATGGTACGCCTTTCAACAAGGATGACATTCTGATTGAGGCTGTGGAATCAGGTGCTTGGGATGTGAACGTGTGGCCAGTCTGTGAGAGGTTCCCGTGCACAGAAGAAGAGTTCGTGGGTGCTTGGGAGGATCGGTTCAGCTTCAAGTACGTGTCCAACCAATATGATATGGCAGTCAAGACAGGGAAAGAGGCCAGCTTCTTCCAAGAGTTGATGCTTCGGATTACCTCAGAGGAAGAACGACTGGTGCAGGAAGAGGAGATTCGTTGGTACGAACGAGCCAAGTTGTTGGCCAAGAAGAGTACGTTCAACTTCTACATCACGACAGACTTCGCCACATCAGCCAAACAGACTGCAGACTTTTCAGTTATCAGCGTGTGGGCGTACAATTCCAATGGGGATTGGTTCTGGGTTGATGGTGTGTGTGAGCGTCAGACGATGGACAAGACCTTGGTGGATTTGTTTCGTTTGGTTCAGATGTATAAACCTCAGTCCGTTGGTATTGAAGTCTCTGGCCAACAAGGTGGATTCATCAAGTGGATACAGGCAGAGATGATGACTCGGAACACTTACTTCAACTTTGCCTCATCAGAGAAGAGTGGTGCTGCAGGTATTCGGTCACAAGGAGATAAGCTTACCCGGTTCAATATGGTGCTTCCTTGGTTCAAGCTTGGGAAAATATATTTCCCCGAAGAGATGAAGCGAAGCGTTATCATGGGGGTATTCATGGGACAACTCAGACTTGTCACCAAGTCAGGTATTAAGGGAAAGGACGATTGTATTGATACAATCTCCCAACTTTCCTACCTCACGCCGTGGAAACCTTCTGAATCTGCCCCTGTTACTCCTGATGAGAACAGTCTTTGGGAAGAACAACAGGAAGCGGAAGCTCTTAGTGGACTTGCCTCTTACATTGTTTAAGGTTCAGACACATGCAACTAAATGACCTGTTTAACATGCTCGCTTATGGTGAGCTATCTAACCATCACATAGCGAGTGCTGGTGATGGTACTTTGCTTGAGGCAAAACTACCACAGATTGTGCACTTTGCTAACGAGGCTTTGACACGTCTTTACACAAAGTTCGTACTCAAAGAAAAAAGCTGCATCGTTGAACTACAGGAGGGCAACACTCTGTACAGGTTGTCGCCTGAGTATTCAACTACTGGCTTTGACAATTTACTGGTAGATGCTCCGTACATACGAGACACAGTGGATGATCCCTTCTTGGATGATGTGCTTAAAGTTCTGGCTGTGCACACCAACTATGGTGGCCAACGTCCGTTGAACGATTCAAACAACTGTTGGTCAGTCAATACACCCACCTTCAAGACATTGCAGGTGAACATGATTCGTGCCAATGAAGTGTTGGCAGTGACTTATCAAGCAAAGCATGTGATGCTCACTGTTCCAGTAGAGAATGTGGATCAGGAGATTGAACTGCCTACTTCATTGCAGGGTGCATTGACTTCTTTCATTGCTTACAAGGTGTATTTCAACATGAACACACCAGAGTCACAGGTCATCTCTCAAGGTCACTTGACTATGTTTAATAGCATTTGTGCTGACACTACTGAGGCAGATGCGTTAAACTTGAGCATCAGCGGTGTCAATACACGCTTCAATCTTGGTGGATGGAAATAATCATGGCATTTCAACCATTCTTCCCTGACTCTGGAATCACTACAGTAACTCTTGGCTGTGCAACGCAGCAAGAGTCTGTAAAGACTTCGCGTCTTCCAGTCACTGAACTTGTACAGAACGACACTGGCCCACAGTTTCTGCTGACATTGAAAGACACCAACACAGGTGATTTCCTTGATCTGTCTCGTCTGGGTACTGAAGTTCAGTTCAACTTTGCAACCAGTCCCGGTGCTGATACAAAGGCAGTGATTCCAATGTTTCCCGGCCCGAATGCAGCATTGGGTCAAGTGATGCTTGATTGGGCAGCAGGAACATCTGGTGTAATGGATACCGTTGGTACTTACTATGGTGAAGTCCAAGTAACTTGGCCTGATGGACGTATTCAAACTACACCTGCAAAGCTTAAGTTTCGTGTTCGTGGAGAACTGGGATGACTATAGAGATAGCCTCTATCAGCTTCATTGAGAGTGAAGTTTCAGAGATGCACCGCATTGACATGTATGCGGTGCTTGTAGCTACCGGTATGTGGTTGATACTGGAAGGTTTCTTATATGGCTATGTTGCTGTTGAGGCTTCAGTAGATAGGTTGCATGAAATCATTCATGACACAATCCAGCCTGAAACCTCTTTGATTGACCTACATACTTGGCTTCACACAGAGCTACCTGCTCTTACAAATTAAAGGACAGTTATGTTAGTGACTGATAAAGTAAACCAACTGGCTACAGATTCCAATCTGGTTCATAGTTGGGTGCATGGCACAGGTACAGTAACTACTGAAGGTGGTGCTGTACGTACTCCTGCAAAGTTGATTGCTGATAAAGACTTGGATATTGATGCAGCTATTAGTGCAGCAATTGGTGGTGAGTTTGCTGTTGTTACTTCTGTAGCAGATAACATGAACCATGTTAATGCAGTTGGTGCAAACATTGTTGAGGTTAAGGCAGCAGCAGACAATCTAGTTACTATTGCTCAAGTAGGTAGCAATATGTCAAAGGTAGATATAGTCTCTACCAACATGTCTGATGTTAATGCTGTAGTGACTAATCTTGCTCTGATTCAAGCAGCCCCTGCTAATGCAGACATTGCTGCAACAGCAATCTCTTTCTTAGCTACTTATATTGACCAAGTAGTAATGAACGTCACTTTTCCTTTGGACTTGGGTCTTATCATTGATCCTGTTGGGCCAGTTAATACTTTTGATTTAGGAGCAATTTAATATGTCAAGCCTGCTTAAACTTCGTCGTGGTTCCACTGTTGCACATGAAACCTTCACTGGTGCAGATGGTGAAGTTACTTTCAATACAGATACCAATGCTTTGGTCACACATGATGGTGCTACTGCTGGTGGGTTTCCCCATGTGAAGAATGCTGATCTTGCTGCATCCTCTGGTTCGTCGTTGGTGGGATATATGCCAGATGGCGTAGGGGCAGTAGTTACCACAGTCCGAACCAAGTTACGAGAACAGGTTAGTGTTCTCGATTTTTATGCTAATGGTGTGTCAGGTGTAGCAGTTGATCCTACAGGTGTAGTTGACAGTACATTAGGCATTCAAGCTGCCATCAATACAGGAAAGCGTGTCTATGTCCCAACTGGAGTCTACTTAATTGACCCTGATGTTGGTATCAAACTTAAATCTGGAACAGTTTTGGTTGGTGATGGTTTGATGCGTACAGTCTTCAAGGCTATGCCGAAAGGGGCAACCGTTGCTGAACTGGCTGCATACGCAAAAGGTTCAATTATCAAGCGAGATGGCTACACGGTAGGCGCTGTCAATGAATATTGCGCAGGATGCTACCTTGCCGACTTCTCTGTATTGCTGGTGCACCCTTCATTTAATCTAGCGAACTATCGCCAAATTGGTATTGACCTGCGTAATATCACGCGCTCAGTTGTTGAACGTGTATCTAGTGGCACGATTACTATTCCCGGTGCAATCCTAGATGTGAATCCTAATGTACCAAATTCACTACAAGGTTATGGTTTTGTTTGCGGTACGCGTGGAAGTGCTGACATTGATTATTGTGGTGGCGAAGTAAATACAATCAGGGACTGCTTCGGATGGGGTGCATATAAGAACTTTGTTTCTGATGACCAGCAAATCTGCGGAACAACTAGCGCTGCTCATGCAACTTTATTGGATAACTTTGATGCACAAGCTGGGCATGAACTCATTGGGCAGT
>OFQV01000188.1_pt1 | contig 17877 bp, 26 predicted proteins | sample 1542971 | NCBI WGS metagenome assembly OFQV01 (sample SAMN07774229, study PRJEB24372) | wastewater metagenome | isolation source: WWTP Cannobio (Effluent) | place: Italy: Cannobio | collected 2016-01
CTGATGACCCCCAGCTCTCACTGCGTATGGAGGTTCTTGGTGCCGTAGAGCTGTTGGGTGCGTTGGAGCCAATGCTCTCCGAGTTGAAAGGGCCGGACGGGTCGGTCGAGGTGGTGCCCGGTTTGTTGGACGGAGATAGCCCGGTGGGTCTAATGCCGTTGCCATCATCCTGATAGACGTTCTTGGGTCTCCGTCCATAATTGGCGAGCCAGTTAAAAATATTGACTCTCTAACTTCGACATTGGAATGGCCTGACGAGGTCGCCTGCTACTAGCAGGGTGCTGAAAAAGTCGGTGTAGGGAGCGCGATCTGGGTTGGGTTCAGCGAAAGTGGGTTTCATTTGTGGAACCCCTGATCGGCAGTTGTCGATGTTGTCGTCGTTGAACACTGAGGATCTGATCCCGGCTGGGCATCCGATCCGGAAGATCCGTGTCGAGGTCGACACTGTCCTGGCTGAGATGGATGGGCTGTTCGAGGCGATGTACTCGACCCAGGGACGGCCGTCTGTCCCGCCGGAGGTGCTGTTGAAATCGACGGTGTTGATGGCGATGTACTCGATGCGATCAGAGCGGGCGTTCTGCGAACGCCTCAACTACGACATGTTGTTCAAATGGTTCCTTGACCTGCCGATCGACGCACCCTCCTTTGACGCGTCGACGTTCTCCAAGAACCGCCAACGCCTGCTGGGCCAGAACATCGCAGATGAGTTCTTCGCCGCTGTTGTCCGCCAAGCCAAACTCCGTCGCTACATGTCGTCGGACCATTTCTCCGTCGACGGCACCTTGCTGGAAGCGTGGGCATCACACAAGTCGTTCAAACCAAAAACCCCGAAACCGACGGCGATGTAGGCGGCCCGAAGGGCCGCAATGCCGAGGTTGGATGGCACGGCCAGAAACGGTCGAACGACACCCACGAGTCGACCACCGACCCCGACGCACGGCTGTTTCGGAAGTCGAGCAACACCGCCGCGAACCTTTGCTACGCCGGGCATCTCCTGATCGAGCACCGCTACGGGTTGATCGTCGACGCGGATCTGACGAAGGCAACCGGCTACGCCGAACGTGACTGCGCCAAAGAGATGCTGGACCGGCTCCCAAAATCGAAGCGACGAAGAACCGTTGCTGGGGACAAGAACTACGACACCAAAGGGTTCGTCGCTGATGTTCGGGCGGCCGGGTTCACCCCGCACGTCGCCCAAAACATGACGAACCGTCGCTCTGCGATCGATGGGCGAACCACCCGCCACTCCGGCTATGAGGTCAGCCAACGGATCCGAAAACGGGTTGAGGAACCCTTCGGATGGGTCAAAACCGTTGGCGCCGGCAGAAAGCTCCGATACGTCGGCCAAGACAAGAACCGGGCCTGGTTCAAGATGACCACCGCCGTTTACAACCTGATCCGCATCACCGCGTTGTCACTCCTAATTTCAAAGAGTCTAGCGCTTTGATAGGCCGGAACGTAGAACCGAAGCTGTTCCGCGATCGAACGCACCGGAGTACCACGTGGACGCTCTCCGACACGCGCAGAGAGGCTCAGTCCGCATCGGCCCCGAGTTACAATGTTTTAAGGCAGGCTTGCGCTAACTCAGCAAGCTTGGGGTAGATGATAAATCTCGAACGGGCTTGCGTTCGGCATCGGTGAATGGTCGCAACTCGATGCTGAGTAGGTCAGAGCAGATGTCCCCAATTAGCCCAGCTGCCTCTGGTTCAAGCGCGAGGAGGTGGTGGACTGTTATGAGGAGATTCTTGAGTGGAAGTGAAAATTCCTGCGGAGTCCACGTTGGACGGATTGAGTCGAGTGGTGTCGTGTTCGCACGCCCAGCCACTTTCCGTCTCATCATCCGGTAATCCAGCCAGCTCTCGATCACCCGTTTACCCATGTACTGGTAGCTCATGACTGCTTCAGTGACTCCGGCGACTCGAAGTCGACCTTCAATGTTCAATTCCTTCGTCGCATAATCGTAAGTCCACCATTCGGGGAGATCCCCCTTTGGCTGTTCAGACGCTGATTTCGTTATGAAGGGGTGGATATTCACGTCGAATTCGGACCGCAGATCTCCAATCCGCCCGTTGGTAGTAAGGTGTGCAACTTCGCTTCCAAGTCCAACAACTTTGTGGAATGTTCTTGCGTCTTTGGGAAACATGGCTCTGGGGACACTCATTTCGAGTTCATCCCAGAATGCGTCGGCGTACGCTCCTGTCCCCATCAACCCCGTCAAATAGAAGAATACGTCCTCTGAGCTGACAGGTTGGTCGTAGGCGACAGCGAGCCCAGTGAGCAACTCGGGGTGAACGTTGGGGTCAGGCGCCCCAGCGGATCGATATAAGGGGGCGACGTCCGCACCGCCACCATTCGATGGGTTGGAGCAGTCGAGGTCCGGAATGAGCCCGGTCAAGAGAGCAACGGGGCCTTTGCCGGCACCCTCGCTAATGAATCGGCTAACGAAGTACTGCTGGTCCGGGCGCCGAACGCTCCAGAGGTCTCGTGACGGGCGAGCCAGCACCCGTGCATCCGCCACAAGAAAATGCTCGTCGAGTGGCCGGTACTGAACCTTGACGACGCCCTCGGGGTCACCGGGCGACTTGGCATTGAGCGCTGAGAGTTTCTGGGCTGAGAGTAGCCCTATGGGTGTAGCGTTCGGATTGTTACTCCCCTTCGACCCAAGAAGTGACCCTCGATCGGTCTGCTCAGCGGAGACGAGTGCCTCCCAGCGGTCGTTCGCTACCTGCATGGTTTCGCCGTATACCCACGTCCGCTGCGCCTTCACGCCATTTCGGTGGAAGCCCAACAAGTTCGTGAGCGGATGGTGCGTAGCACGAAATGTGGCTGTCTCATTTGTGAGTACGTCCTCGTGCGCCGCTACGTCTGGCGCCGCTTCGAGGAACGAGCGGGCAAGGTCCCCTGGCCCGTTGACAGTCCATTCACGGAGTTGTTTGAGACGCTCATCGGTAGTTCCGCGAAACACGATCCGGGGCCACGGCGCCAACGCAGGCCTATCGGCGGTAGCGGTCCGTCGTGCAGTGGTCACACCGACGGGAGTCTTGATCTCCGAAAACAAGTTGTAGCTGCGGCGGCTGTCGCGGCGACTTCCGAGGAGATCTACCGTGATGATCTCGTCTGCTTGGGCACGGAGCCAACTCCGCATCCCCGATGCACCGCCACCTGTGAGAAACCCTGTCGGGCAGACGAACGACACGATCGCCGCGTCGTCGTGCTGTTCGAACGCTTTCCATAGTGCCCAACGCCAGAAGTACACGTACAGATTTGGGAGTGCCTTAGCGGCTTCCCGGCCAAACCCGAGTTCAAGTGAGCCAGAGTAGAAGTCATCCATCAACGGCTTGTTGGATGGTTGGCCGGCATCGTCCCCGCGCGGCATATTTCGAACCCAACCTCCCGTACCTGAATTCTCTGCCGCCGTACCCTCGGCTCGATCGTAGGGGGGATTCCCTAATATCACCCGGACACCTGATGATCGCTTGACCTGATTCGCCTTCTCCTGCTCATCGGCCAACTGGCTGAGGAACAACCGGAGTTGGCCGCCAGTCTCGTCGGCCCACGGGTCCGAAAGGGTGTCAGCAAGGTAGACATTAACTGGTGGGATCGTCTCTAGGGAGGTCATGTCGGCGATGGCCTTTCCGATTCGGAGCTGGGCGATTGAATAGGCGCCAACGCCAATCTCCATGGCATGGATATTCTTGGAGAGCTGGGTGCCGAAAGCGGGGTCGTCCCCAATTCCCTCGCCGTACTTGTCGAGAAGATATCGACGAGTTCGTTCAATCACCGAAAGCAGATATGTCCCCGAGCCAGTTGCCGGGTCGATTATTTGAACACCCTCACTTGCGAACGAATCGTCGAAACCCATTTCGAGGAGAGCTTCGTGGCATTGTTCCACCTGGAAGTCGACGATTTCTTTCGGGGTGAAGTATACGCCCGTGTTGTTGCGCCGCGCAGAGTCGTACCTTTCGATGAAGAACTCGTAGAAGTCATGCCAAGGGTTCTCTTCACGCCGCTCTAACGTCTCGTTGTTTACAACGTCGGTGTACCTAAGAATCTGATTGAACGACTCCTTAATAGCAGGGCTTGAAACGGTATCGCCAAGCCGCTCAACCACTTGAAACAACAGCGAGTGTTCGGCTTCGATGGTCTGCTTGATCGATGCTTGTGTCAACGGCACGGGGGCACCATCGAGACGAGCAAATAGCACGGCGAAAGCAACAGCCTGAGCGTATCCGTCGGCAAAGTCGGCGTCGCTTGCCCCGCTGACGAGGACAGATGTCCAAGCGGCCTTTGTCCCGACGGTCGCAGGATCTTTTCGGCGAAGGGACGCCTCCAAGTCAAGGCGCAACGTGCGAGTCAGCGGAGCGAGGGCAGCCGCCAGTTGCCGCATGGTCTTTGGCGGAGTTGGCTTCCACCCGATCACCGCGCCCAAGATCTGCTGAAAACTTGTTTTTACATCTTCGAAGGACGCGACAATGTGGTCTGGCTCATGAAGGGCTTCGGTGTCGGAGGTGTCCTTTAGTATCCCAGACTCGTAGCGGGCGATTCCGAATCCGTTGCAATAGACGAGATTCGGAAGGTCGCTTAGGACGGTCCATTGCTCCGAATCGTGCTTGGTTGGCGCAGTTCCCTTGGCGAAATCGTCGGTCGAGGGGTCCCAACTTCGGATTAGCCCCACCTGAGATCGACTGTATCCCCTCGATATTGGTAGGCGCTTGGCTGGCTTCTTAAGCTCGATCCACCCGAGGAGGAGCGGCTGCCCATCGACTACTTCGCGAACAGCGATGTCGGGACGGGCGCCAGGAACGCCATCCGCCTCGGTACTGGTTGTGATCCTTCGACCCTCGATTGCGCCCAGCCCCTCGATCAAGGTTTGCAGCGGGTGCTTCAGGCTGTCCTCGTTCTGAGCTGTAGAAGCTGCGCCTACATAGGCTCTCCAAAGGGCGTCGAAAGTTCCTGCTTCGTCTGACATCGGCCCATAGTGCCTCATGCCGGGGAGAACGTGGGAGCCAGGGGGCTGTCGGTCGTGGCCGGGCCCGAGATTGGCGGTCGCGTTGAACGGCGAGGACGCCGCTTCAGGACGCCGCGTAGCTGAGCGGAGGCGTTCGCGCTCCATGCGTTGGCAAACAGCATCGCCTACTCTTAGTGCATGACAAAGCTACAGGACGTCCGCACTCGCCTGACTGAGCAGGGTTACCCTGATATCGGTGAGGAGGGAAAGCCGAATGGCCACACGGTGCTCTGGGTCGTTGAAATTGATGCAGTCATCAACGTGTGGGAAACGGGTACTTGCACGGTCCAGGGTAAGGAAGCAGGCAGGATGGAGGAGGTGTTGGCCGAGTTGGTCGGGCACCCGAAGGGTTCACCTCCGCCGACCTTGCGGCGATGACCGCGCTCACCCGGATCAGACGGACCCGTCAGACCCCCGAGATGCGAACATCTCTCGTCAGCCTCACCACAGGCGAACATCCTTATCGGACGTCCGGAACCGTATGGGAGTCGGTGACCCCGATGATCCCAACCGGACACCCCAACAAACAGGACCACCGGCATTCTGTGCGACAGCACGGGATGTCTCTCCGGTTCGCTGCCCGTCGCATCCCACGCGAACTCGGATACCGGAATATTGACACACCAGTCACCGTCGAATTCGTTGACGCACCCAAGGTTGCGGGGCTTTGGGCACGTACCCGGACAACCAGGAAACAGGATGTGCCGTCGAACGCAGGATGGTTCCGTTTGACGTTCGACGAGCCGGTTGAAGGCCCGCTCTGTCTCGGTGCCCATTCGCATTATGGGATGGGACAGTTTCGAGCGGTCCGATAGTGCCATGATCCCTGGGGGCCGCTCGCACACCTGCTACAGTATGGGATGTAGCCTGTTTGTTCCTTGACATGACCGATAACGCTGCCCCCGGTTTCGGGTACCGCTCGAAAACCGGGTCCACTTTCCTGACGCCCGTAGGGCTGTCAGGGAAGGCTCTTTCCTCATCGTCCGCGATGAGGCCCAATTGCAGCGGCACGATCGCGCTCGCCGGTGTGGAAGGCACTAGCGCCTTTCCTCATCGTCCGCGATGAGGCCCAATTGCAGCGGCGAGAATCTCGTCTCGGTCCTGGCGGGAGTCGATCTTTCCTCACCCTCCGCGGTGAGGCCCAATTGCAGCGAACCGTCGCGAACCCGCGAATCCTGCGGGCGCTTTCCTCATCTTCCGCGGTGAGGCCCAATTGCAGCGGTGTCTATCCGGTTGTGGAACTCGTAGATCAGATTGCTTTCCTCATCCTCCGCGGTGAGGCCCAATTGCAGGCAGTGTCACACGTGTCGTCTATCGTGGTCCTCATGGAACATCACAGCGAGAACGGACTCGACCTCGGCACTGTCGTCGGCAGGTTCGAGGCACACGGATGGACGGACACCGGGATGTGTGGCGTGTTCGCCGCCCAGTTCCAGTCGCCGCCGACCAGTCCAGTATCGGTCGTCGCAACGGTCTGGCACGACAACGAAGTCACATGGGACCGCGAAACGTTGGTGGTAGGCGTTGACACTGGCAGGCGTTGCCTGACCCACCAGGATCCTGACGATCCGACCGACCGTGAAGCATGGGCCTACTGGAAAACCGGATGGGACGCTGCTGTGGCGACCCTCGCAGCGTTCACTCCGGTTGTGGCTACCGGTCCTGTGGCGGTGCGCTGATGCCTGTTGTGGACGCTTCCGGCGACATGTTCACCTACAACGTCGGCGCTTTGGTGAATCCGGTCAACACCGTTGGGATCATGGGCGGCGGGCTCGCCCTGCTGTTTGCACGCAAGTTCCCGGCGATGCTCGGGAACTATCAACGTGCCTGCGCTTCCGGGGCGCTCGCCATCGGAACGGTCCACGTTTGGACCGCGGCGGACGGACAGAGGGTCGTGAACCTGCCGACGAAACGGCATTGGAAAGCCCCGTCGAAGCTCGAAGACGTCTCTTCCGGTGTGAAGGCACTGTCAGAAGCTCTCGGGCGGATGGAAGTCCGGTCCGTGGCGATCCCGGCGCTGGGTTGCGGGCTCGGCGGGCTCGAATGGGATGACGTCTACCCGATCATCACGAGCGAGTTCGTTCACGGTCCGGTTACCGCGTACGTGTTCGCACCCCAATAGGCCCGTTGGACAAACTGTCACACCCGGAATGTAGAGTGGGTTCCATCGACAACAAGGAGCCCGCCATGCCCGCTACAACCGCCACCACCGAAGCCGTCCCATTCGTCTGGGACCGCGACTACAGAAACAATGAGCAAGTCCGCCCGTACTTCGCCGCCTACTCCGAAGTACGGGCACGCGTCGCACCCGAAGGTTTGGATACGTACGACAGCTTGTTCATCGGAGAGATCCCCGGTATCGCTGGGTCTGCTGACGAAGCCACCGGCATCTATCTACTCCAAACCATGCACAGGCTCGACGCTCTCGCCGTCGAGATCGCAGCGTTCACCGAGACAGGCGGAAAGCCGATCTCCGAGTTTGATTTGGACGGCAAGGTGCTACGCGGAACTCTCGTCCACCACGGGTTCTACGTGGGCGGAACCGGATGGGAAGTCACGAAGAACGTTCGGGTGACCTTCGCCGACAATCCGGGCATTCCGGTCGAGAGACAGAGTGTCCTGTTCAAAAAGCCGGGGCAGCGGAACTGGCGTCACCAGATGGGTAGCCAGGCGCAGTACCTGTTCCTGCCAGCGGGTTCATCGTGACGTTGTTTGTCATGCTGGTGATCATAGCGGCCTCCGTAGGGTGACGGTGATGGGTTGCCGGCGGGTACCCTGGGCGCATGTCTGAACCTGTCCCATGGGGGAACCTCGCCGTAATGCTGAACTCGATCGACGAGATCGGGTCCAGCACGGACATGACTCTCTGGTACGCCGAGAGAACGAACGAGTGGCGCGAGACGTTGCTGGCGTACGGCGTCGATTTGGATGACGACCGGACGCTGTACGCGGTGCTCGCGGCGCTGTACGTGATTTCGGCGAACGCCCCGACGGACATGACGGTCGGGCATGTAGCCGTAGCTCTCCGTGGACTTGCTCCGGTCACCACCACAGGTTGACATACTGTCCGGTGGCGGGTAGCTTTGAGGCTATGACCGAAATCGACTGGGCCGCTATCGCCCACACCCCTGCGTCTCTCGCCGCGCGCGCTCGGAACGAGATCCGCCGGAACGTCAAGCGAGTCGCTCGCCTCGGCGGATGGCCCGACACCTACGACACCGGGTCAGTCGGCATGCGTATCCCCTCATGGGGGCAGAACGGTCACGGCGGGTTCGACGCTGCCGTCGCTTGCTGTATGGGGATCGTCCCAGAGCAAGCGCAGGGCCTGTCCGCTGCTTTTCACGCTGCGTGGACGAAGGGTGCCGTTGAGCAGGCACGTTCCGAAGCCGCCCTGATGTACCCGACATCTGAGGTCGTCTGGTGGCTCGCCATGTGCTCCGTTTGCGACGAAACCGAGTCCACGCCGGAGCGGTTCGCTCAGCAGGTCCGAGATGCCGTGCACCTTGCCGGGTCGCCAGTCAGGCGGGTGTCGGCTGCTGTTGCGACTTACGAGCAGATGGGTTCCGCCTACGAGGTCGTGGACGGGCTCCCGTGGGCGACAGTCGATGGCGGCATGCAGGGCGCGTACTTGCACGGGCATGAGATCGCAGCGGCGGTCGGGTCTGGGCAGTCGGAAGGTCTCTGGTTTCTGGGGACGTACTTTCGGACGCTCGGGTTGGAAGGTTTCGATTTCGCTGAGGGGTCGGGTCCTGTTCACGGGTCACCGCAGTTCTTCAAGTTCACGTCTCGTGCGGAGATTGGGGCGGCTTTTACTGCCGCCCAACCCTCAAATTGACAGCCTGTCCGACCGATTGTAAGTTGAAGGCCGTCAACCCTTCGGACAAAGGAGCCCAGTGAACAAGACCATCCGCACCGCCATCGCCATCGCATTCGCACTGTTCATGCTTTACCAGATCCCGGCGGTGAAAACCGAGGTCGACAACTGGATCGGGGACCAACTCGATACGGTCACAGCATCAGGTCCGACCGGACCCGCCGTCAACGGCGGCTTCGATCCCGTCGACAGCCCAGACGAAATCAAACTGGCGTTGGCACGGATCGACGCACTCCCAACCGAGAACGACCGGGAGGACGTGCCCGAGTACCAGCGCAAAGAGCAGTTCGGAACCGCTTGGACCGACAACAACACCGCCGATGTGGGCGGAACGTCCGGCAACAAATGTGAAACCAGGCAGGACATCCTGCAACGCGACCTCACCGATATCACCTTCGGTCCCGGTGACACTTGCAGAGTCATCACCGGGGTCCTCGATGACCCGTACACCGGAAACACGATCCCATTCACGTACGGACGCGAAACATCATCTGACATCCAGATCGACCATGTGATCCCGCTTTCAAACGCGTGGAAGCATGGTGCTGCCGAATGGACCCAGGAACAACGGGTCAACTTCGCTAACGACCCGCTGAACCTTGTTGCTTCGGACGGCCCAGCGAACGGCTCGAAGTCCGACCAGGGGCCGGGAACGTGGATGCCGCCGCAGGAGGCGGTCGGCTGCGCGTATTCAGACCGGTTCGCCGAAGTCGCCGCGAAGTACAGCCTGACGATCACACAAGATGACAAGCGGGTCATGCTGTCGTCCTGCCAGTGACTGCACCGGCTACTATGGTCCGCATGGGGATCTCATATAGCGACCTTCGTCCCATCGGACGTACCGCTACCAGAGATGGCATCGAACGCCCGATCTCTGGCACTGTCACGCCCGGGTGGCGATACGGCGCTGACGCCCAAGCGCACTCTGACGTCTGCCCGTGGGAAACCGGACGGACCCCGACGGTCAGCGAAGTCGCCCGCCCCTCCGAAGGGCTCAGCGCATTATGGGACGGGGACGGCCCCGAACCGGAAGACTCCGCCGAGATCGGACTGGAGATCGCTCGCGTTTCGTGTGGCTGTACCCAATACAGGAACGTCACCCTCTGTGCCCATAGAACGTTCAACGATGCGCTCCGTGCCGCATTCGTCGGCGTCGAGGCTAGCCCCGGATCCGTCCATCGGAATCTGATACAGCGAGGGCAGTACACGCTATGGGCGGCTCCCTGATGTTTCCCTTCCACGCACCTGTACCATGAAGCGCGTGGAAGTCGGCTTTGAATGGGAAAACCAGGCCGAGTGCAAGCTCCGTGGTGTGCCCCCGGAAGAGTTCTACCCGGATACCGGGTATCCGGGCAGGGGAGCGGTCGCAGCGTGCGCGGCGTGTCCTGTAAAAGCCGAGTGTGCTCAAGCCGCACGCAGGCGACGCGAACACGGGTACTGGGCCGGTGCCATGCACAACAACGGAATCCCACAGCGCCGGTCGACGGCACACACAGGATCTTTACGGGAGCGGATGACTGCCGCAGGAGTCACAATCCGGGCGCTCTCGGAAATCATCGGGACGCCCGCAGGTACAGTTTCTCGCTGGGCAGCAGGCGCCCACATTCCAGACAAAGACCGCCGTGAGGCTGTCGAGAGAGCCGTCGGCCCGGTCGTTTGGAAGCGCTGACGCCCGCTATAGGTCAAGTCGTAGCGGCACGCTACGATAAGCGTATGCAAACAGGTGAATGCAATGTCGAGGACGAACTGAGATCGCTAGCAGAGAGAGCCGGCTGCCGCGAGGACGCCGATGCGCTGATGGCTCTCTCTGCCGAAGCACGCGCAGGCGGGCGGGACTGGCCCTACGACCCGGACGCGGCGAGCCGGATCGCCCGAGTGGTGTTTGAGCAGGCCCGCTTGCCGTTGCCCACTCCCGCTTTGCCTGAAGGGACCCCCACCGTGTCTGCACGCCGTCTGGTGATCCGGGCAGAATTCCCAAACGGGCTGTTCTGGCCCCATGTGCCGTTCCCGATGGCTTTCGACGAGGTCTTGTGCTCGGTGGTAGCGAAACAGGTTAAGCCAATCACTCCGGAAGTCTTCCGGGCGCTTCCTTTGTGGCCGTTGCCCCTCGTTCGCTACTCCCCCGACAATCTGCCGATCTGGGTTGCTTCCGCTGCGCGGTCGGTCACAGATAACCCCACAGTGTGTGAATGGCGCGCTGCGGGCGACCGGGCGATGATCGAAGTGTGGCTCAGACGTATCGACCGCGTCGGTGTCAAACGGAAAGACGATGGCACATGCCCGGTCTGGACGGTCGAAGACGACGGGCCTTATACCAGTGAGACGCTCGCGTGGGTTGCCGAGTACGGTCGCCCGATCCCCGAAGCGCACGCTGAAGCGTCCGGGATCGAATGGGACAGCGATCGGACGATGACATTCCGTCTGAATCCGCCGTATTGGGGTGACCCGAACATTCGAGTTACCCGTCTCAACGAGAACCCGGGGTGGGCAGACCAGGTAACGGTCCCGATCCCGTGAACGAGACCGGACTCAAAGCTGCCGGGATACGGTGGCGACAAGCCAAAGAGGCGAGGGACGACGAGCACCAACAGTGCGCCAACGTAGCGTCCGCGGCCCATCTTGCTGGGATCACCTATGTAGAGATGATCCCAGCAAGGGCAGAACGAGCGCGGGTCGCTTACTGGCGCAGCAAGCACCGGGCGGGAACCGTGGATAACGCTGCGACCCTCGAAGAGTTCCGGTCCGCCCACAGACGCGCCCTCGCTGCAGAGGCGAACGAACAGTCCGCCCGGTTAGCGATGCACCAAACGTGGGAGTCCGCTCACGGAGTTGCACGCGGCTTGATTGCTGCGCTCGCTGGGGTGGACCGAGGATACGTCAATGCGATCCTCGGCCCATCTGCCACTGCCCCCCACGTGGATGTGACGGAACGGGACCGGATACTCGCCACGGTTACGTCCACGTCATCAGCAGCATCGGAGGCGAACCTGGCCTACCGTGAAGCAGTTCGGGTCCGAGGTCACGCGTTCGCCGATCGCATAAAGGCAGGGGAACGCGTGGGGGAGATTGGGAGGTCGCTCGGAATCCCGCTACAAACGGTTGGTTCCGCGTCCGTGAAGTGGGGGCCGACGCAGGTCCCGGACCCTCGCCCGGTCTGGGAAGTCCATCAGCAAGTTGTGAACACCCGCGTCTCTCGCAGAATGGCTTACGCGGCACGCTTGAAAGCGTTACAGAGCGCAGACGGGAAGCTCCCACGAAAAACGGTCGGGGAGGCAGCATGCCTCACACCCCCGATCATCGCGAACATTTTGCACTGTGCCAGACGGCACGCTCAAGTTCACCGGGCGGGTGCCGATAGTAGGTGAATGGACCTCCGTCCGAAATTTCTGTTTTCTCGCGTCTCGGCTGTGGTACTGGGAGTCCTGCTGTTCGCAGGAGTGCTAGGGGCGTTTGCCGAAGTGGTCGCTGCTCCCACGTGTGCTGCGGCATCGTCCTGGGATACCCGGTCCGAAAACGAGTTCGTCGATCTGATCAACGCTACCCGCGCTGAGTACGGGGAGGACCCACTCGTTATCGACCCCATGCTTGTGGATAACGCCCGTGATTGGATCGCTCCGATGAGGTCAAAAGGACGGGTCTCCCACGCCCCGGACCTTGGCGCCGGCATCGACGCTGGGCTCAACTGGGACTTGGCTGGCGAGAACGTTGGGGTCGGGCACTCCACTTCTGACCTATACCCAGCGTTCGTAGCGTCTCCGACCCACCTGAACAACATCATTGACCCTGCCTTCGACCGAGTCGGAGTGGGTGTCTTCGTCGACGGGAACCGGATGTGGACTGTCCAACGGTATCTCTCCACCCCGCCGGTTACCGCTCCGCCCGTCTCGCCCCCACCTGAGTCTACATCCCTCGAATCGCAGCCCACCCATCCGACTGCGCCTCCAACGACAGGGATAGCGCCCACGAGCACGTCAGCAAAAGCCGTCCCACTCGTGTCTACCGTTCCAGCGGGAACGTCGACGCCATCTCTCCATCCGAGCACAACAGCGGCGCCAGAGACCGGCACAAGCGCTACTCCCCCGAAACCCGCCTGCTAACGGGCTCCGAAAACAACGCTGATGCACGGCTATGGTGCATGGCATGCGCAACCTCCACACGTACCGTCCCGTGGCGGCTTCTGCCCGACTGGATGTCACGGCCCAAGGGAAAGGTCGCGACAGGAAGTCCGTTGCGCCAGACTCAGGCGAACGGGATCGTTGTCGACCCTGGCGGGTACGGCACAGGCTCTCCCGCCGAGACGCTTCACCTCCGGCGGATCGACGCAGGTGTACCTCCGCCCGTGCCGAAGCCGTACAGGCGATGATCCCCGGGTTCGACGCCACACACGCTGAGACATCTGCCGCTTTCGATGACGCGTTGAGTGTAGGGGCTCTCGATGGTCTCGGGGCATCCGATATCGACGAAGTCGCCGCCCGCGCCTGGCTTGGATGCACTGTGGGTATGCTCGCGAGCTGAGCGGATGGAAACCGAAGCGGGCGGGGTGTCGCTGTTATGGAGAGCCTCTGGCGACATCGGGCTTGTGCGTGAATGGGTCAGCAAGATCGACCGGGTTTCTGGTCGGGCATCGGATGGCACGGGGAAGGTCCGTGGTTGGTCGGTGATGTCGCGGCCCAAAGGCCCGGACCCGCTCGAATGGGTGTGCGAAGCTGGGCGTCCGATCCCGGTCCGGCATGCTGAACGGGCCGGGATCGACTGGGAGGCCCACGGGAAAACATCGCACCATGTTGCGCCCCCGTATGTGGACATGCCGTGGAGTAGCCCTGCTACCGTTTCAGTTTCGGGGGCTGCCGCCTCATGGTCGGGGAACGCCAGCGGTGAACGGGCGAGCGCCCAGCGGGGTTGACAGTTTCGTATAGTCGTGTAGCTTGGGTGGGTAATGGGTACCGACCATGCCAAAGTCATCGACGCATACAGGCGCACCGGTTCCCTTCGCCGCGCTGCGGATGAACTCGGGATTTCCCACGAAACCGTCCGCAAAGTCATGGCAGCCAAACACGAACCGACAGCTTCACGTCCAGCGCATACGAAACGTCCGGCCGAACTCTCCCCAGTCGCCCTTCGTGAACTCCGCCAGCACATGACCGCACGGCAAGTCGCCGACAAGTACGCGGTCACGATCGGCACCGTGTTCACCTGGCAACGCGACGACAAGAACGGGTGACCGGATGGGTGAGATACACAGAATCTTCATCCGGTACGCGACCCACCTGGGGATCAGGCATACCTCCGACGCACGGTCCAACGGAACTGTGCTGTGGGACGGGCAACGCATGTGGACATGCGGACTCGACGCCGAAGAAATCGCCCACGAAATCGCCCATTGGATTGTCGCCGGACCCTCCATGCGCGACAAACCGAACTTCGGGCTCGGAGAGGACCATCGCGGCGGGGTCACCCCGACGCTTGTCGAAACGGTCGAGACTGTCGAAATGGCGGCATCTGCCCTTGGGCTTGCCCTGTTTGGTGCCGCCGGCGGGAACTGGGAAGAACATGCCGAGGATCACGGATGGTACGGGTGGAACTGGGACGGTGTCCGGACGTTCGATCACAGAGAATGGTCGGCATCTATCGGCGCCCATGTGCAGGCGGTCGACGGCTCCCAACGCTGGCTCAAATCGCAGAAACATGCGCTCGTGCAGGTACGCTAAACCGGTGCCGATCGTTTACCAGTCCGAACACGCCACCATCTACCATGGGGATGCCGCAGACGCCGTGGGGACGCTCAGTGCCGGGTCGATCGACCTTCTGCTCACCGACCCGCCGTACGGAGTGGAGTGGCAGTCCGGGCGTCGGGACCAGCCGTTGAGCCTGCTAGAAGGCGATTCAGCGGAGGACCGCGAAGGACTTGCTGTCAGCCTGAAAGAAGCAATCAGAGTCCTGCGGCGCGGACGGCACATGTACGTGTTTGGCCCAAAGGACGTGCTGGAAGGGCTCGATGTCACTGTGCCCGTCGAACTGATCTGGGATAAACAGATGGTGAACGGCGGCGACCTCAGGTGCCAATGGGGTCCGTCGTGGGAACCGATCTCGTTCGCAACCAGGATCCACAACCGCTCTGATACCGAACGGACTCCGGCACCTGCACGGCTGCGGCGCGGGTCGGTTCTCCGGTACCAGCGGTTGAACTCGCAACAGGTCCACGCTCACCCGACAGAGAAACCGCTGCCGCTCCTATGCGAACTGGTCGAATCGTCATCACGCCCGAACGAACTGGTCCTTGACTGTTTCGCCGGGTCGATGTCCACCGGAGTTGCTGCGGTTCTCCGTGGGCGCCGGGCGTTTCTTGTGGAGTCCGACCTCAACTACATTGCGAGCGGGGTCGCCCGGATCAAACAAGCCGAAGCGCACGTCGCTGCGGCCCGCCGGCTTTAGGTAGGACCGTACAGCGGGCTGGTTTCCCCGACCGTCGCCGCCCACCGCTGGTCGCCGTAGCTGTAGTGCCACCACTCGGGCGGGTATGTGACGAAACCCGCTCCAAGCATCGTTTGGTGCAGCATTCGTCGTAGATGCCGGAAGCCGGTGTCCGTGTGTTCTTGGGCGCATAGGGCGGCTCGCTCATCGAAACAGTCGAATTTTGTTCCAAGGTCGACGGGGAGACCGTCGAAGGTCAGCGTCAGGTCGACCGCCCCGCCAGTGCTGTGAGGCGGGGTGCTGTTCGGGTCGTCTGGGTTGGCGACGAAACCGTCGGGGAGCCCAGGGTTCTCGGCATGGGCGCGGTCGTACAGGGCGCGGACGGCGACACTCGAACGGTAGGCGTCGTACACCCCTAATCCGAATCGGTCAGGCAACTGGGCGGACGCCGCCACAAGCCGGTCTGCGGCACCTGAGCGGAGGCGCAACGACGGGGATGCGCCAGGGAGGTTCGCTGCCATGTAGGCGGCAAGGTAGACGATCCTCGGATGCGACACATCGACGAGCCCGTCCGAGGTGTTTTCTGGCGCCCCGCTAGCGCGGATGATGGGTGCGGGGCACGGGACTGGCTCTAGTCCCATTTGGGCGGCAATGGTTTCAGGGTTGCTCACGTCGGGAGGCTACCGCCCGCACCACGGGAACCCGTATAAGCTCGGTGAGAACACCGAAGCAAAGGACATCCGTGCCGTCACCGAAACCTTCCGTCTCCGCCATCGACATCCGAGCGGCACTGCGAAATAAACACGAACCAGGCAAGCACGAGAAACCTGCATGGGTGCTCATCGACGAAGCCCGGTCCGGTGCCGGTCACGACGGGAACAGAGGCCAGTGCGACATGCTCGCAGTCAACTTGTGGCAGTCCCGCGGGATGCAACTCGTCGGCTACGAGATCAAAGTGTCCGTCCGCGACATGCGCGCTGAGATCGCCAAACCAGAGAAAGCGGAACGGTTCGCAAGGTACTGCCGAACATGGTGGATCGTTTGCACGAAAGAAGTGTGGGACGCCTGCGGGCATGAGATCCCGCCGACGTGGGGAGTGATGACGCTCGCGAAACCGGGCGGCAGGCTGCGGACTGTCTCGAAACCGGACCGCCGTGACCCTGAGCCGGTACCGGACTGGTGGTGGGTCGGATGGCTCGGACAGGTTTACCGGGATGCTCACACCCAGTTCGAACGCGAAGTTCAGACTGCTGTCGCATCGCGTGTCACGGAAGCGGTCGAACGTGAACGGGCGTACGCCAAGCAGACCATGCAGATGAGAGCGGACGGTGACGCTGCTGATCTTGCCCGCATGAGGGAAGTGTTCGATGCGATCGGGTTGCCTCGCTATGTGAGCCCGGAAGAAGCGAAACGGTCGATCAGTTTGGATGAGGCAGTCCGCCGGCTGCGGCATGTCGATCTGGCGCATTTGTCGGAGGTGTTCGGGGATCTCGCCGAAGCCGCCAAATAGGACGTCCCGGGCTGTCCATCCGCGTTTGAGGTCACGGAGTGTGGCAGGCTGGTCACATGGTCACGAACATCCTCATCGTCGTTGCGCTTGCATCCGGACCGGTCGCTGTCCTCACTGTGGCCGTGATTCTAGGTTCCGGGACTACGTTCGGACACGAGATGTGCCGGACCCTGACAGAATGGGTAGATGCCGACCAGTGCTGGTGACAGCATCCGTCCGCTACGGTATGGGCCTATGGACAATCTGACCAGAGCGAGACACGAACTGCAGAGTGTCGGGGTGGACCCGGCGATCCTCGACGATGACGAACTCGTGATCGTCTGCGAAGGGCTCGGCAAGGACGTCGGCGCATGCGCTGAACCTCTCGTCACGATCGACACTGAATCGCAAGCGCTCGGTGTGCTCCGGGCTCTCGCAGCGCTCGAAGGTCACCCTGACCTGCGTATCGCCGCCACCGGCGAAGATACCCGGACTGCGCCCGTGCGCGCCAGAACGGCCGGGACATGGCTATCGGAAGGCGGGCTCGTCGATGACGCCGACTTCCTTGATTCCACCGGGTCAATCGTTGCGAACGCCGGAGATCATGGGCTCCCAGCAAGCGCCCTCGTTGTGGTCATCCGTGCCGCCGGCATTCTTCTCGGGGTCCAAGTGACCGTGAACGCTGACACCGGCGAGAAACGGCCTGCGCTGTACCTCGTACTCAACGAGTAAGGGCAGCAGCGCGGGCACTAGTTCTCGTCATCAGGATCGTAAGGAAACTCGCCTGCGTTCCCGCCAACTGTGAACGCTCCGTTGTCGTGCTGAACCGTGAAAGTTTCCCCGGCGAGGGCGCGGCGGGTTGCCCCGCCGATGTCTTCCCGTAGCTCGGCGGACGTGAGCACTGTGGGCGAGACGATACGCTGGTGGGGCATACGGCTAACTTGCCAGAGCCGAGACCCAAAGGACACCGTCGCATGCGAACCCCGCCGATCCGTTTCGAGATGCTTTCTCACCCGCTCGAAGAGTGGGACGCAGCAGAGAAGCGGCGTCCGGTCTCCCAGTTCTCGGCGCCGTACACCGACACGTTGAAGTTGC
>OFQV01000189.1_pt1 | contig 17782 bp, 22 predicted proteins | sample 1542971 | NCBI WGS metagenome assembly OFQV01 (sample SAMN07774229, study PRJEB24372) | wastewater metagenome | isolation source: WWTP Cannobio (Effluent) | place: Italy: Cannobio | collected 2016-01
TCAATCGGTGCAGCCAGCGCAGGCACCGGTCTAAAAACCACGCCGTCACCGATGCAACTTGGTGACGGCTAACGCCGTTGCTCAGCGGGAGCCGTAGGCGATCCGATGGAGCAACCTGTTAGAACTGGATTGGACAACATGAGCAAATTCGTCGAATCAAACACTTGCTGCGGCTGCATGAGTCACAAACTGAACCTCATAACAGAGCGGAACCAAGATGAAGTCATTGTGCCGCCTGAATCTGAGTGCCAAAAACCACAGATGGAATTCCAGTTTTAACGCAGAGGTGAGTGGCCTGTCCACTCGACCGCCCGGTTAAGTTGCAAGATGGAGAACGAGAAATGAAAAACAGAACTATGAGCTACACCTGCCCAATTTGCTGCGGGTCAATGCTGGAAACGGATGCGATGCAAGCCGAGCGGTTGTCCGAAACAGAGCGACTGCAAGGCGCTGTTGACTTTCTTGTGGCCGCGCTGAAGAGAGTGCAAGTAAGGCCAGCGCAAGAGTCTGCATTCATCGCCGCTGTGTGCCTACAGGATGCTGCAAAGGTCTACGGCGCAGGGGGTGCAACTTAACGCTGGCGTTGAGCCGCGAACGAAGTGAAGTCGGATCGGACGCCCTGTTAGGCGTAACTACGGAGAAAGACAAATGAGTAACCAACTTTTACCCTGTCCGTTTTGCGGGGGCACGCCTCACTTTGATGGCAATGCTGCGGATTGGCAAGATGAAAGCCGCTACGTGGAACTGTCGTTGAAATGTTGCGCAACCATGACTGAGGCTATTGGCTGGCGACGAGCGCGAGACATGACAGTTGAGGCAAGGACCGCAGAGTTACAAACCAAGCTGACAGATTGCTGGAACACGAGACACGCTGACGCCTAACGCAATGTATAGAGACAAAACCTGCTCTATAACATCGGAAACCTAACCACGAAATCACACGCCAAGTCTCACCGCTTGGCCGTGTGGTGCTCACATAAAAATAGCGACAAAGGACGCAAAATGAAAGAACGGAAAGAGCTGATTGAACAACTGCGCTTGGACTACACCGCGTCATCTATGGCTATTGCACTGATGAAGCAAGCAGCCGACGCCCTACAGTCCCAAGCAGAGCGTATCAAGGAGCTGGAGGCGGATGCTGCGCGGTTTAACTGGGCACTCCCAATCCTGAGCGGGGACGATGACAACATTGCAAACCATAGAGCGTTAGCTTTGGGACTGAAACTCATGCAAGGCATGTCTACGACGGATGCTATTGACGCAGCCAGAAAGGAAACACCATGACAGAAATACTCAACTCTATGTTGGATACGCACCTGTTCTATCTCGTGTTCGGAATCTTGGTAGGCGCTGCTATTTGGAGGGAAACACCATGACCACAGAACGCGAACAACTTGATCTTGCCGCTAAGGCTTGCGATATTGAGATTGATCACTGGCGGGGCGGTATGCCTATGGTAATCATTTGGGAGTATGGCATTGGCGAATGCCGAGCATGGAACCCCAAGCATGACGACGGCGACTGTGCGCGCATGGAGGCGAGGCTTGGGATTGAGTTGACGTGGTTCTTTGACCGCGTAGATGCACTTGCCTGTGACGTTGCGATATTCGTCGAGTTTTTCAAAGACCACGCAGGCAACAAGAACGCAGCACGCAGGGCCGCATCTTTGGCTGTGGCGACTGAAATCGGGAGAGCACTGCGTGCCGCACTGGGAGAGAAACCATGAGCCTACTAAAGCTAGACCAGTCTGGGTGCGAGATTGAAAGCGTTCCGCCACTTGTCAAATGGGCAAAGTCAGCGCACTTGCCACCACTGACGCCGACAAGCACTTTCCAGCGGTTCGACGGCGGCAAGACTGTACAGGCACACACTGACGCAGCAATGCGCGAATACGGCGAAGCCTGCCGCAAGGCTGCACTTGAGGAAATAAAATGAGACAAGTTAATTTAAACTTTAAACAGGAAGATTTGGAAGCATTAGCCAAAATTCTTTATGGCCTTGGTGCTGAGAATAACTCAGTAGAAAATGCTATTGGCTATCTTTCTATCTGGGGCTTCAGCTATCCTTTTGTTGATATTTTTATCAGCAATAACAAAGAGGCTGAATTCCTAGCCTGCTACCGAAAAGAAGAAGGGGGTTCCCCTGCTTATGTCATCGGTGCTGTCTTTAACAAACAATCCAAGAAATTTGGATTTCACTCCTAGAAAGAATTTATGCACATGAAACTAGGCAATAAGTACAACTGGAAAAATCAGCCAGAGCGTTTGATTTACGTTGGTAAATCCGGGCGATGGCATCAGTTTGAAAAGCTGAATGATCGTGGTGTTATTTGGTGTGAGGTGCTAGACGAAGACCTACACATGCTTGAAGAAACAAAGGAAAAATAATGAGCAACAGTCTTACGTCAGCAATGCGTGTCACACCACGCAAACTTACATGGCTCGTTGCCATGACTCTCACGGCAGGGTTGGTTCCATTCATCTCTGGCTCGCCCGGTACGGGCAAATCAGCCATTGTTCATCAACTGTCCAAGGCAGGCAATCTCAAACTGATTGATCATCGACTGTCTACCAGTGCACCAGAAGACTTAAGTGGCTTGCCACACTTCGTCAATGGCGAAGCTCACTTTGCTCCATTCACAGGACTGTTCCCCATTGAGGGAATGACTGAAGTTCCTGATGGATACGATGGTTGGCTCCTGTTCTTGGATGAGTTCAACTCAGCCGACAGAGACATTCAGAAAGCAGCCTACAAGCTTGTGCTTGACCGTAAGGTTGGCCAGTACAACTTGCATCCGAAGGTGCAGATTGTTTGTGCAGGTAATCTGATCACTGATCGGGCTATTGTCACAGAACTGAGCACTGCTATGCAGTCACGGATGATTCACTATGAACTATCAGTGGACTTTAAAGAGTGGCTGCAGGACGTGGCTATCGCCAACAATTACGACCAACGCATCATTGCATTCTTGTCACGTCACCAAGACAAGCTGATGAACTTTGATCCAAACCACAATGACAAGACTTTCTGCTGCCCACGTACATGGGAATTTGCAAACAAGTTCTTGGCTGTCTGTGGTGATGACAAGAAGCTCGACTCTGCTCTGACACCTGCATTTGCAGGAACCATCTCTGCTGGCATAGCCGTAGAGTTTGTTCAGTTCACTGCTGTCTATGACCAGTTGCCTTCAATGAAAGACATTCTGGCAGGCAATGCACTGGTTCCAACAGGGCTTGATCTACGATGGGCAACTATCTCCATGATGGCTTCACATTTGGAACCAAGCAAGAAAGAAGACATTGGACGCTTGGCCAACTTTGCCAATCAGTTTGATGTGTCCTTGCGTGTGCTGTTCTATCGAATGGCACTGGGACGCTTCCCAAATCTACGTAGAGAACCTGTGTTCTCTGCTGCATTGCTGACTCTTCAGGAGTACATGTAATGTCTAAATCTCACGTTGGTATGGGATACACCGTGTGTCCCGTTTGTCTCACAGAACATGACGAAATTGTTTTGCTTGATATGCGTTTGAAAAATTCTCTTGAACAACGACAAGCTACTGGATGGGGAATGTGCCCAGACTGTGCTGACAAAAAAGCTGAAGGCTACATTGCACTCATTGGTGCAGCCAATGAACCAAGAAGCTTGAATGACGCAGTACGGACAGGAGATATTGTCCATATCCGATCCTCTGTTTGGCCCAATATTTTCAATACTCCTACACCAGATAAAGGCATTGCTTTTGTGCCAACAGAAGTGATTGATCATCTGAAAGGAATTTCAAATGAATCTACACCCCTGTAAAGGATGTAAGTTTGCAACTTCTGTTCAGGGATATTTCAATAAGTGTAATAAACCCACTCAACTTAAAAAGTACAAAGCATTTTATTACACTGAAATCAACAAGAAAACTTGTGGAGAAAAGAAATGAATCTAGCTGAGATGGAAAAAGCATTGGACAAGACGAAGATCACTATCTTCCTTGGTTCTACTGCTGCATTATTGGGCAGCGTCATGTGCAGTCTGAACATCATGTTTGATGGACGTACTGACACTGCCTGTGTCGGTAGCAAAATGATTCGATGGAATCCAGAGTTCTTCGCCAAATGCACACCCAAAGGACGTGTGTTTGTTTTGATGCACGAACTCTGGCACATCGCAAGATTGCACCGTGTACGCAGGAACAATCGTGAGCACCAGCGATGGAATCATGCGTGTGACTACGTTATCAACGAGTGGCTGTTCAAGGAAGGCTATGCCTGTACTGAAGCTGACGTTGGTGGTATCAGCATCCTGCTGGACAAACGCTACTTTGGCATGTGCGAAGAGGAAATTTATGACCTCCTGAACGCAGATGACTTCGGCCTAGATGCTGCTCCGTCATCAATGAATGACATACCACCTTCAGATGAACCAGAGGAAGCATCCGATGTGCCTATCGTGGTACGTGCAGTGGAAGCTGCGAACCAAGCAGGTATGCCGGGAAGCATTCCCGGCGAAGTAATCAAGTACCTCGCTGAGTATCTAAATCCCTTGGTTCCTTGGCAGAATCTTCTACAAAAGTTCTTTCAAGACTTGGCAGAGAATCGCTTCACATGGCGTAGGCCAAATAGAAGACATCCCAACATCTATTTGCCCTCACGATACAAAGATGAAGGTAGGCTCACAAAGCTTAACTACTATCTTGATGTGTCTGGTTCTGTTACCAAGAGAGACATACTCAGATTCAATTCTGAGTTCAAATATGTCAAGGACACATATCGCCCAGAAGAGATGACACAGATTCTGTTTAACACAGGAATTGTGAGTGAAGCTGTCATCTTGGAGAATGAACCATTCACTGATGCCATCATTGAAACTGGTGGTGGAACATCCCTCTACTATGTAAGGGAACACATCATTGAAAGTAAACCAACTGCAGCCGTAATCTTTACTGATCTAGGATGCTCACCTATGGCTGAATTGCCAGTCGACATACCAATCATTTGGGTTGTCGTAGGCAAAATCAAAACTCCCGTGCCTTTTGGTACTCCTGTGTACATTGACCTATGAACATCCGTCCACTCACCAAAGAAGACTATCCCGCTATTGATGCCTACATCAAGAAACGTCCTTGGGAGCGAACCAATAAGAAATGGACAGGTCTTATCGACCCTACACTTATTGAGACAACTCTCAAGAACATGAATCCAAACATTCACGCAGTAATTGTTGAAGATACATATCTGGTGTTGTTCGCTGTCATCAGTCCTTGGTTCACCAACAAAACATTGATTGACGAAAAGTTGATCTTCCGTTTGTTGGATGGACCGGGTAAATTCTCTGATGTAACTGCAGCACTGGATCACATTGCTGCATCAACAAACGCTGCTGGAATCATGGTAGGTACTGCCTTGGCTCCAAGCGATAAAGTCATGGCCAGAATGTTCCAACGTGCTGGCTTTGAACTCAGTCAATCAGGTCTATTTAAGGAAATCTAACATGCTCATCACCCTCACCATCATCACACTATTGCTCTGCTGGCTTGTCTTCAAACCAGTCAAGTACAACCCTCAAGATAGCTTCAAAGTTGAAATACTAGCTCACAGCAAATCTGAATACGATGTTATGGCTGTATCGTTCTATTTGATGTATCCCCGATTCATTCACTCAGAAATGATGACACACAAAGACTTCAGTCGTAGTGCTGCAAGCTCTCGTGCAATCCCTGTTGCAAAGATGCTCTCTCAGGTATGGAACAAACCTGCCATGCCAGTTCACTGGGGAGCAAACATTGCTGGTATGCAAGCCAAATCTGAACTCTCAGGATGGAAGCGACGTGTCGCTATCAATCTGTGGATGCTGGCTGGTAAGACTGCATGTGTATTTGCTTGGTTCCTGAACAAAGTGAAGCTGCACAAGCAAGTGGCCAATCGGATTCTTGAACCGTGGCAACTGATGCACGTCACTCTGACTACATCAAAGCTGGCTAACTTTTTCAATCTACGCATCCATCCAGATGCTCAACCAGAAATTTGCTATCTGGCTATGAAGATGAGAGATCAACTCATTATTAGCTCACCTAAATTACTTAAGAAAGGCCAATGGCACTTACCTTGGGTAGATGTAGCAGATTATGTATCTGCTGAAAAGCTTGCTTTTGAATTATGTCTGCCTATAAATACAGTATTACTACGTGCTTCAGTAGCTCGCTGTGCACGTTCAAGTTATGGCACATTCACTGGAGAACGAAGTCTTGTTAAAGACTTGGAACTCTACGATAAATTAGTTGTTATGAAACCTGTTCATGCTTCACCTGCTGAACATCAAGTTACACCAGATGAGAAAATTGGTTTCAAATGTTCTGATCCAAGTACACAAACGGTAGATGATCCTTTTGGTACTTGTGAGGATATCTGGGCTACTCCTTATATGCACGGCAATATGACTGGTTGGATTCAACATCGAAAACAAATCCCAGAACATTATTACGAAGGTTAGCCTGTAATTTTTGTTTTGGTTCAGTAACTCTCAAGCCACCAGTAAGGTGGCTTTTCCTATTTTTGGGGTATTAAATGCAAGTAACTAGCACAAGCGAATTCATCACGCACGCAGTCATCAGTGGCACGGCACAGATTGATATGGGCATCAGCAACAGTGCTGAATTCTTCCAGATTCTGTCCAGTACCCTGTACTCTGATCAACTGCTTGCTGTTGTTCGTGAAACTACCTGCAACGCATGGGATGCTCATGTGGAATCAGGTCGCATTGACATGCCCATTCAAATCACTGTGGACAGTACCAAGGTTGTTATCCGTGACTTCGGTCATGGTATTCATCACGACAACATGGGACCAATCTACGGCATCTATGGTGCAAGCACCAAGAAGAATGATGGCTTACAGACTGGTGGATTTGGATTAGGTTGTAAAGCTCCCTTTGCTTACACCGATCACTTCCAAGTGACCTCCAACCATGCAGGAACCAAGACCATCTACAGCATGAGTAAGTCATCTGCTCAAGTTGGTGGCAAGCCTGCAATCATTCCAATCACTTCATTCGCAACTGAAGATACTGGATTGGAAGTATCCATCAACATCAAGCGAGAAGATATGCCTCGCTTTCTCAAGTTGTTCCAGTTGATCGTTCGCAATGGCGAAATGAACGCTGAAATCAATGGAAAGCTGGCTGAAGTAACACCCTATAGCAAAGCAAAGAATGGCTTCGTGATCTTGTCTCGTACACCGATGCACGAAGAGAACACCAGTTCAAGAATCTGTGTTCGTTATGGCAATGTGATCTACCCACTCACAGCCCATGCTGAACTGAAAGACTACCAAGCTCTGACCAGTATGCTTGACAGGATGCCCAGATCAAATGGGTACAACAACGATAACACTCTCGTGTTGCTGGCTCCACCACATAGCATCAGTGTGACTCCAAGCCGTGAGGCTTTGTCTATGCAGGAGCACACAATCAATACAGTCAACAAGTTGATTAAGAACTTGTTTAAGTACATGAACCAAAGGGATGACAACCTAGAGAGTGTGCTGAGAAAAGAGTGCATTAAGAAGGCTACGCCTACTGAATTACTCAATTTCAAATCTCGACTAGAACAACATTCCTTTGCAACAGAAGACTGGTCAGCAAATAAGTTGATGATCACAGACTACAAAGTCTATCGTCGTGCTGTTCGTTCACATAACCGATCCTATGGCATTGATAAGAAAGATGCTCTGCTGCGTATTAAAGCTGCAAATGATCTGAAACTATTTGTCAAAGGAAAGGCACATTCACTTTACCGTGCAATTGAAAAGACTCCCAAAAGTGATTTGAATCATCAAACTACTTGGGTTGCAAAGCATGTGGTTAATCCACTGCTACGCAAAATGAAACTCAATCCTGAGTTGAATGCTTCACGTCTGTACTTTACTGGGTATGACTGCTGCGTACCTGTAGTAAAGAAAGAAACACCATTCTTTCTTACCGACTGGGAAACTGCTGCTAGATATGCTCGTCCCTATGTCATTATTCACTACGTGCGTAAAGAAGTTGAACTACGCATTCAAAAGGAAGGCACATTAAAAGGAACTGATAAACAAGAAGTACTCTTTTACCATGTACCCCGTATTGCTGGCAAAGTGCAAATTGCAGTGGATTTCTTCACTGCTCAAGGCTATCAAGTCATTGACTTGACCAAACCATTGGCAGGTGAGACACCAGAAAGTGTTGCACCTGTACTGCGTATTGCATCAGGCACACGCCAGCAAGGGTTGATAGCCCTATCTGCTGCATCAAGGAATGGTGCATTCCATGCTGAGACTTTGTACAAAGAAGAAGCCAAACGCATCAGTACTGCTGAGTGCATATTCTTGTGTACCAACACGGATGGCCAACGTAGAAGCAACGCTTTGTACGCATTAAGTGGAATAACCGATACCATCATGAAAGTTTATGGTGATGTCGCTGGTGTTGCTAAAACACAAGATCAATATGATCGCTACCGAGCCAAGGGAATTGAAGACGGTATGAAATATGTGACAGAAGACGTGATTAACTACATCACAGAATCTGATGCTATTTTGCAGTACCTAACTGCAAAACGCACAGTAATTAAGCATTGCTTTACAGAGCGAATCTTTGATTACGTGCTTAAATCCCTTGTCGTGCAGGAAATGTACAACCTACCCTCAATAACAGAGGATGAGGACAAGATTTATCTTGAACTTTGGGAGTACTTAAAGAGAAGCAGACGCAGTGTTACATCTGCTACTGAAAAAGACATTGATAGTCTTCCAGATCATCAAGCTACTTTAGATGTTTGCAGTAAAATTAAAAACTCAAAGTATTTTGTTTTTTTGGAAACAAGTCTGGATATGCCTCAGTCTGAATTCGATAGTCGTATTGCCGATTTCCTCAACTTTATTAACCAGTGAAAGAATATATGACAAATATTGTCCATATTGTTGCTGCTGTCGTAGACACAGCCCAAGTAACCTTCTACAAACAAGATGGTTCCACACTTATCATCCCTCAAGGTGATCCCCGGCTTGCCGTTATCGTTCGCCAAATTACTCCCGTGTGTGCACGGGGTGAAGTGGCTGAAATTGATATGGATGCCTTCCCTGATGAATCAGCACGCACCTTCATTGACTATGAAGAACGCAGTGGTGGTGTCATCAAATTCCTGCGGATAGCTAAGAACAAGCTTGCTTCGTTCTTTGGTTCCAGTCCCCCAGAGACTGTGGCAATTCCTGAACAGGAAGTGGGTCTTGTACCTGTAATGACCAACCAACTCATGCAGGCCATCGAAGAGATTGCAGCCCATGCCAAACCTGTCTCTGCAGGGATTGACCGTGCTGCACTGGAAGCTGATGACGAAACAGTTGTGGCTGTTATGGGAAACACTGTTATCCCTGATGTGCACAAACTGGAAACACAGTTCAAACGCTCCAACGAGCAAGAGAACACTGTTGGTATGCAACGCTTCATGGAACGTGTGGCAGCAGTAGCTGGTAGGCGTAGCCATTCAGTGCAAGACCTGATGCGTTTCATGCAGCGTGGTGACTTACCCGTGGCTGAAGATGGTTGTATTGTGATCTACAAGATTCTCCGCAAGCGTACATTGCCTGCTCATTCAGGCTTCACGTATGTGGATGTTCATTCTGGCAATGTGCCTCAACGTGTTGGGGCTTATGTGCACATGGATGAAAGTCTTGTGGACATGAACCGTAACAACGAGTGCTCCAATGGTCTGCATGTAGCTCGCCGTGGTTATCTCGGTGGCTTCAGTGGTGACGTAGTGACCATCTGCAAAGTACGTCCAGAAGACGTGATTGCTGTACCAACCTACGATGCAAACAAGATGCGTGTCTGTGGTTATCACATCATCTCTGAACTGTCACAAGATGACTACGCTACGCTCTGTGCAAACAAACCATTGACTTCAACAGAAGGATTGAACCTGTTGGCTCAAGCACTCTCTGGCAGTCATCCTGCTCCTGATACTGAAGTCAAGATCACTGCTCAGAGGGGTGGTGGCATTGTCATCACTGAACTGAAGTCCAAGGCTGCAGAAGTCAAGGCACTGCCTGAAGTAGCGCCTACCGTACTGGAAACAGAAGCACCAGTTTATGTTGCTGAGAAGGTAGATGTTCACACTGTGTCTGATGAAGTCTCTGAAGTCATTACCACTGGTAAAGGTCGTGCAGAAATTGCAGGAGAGTTACTTAAATTGTGGAAGATAGCCCAAGGAAAACAGCACAAGATTGATTGTGCAGTAGCCCTGCGTGACTTCAAGCGTAGCAAGAAAGTCGGTTGGGACAAACTTGGCATCACTGCCAAGGATGCTCAAGCTGTTGAGAAAGACGCTGCTAAGTAAGCTAAACTAGAGGTATATTTGCTTTAAGGAGCTAAACATGCCTCGACAACGCCGAACCAAGAAAACAATCCCTGACTCTGACCTAGTTAGGCTCAACAGTCTGGGATTCTCCCTTGCTACCATTGGCTCATCTTTGGGGTGTCATCCAACCACTGTGACACTTAGACTCAAAGATTTGGGTGTGGCTCCTGCTGATACTCGTCGTACATTCATGGAAGACGTGTTGATGAAGTTGCCACCTACCCAATTGGAGTGGATTGAAACTCAACTGGGACCACATCTGTCAATCAAAGCTTATGTGCGTTCCCTTATTACCGATGCTTACCTGAGACACAAAAATGATACTCAAATTCAAAAAGCTACATCCTGAAGCAACTGTTCCCACTTATGGGACAGAACATGCTGCAGCATTCGACCTATATGCTCTGGAAGACATAACAGCACCAAGTCGTGCAGTTGTCAAAACAGGACTTGCCTTTGAGATACCCAAAGGATGTGCCATGTTCATCAAGCCTCGTAGTGGGCTTGCCTTCAATCAAGGTGTCGAAGCATTCCAAGGAACCATCGACAGTGACTACCGTGGTGAAGTCAAAGTACTTTTGACAACCACTGACACTGAGCAGCACATTGCTGTCAAAAAAGGTGATCGCATTGCTCAAGCAATTGTGATTCCCGTGCCTGTGATTACTTTCCAAGAAACCTCTGAGCTATCCGATACTTCTCGTGGTGCTCAAGGATTTGGGCATACAGGTTAAGTTCTCTTCAACCCAACAACAAGCCCCCTCTCAGGGGGCTTTTTCATTATGAAACCAAATACCAAATCTCTCAATGCTGGTCAACAAGCAGCATCTGACGGGTTTTTCCAATTCCTGTTCTCCGACCAAAAAGAATTGATTCTCTCTGGTGCTGGCGGTGTTGGTAAGACTTTCCTCATGGGCCACTTGATTGACACAATCATGCCCAACTATTTCAAGTCTTGTGAAATCATGGGCATCAAGCCTGAATATGATTCAGTGCAGATGACTGCCACAACAAACAAGGCTGCTGAAGTTCTAGGCGAAGCAACAGGCCGACCTACTTCCACAATTCATTCATTCCTTGGCCTCAAAGTAAAGGAAGATTTTTCCACTGGCAAGAGTCAACTAATGAAGACTGCCAACTGGAAAGTTCACACACGCGAAATCATCTTCATTGACGAATGTTCAATGATTGATGTCAACTTACGTCAAGTTATAAAAGAAGGCACCTTGAACAGCAAGGTAATCTACGTTGGTGATCACAGTCAATTGCCTCCTGTGTTTGAAGACTTGTCTGTCATCTACAGGGAAAATCTGCCTTTCTATGAACTGACAGAACCTATGCGTACAGATGTGCCAGAGATTCAAGCTCTGTGTGCACAACTCCGTGAGACTGTCCGTACTGGTATCTTCAAACCAATTCAAGCACATCCCGGTGTGATTGACTGGCTTGACTCAGAAGAAGTCATGGCAATGGTTGAAGATACTTTCGTGAACCAAGAAGCAGACAGTCGTGTATTGGCTTACAGCAATAACCAAGTCAATGCCCTCAATTCATTTATTCGTGGGCTACGTGGTTTGCCTGATGACTTTCAGGTAGGCGATAGGCTGATCAGTAATTCTGCCCTGCAACTCTCAACAGGAAACATCTCTGTTGAGGAACCAGTGACTATCATTCGTATTGATGATGAAATCACAACTGTGATGAAAGGTCGTGGTGATCTGCAAGTTCGTTACATGGACTTGGAGACAGCATTCAACACATTCTGTGATGTACCTGTACCCATCGACAAGACTCACTTTGATCAACTGATAAAGCATTTTGCCAAGCAGAAAGACTGGATTTCGTACTTCGATCTGAAGAACAAACACCCAGACCTACGCCCACGGGATGCTTGCACTGTGCACAAGAGTCAAGGCTCCACCTATGACATTGTGTTCATCGACTTGGACAATCTCTCCACCTGCACACAGCCAAAACTAGCAGCCCGTCTGCTTTATGTTGCTGTGACTCGTGCTCGCCAACGCATTGTTATGTATGGTCAGTTAGCTGACCGCTACGGAGGTATTATTGAATGAACACCTTTGAGTTAGGTAGCCTAGTTAAAAGTACTTTATTAGAACCAGAAACGAAAGCTTTCCAACGCAGTATTGAAGTACTCATCAATAAAAACAAAGGAGAAAATGAAGCATCTCGATCCATGTTTATGTTTGCTGGTTCGGTATATAAACTGAAGTCGCTTGTGTCTACAAATCACAGTGCACCCTCTCTTGATATTAGCTTAGTAGACGAAATGCAAGAGAACCTAAAAATGTTGAAGGATAGTAAACGGGAGGTACAAAATATATGGCAAGCATTACTTCCCATAGTAGAACTGAATGGTGTTGAGAATGGTTTACCAGACTGCCTAAAAACTATTCTGCCTACAAAGTTTGGACCTCGTGTAATTCCATTTGAAAATGCTCTGGGACAATGCCCTGACATGGTTCGCAAGAACTGGGAAGCATCAGAAAAGTTACTTCACTACTTTATCTCCCTAAGATTGGCACTCTAATGCAACACATTATGTTTGGTGACATTAACACCAGTAAGACGGTCTGCATTCTCTCTGTTTATCTGAACAGAGAGGAAATCAAGAAGACCTATCTTCAACCATTTGGTTTAGACGAAGATGCTTTCATGGCATTGAGTCTGTACCAAGACCCCAAGACCAAGAAGACTTCCAAAGCTGTGCTCAAAGAGTACACAGAAACAGAGTTGATACCTGTGCTTAAAGAACAGAACATCAGCTATGTGCTCTGCACTGATGCAGAGTACTTCAAAGTCTTGGCTGGTGTAATGAAAGTGGACACAAACGTAGGCTATGTCCTGCCTTGTGCCTACGATCCAAACATTCATGTAGCCTATGCACCCTCGTACAAGTCTGTGTTCTATGACCCAGACAAGGCCAAACCAAAGATTGAGACAGCCATGCACTCATTGGCCAATCATTTGGAAGGCAAGTACAAAGCTCCCGGTGACAACATTGTGAAGTTTGCAGAGTATCCCAATACTTTACAGACTATCAGTGATTGGTTGGACAAGCTCATTGCTATGGACTGTCCTCTCACCTGTGACATTGAAGCATTCAGTCTCAAGCATCACACTGCTGGTATTGGTTCCATTACATTCTGTTGGAATGAATCTGAAGGCATTGCCTTTCTTGTTGACTACATTCCCATCAAAGGAGCAACTGAAGCTCCCTTTGGAACCAAGGGATACAACAAGGAGATACGTGCTCTGCTTGCTAACTTCTTCAGAAGGATGCAACACAAGATCATTTATCACAACATCGCATACGATGCCTATGTGCTGATCTATCAACTGTTCATGAAGAACATCATTGATACCACCGGACTATTAGATGGTATCAAGATCATGCTCACAAAGTGGGAATGTACCAAGCTCATCTCTTACTTGGCAACTAACTCATGTGCTGGCAATGACCTAAGTCTGAAGACTCAAGCTCAAGAGTTTGCTGGCAACTGGGCACAAGACGACATAAAGGATATTTGCAAGATTGAACCAAGCAAGCTACTGGCTTACAACTTGATTGATGGTCTATCTACTTGGTTCGTGCATAACAAGCACTATCCAACAATGGTTGCTGAACAGCAATTGGACATCTATGAAGGTCTGTTCAAGTCCACGACTGTTGACATCATTCAGATGCAACTGACTGGTATGCCATTGAACATGGCTCGTGTAATCGAAGTGAAAGCTATCTTGCAACAAGACTTTGATTCTGCTGTGAAGCGAATCTCTGATTGTGTCTTGGTTCAAGAGTATGCCTACCAACGCAAGCTTGCATGGATCACCAAACGCAATGCTGAACTCAAGAAGAAGCGTGTGGACATGGCCGATGCTGATACAGAATTGCTGAAGCCCAAGAACACTGTTGCTTGGAACCCGAACTCATATCCACAGCTTCAAGAGCTACTGTATGACGTGATTGGCTTGCCAGTCATCGAGTACACGGACAACAAGCAGCCTGCTGTGGATGGTGACACCATCGCCAAACTGAAGAACCACACCACGGATTCTCGTGTCTTGGTTCTGCTGGAAGCCTTCATTGACTACACGGCAGTCAACAAGATTCTGACCGGGTTCATCCCTGCAATGGAGAACGCTGCACTTGGGCCAGATGGATGGCATTATTTGTTTGGTAACTTCAATCTTGGTGGTACAGTGTCAGGCCGTTTATCCAGCAGCCAACCAAACTTACAAAACCTACCTGCCAACAGCAAGTATGCAAAATTGATCAAGTCTTGCTTTCAGGCTCCTGACGGATGGCTGTTTGTTGGCCTAGATTTTGCAAGTCTGGAAGATCGTATCTCTGCTCTAACTACGAAAGACCCAAACAAACTCACAGTTTACCTAGAAGGCTTTGACGGGCACAGTCTACGAGCACAAGCTTATTTTGGTGAGTTAATGCCAGATATTGAACGTGCTCCTATTGGAGCCAAGTGTTATAGAGCCATGCTTGGAACCAAAGAAATCTATTTCCATGAGCATGAAACTATTATGTACATGGGAAAGAAAGTGACAGGGGCTGAATTATTTCAACTGCTGTCTATTTAAACCATATCCCCGCAAGGGGATATTTTTACCTGTGTACAACATGACCCAACTAAGAACAATCTTTGACACACCCCAACAAGAGTACATCGCCAAAAGCAAGTACGCACGTTACTTGGACAGCGAGAAACGACGTGAATCTTGGGAGGAAACTGTCCAACGTTACTTTGACTTTGCTCAAGAACATATCCACGATAATTTCCCACAAGCTGTGGGTAAATGGCTGGAAGTAGTTCCTAATTTGCAAAGTGATGTTTACACCCTGAAAACTATGCCATCAATGCGATTATTGATGACTGCTGGTGAAGCAGTTAAACGCAATAACATTGCTGCGTATAACTGCCATTATGGGGCCATTGATAAAGTCCGTAAGTTCAGCGACATGCTGCTTATTCTTTTGCATGGCACTGGTTCAGGATTCTCCTGTGAACGCCAGATGATTACCAAGCTGCCAGCTATCCCAGACAACATCGCCAAGACTGATGATGTGGTCGTAGTCAAGGATTCCAAAGAAGGTTGGGCCAATGCTTTCAGCATCCTGCTTCGCTACCTCTACCAAGGTTCAGTCCCCAAGGTGGACTACTCCAAAGTGCGTCCCAAGGGTGCACGCCTCAAAACTTTCGGTGGTCGTGCCTCTGGCCCTGAACCATTGAAACGTCTGTTCGATTTTGTTAGCAATCTGTTCCTGAACGCTGCTGGCCGTAAGCTTACATCCTTGGAAGTGCATGACATTTGCTGCCTCATTGCTGATATTGTTGTGGTTGGTGGTGTTCGCCGTAGTGCATTGATCAGTTTGAGCAATCTGTCTGACCAGCGTATGCGTGATGCTAAAGAAGGTCAATGGTGGGTATCCAATGCTCAACGTGGCTTGGCCAACAACTCTGCTGTTTACACTGAGCGTCCTGAGATTGAAATCTTCATGGCTGAATGGCTATCATTGATCAAATCCAAGTCTGGTGAACGTGGCATCTTTAACCGTGCTGCTGCCAAGAAACAAGCTGCTCGTTGGGGCCGACGTTCTGCTGACTATGAATATGGCTGCAATCCTTGCAGTGAAATTCTGCTTCGCTCCAACCAAATGTGTAATCTGACTGAAGCTGTGGTTCGTGCTGGAGACACTCTTGAAACTCTGATGGAAAAAATCACTGTGGCAACCATCATGGGTGTCTATCAGTCCACTCTGACAGACTTCAAAGGTGTTGATCAGGAACTGCAACGCAACTGTGAAGAAGAACGCCTGCTCGGTGTATCTATGACTGGTGTGATGGATCATGCGATCCTGAACAATGTCAATGAAACAGCAATCGACTGGCTACAAACTCTACGTGACCATGCTCGTGCTGTAGCTACTGAATGGGCTGGTTACTTTGGTATCAATGTATCTGTGGCCATCACCTGCAACAAGCCTTCTGGCACTGTTGCTCAACTGGTGAATGCTGGCACAGGTGGCTTGCATCCTCGCTTTGGTGAGTACTACATCCGTACCTATCGCCAAGACAACAAAGACCCTCTCACTCAATTCCTGAAGAATCAAGGTATCTCTTGGGAACCAAGTGTGATGAAACCTGACACTGAAACTATCTTCAGTTTCGTGGTCAAGTCACCAGTTGGTGCAGTGATGCGAGATGATCGTACTGCTGTGCAGCAACTGGAGCACTGGTTGATGTTTCAACGTCATTGGTGTGAACACAAGCCATCAGTAACTATCTACGTCAAAGACCATGAGTGGCTGGAAGTTGGTGCATGGGTGTACAAACACTTCGATGAAGTCTGTGGTGTGAGCTTCCTGCCTCACGACAATGGCTCATATCGTCAAGCACCATTCCAAGAAATCACCAAGGAAGAGTACACCGAATTCTTGGCCAAGTACCCCGGTACGATTGATTGGGATCAGTTCATTGAACTGGATGACCTGACTGAAGGCTCACAAGAGATGGCGTGCATGGGTGGACTCTGCACAGTTTGAACCTGAAGCAAGACCCGACTAACTCCGGGTTTTGTTTTCTTGGTTCCAGAACCAAGGAGATAATATGGAAACAAAACTTAACATTATTTTTGACGAAAAGCGTTGTGGATACTGGGTAAAAGGATATGGCTTTGATTTCTTTGCTTATTTCACAAACGATGGTGGCCTTAACAGTTGGATTGAATGTGATTGTGTCACCAGAAAAGAAAGTGATTTTACACTTCACTTAAGTTTACCTATAAATACTGCTAAAAAGCCATCATGCGATCTAGTTGAAACACTTATGATGCAGGAGTTAAGCAAATATTTTGATTTAAAAATTAAATGCTAATCATTGATCAACCCCTAACTCAACCTGAACAAATAACTGTCAGTCAACATGATGTGTCACGTATTAATTCTGTTGCTGTACTTTATAAAAAACAACGCCAAAATAGTAAAGCCCCCACGTTTGCACTTACTTATTTGGGCACATGGTCAACACTTGTTAAGAACTGTGGCTTTACACCCGTAGAAGCTAAGAGTATTGAAAAGAATTATCACGCTCTCTATACTGCAAGCACAGCTTGGGTACAAAACAAACTTGATGGTGCAGCCAAAGATGGTTACATCACTGGTGCATTTGGATTACGTGTGCGTACTCCATTACTTGCCCAAGTTATTCGTGGCAATCGTCAAACACCAAGAGAAGCAGAAGCCGAAGGACGTACTGCGGGTAATGCTCTTGGCCAAAGCTGGTGCCTGTTGAACTCTCGTGCATGGGCAGCAACTATGAAGATTGTTCGTGACAGTCCTTACGCCAAATCAATACGACCATGTGC
>OFQV01000191.1_pt1 | contig 17685 bp, 34 predicted proteins | sample 1542971 | NCBI WGS metagenome assembly OFQV01 (sample SAMN07774229, study PRJEB24372) | wastewater metagenome | isolation source: WWTP Cannobio (Effluent) | place: Italy: Cannobio | collected 2016-01
AGAAAATTTTAACTACATTTGTAGTGTGAAGTTGACGTTGAAAATGAAACTTTTGCCTAATTGCGAACAGGCTAACTTGCTTCTCGAAACGATGAATGAGGCTAATGCTGTTTGCAATGCCATTTCTGATGTGGCTTGGGAGAAACGTATTTTCAACAACTTTAAACTGCACCACGAAGTTTACCATAGATATAAAGCAGCTTTCAAACTTTCTTCTCAAATTCTTGTACGATGTATTGCTAAAGTTGCAGATTCCTACAAATTGGACAGGAAAGTAAAACGAGAGTTTAGACCGATTGGGGGCATTGGGTATGATAGTAGGATTATGACCTACAAGCCTAATGATATTGTTTCTCTTTGGGCTATCGGTGGTAGGTTGAAAATACCTTTTGTGTGCCATAACAGAAACTACCTTCCTTACATTAATGGTGAAGCAGATTTGGTTTACAAAAAAGGTAAGTTTTACCTGTTTCAGACTGTTGATGTACCCGAAGAAGATATTACTAATGTAGAAGAATTTATCGGGGTAGATATGGGGTTGGTGGAAATTGCCGCACTTAGCAATGGGAAATCTTTTAATTCCCCAAAACTTAATACTTATAGAGAAAAAAGACAAAAAGTAAGGAGTTCGCTTCAAAGCAAAGGTACGAAAGGCTCTAAAAAAGTCCTGAAACGATTGTCCAGCAGAGAACGAACTACGAGTACAATTATCAATCACACAATTAGTAAACAAATTGTTCAACTTGCTAAATCCGAAGGTAAAGGAATTGCCATTGAGGATTTGAAAGGTATTAGATTTTCTGCCAATAAAAAGGGTAAGAAATTTAGAACAAGAGTAAATAAATGGAACTTTAATCAACTTAGAAGTTTTATTACTTACAAGTGTTTGCTTAATGGTGTTAAATTGGTAGCTGTGCCACCAGCTTACACAAGTAAGACTTGCCATAATTGTCTGCATATAGGCAATAGACAAGGCAAAAAGTTTACTTGTAACAACTGCAATTCCGTATTTGATGCTGATGAAAACGCAGCAAAGAATATAGCTTTGTTGGGGGTGAATGTAAACCACCCCGAAAAGCCGAGTATGCTGTACTGTCAAGTACATTCGTTCTTAGGTTTAAATCCAACCCAATCTATTGCGTAGGTGGATAGTTTACGCTCAATAAAGTATTTCTCGTATAACTCTATTCTTGTGGGCATAAGCCGGGGAACTTTCCTCTAAGTTACGAAATATTTATTTCCATTTGTATGCCCATTTTTGGTAGTACCCGTTATCGTAAAATGGCATAAATTCCTGCTTAAATCGGGTAATAGCTCCGTTATCATCAGTAGCCATTTCGATAATCCAGCCGCCCAAGTGTGCTGCAAGTTTTTTCTTACGCATAAATGGGCTTTGATCTTGCGTAGTCCCTGTCTGAATAGCGTGAACTCCACGGTTGTAGATATAGTCGGCTTTGTGGTAGTGGCCCAAAAGAAGAACGTGCGGCTTTTCACCGCCCTGATAGCTTTCAATGATTTTTTGTACGGAATAGCTGACGGCATAAGAGGAACCGCCGCCCGGATGCAGCACACGAATTACGGTCTGACCGTTTTTAGCTTTTAGAACAACATCAGCTTCCATGTACCCAAGATAAACCAAATCGGTACGTCCCGATTCTCTTGCCTTCATTTCGGCGTATTTCCCTATATCAACACCCTCTCTTTGAGTGTACCATCCCTCATGGTCGTCACCAGCTACGAAGTAGGTAGTTATCCCTTTGCGTTGCGGGTAGTGTTTAATAAAATAATCTATTTGGTTATCCATTCCATGTGCTTTTAGGTCATGGGTATTAAACCTTGCTTCCCCGTCAATCCAATTCCCGGTATTATAAACAATATTAATCCCTTCTGATTCGTATAGGTCATACAAGGCATTAAGAACGTCCATCCTTTCGTATTTGCTACCCATGTGGTTATCCCCACAAGCCCCAAACTTATAAAACCCTGTTGACATTCTTCTAACGTCTAAAATACGGGCATCTGCTTTTGGTATTTCGGTTGAAACGGAAGCGTGACCATCCTTTATTATAACATTAAACCCTTCTGATTTTAGTGATTCTAAAGCCGCCTTAATATTGCCAACCCCCATATTGAAGTGGTCAGATAAACTTTCTACTGTATATTTCTTCTTTGATTTAAGCAATCCTCTTAATAAGGGCTTTATTTCTTGTGACGGGGGGAGTATTTGTAGTGGCGGCTGATTATTATTTAAAACAGGTTCTTTCCGTCTTGACATTGGGTTAAATTCAGGTAGTTTACCATCCTTTCGCATATTCATGCGTACATCTATTACGTTTTTATACGTTGTGCCGCAAATAGAAGCAATTTCTTTATTACCCAAAGACGGGCTACTTAGTATTGCTTTCTGTACTTTTTCTTTTATTGTTTGTGGTTGGGGTTGCCGCACTTGGCTTGAAGTACCATTGTGACCTGATTTCTTTTGCATTAAAATCTTTTTGGTTGCTCAAAAATACGGTAAATCATTGGTTTATGCAAGAAAAAAAGCCCCGGCAACCACTTGCCGGGGCAAAATAAACCACCATTTTGTCCAAATGAAAGCTATGTCGAAGGTACAAAAAATAGTTTAAAAAATCCGGGGAGGTTGACAAAACTCAATTGGTCACCCTATATAACCGTTTTAATGATTAATCCCCGGAAGTTATTTTCTCAAACCTATACCCATATTTTTCTTTGTCTTTAATTAGCCCCTTTAAATAGTACTTAATATATCTTTCAGAAACATCTAATCTAATTGACGCTTCTTTTATTGAGGCGTATCTGCCAACATATTTACCGTCTAAAGTAAAGGAGGCAACCTCAACAGACTTACCGGGGTTCCGTTTTGTAAACATACGTTTACCAACCAATTCTATGTACTCTTGGCTATTTGCTCCAATAAACATACTCCATGTCGGGGTTTTACCTGTACTTGAACTATGCGTGTAGTATATTTTCCCGTCCGATACCAATACGACCATTAACTCAACGCCCTGCCTCTTAAATATATCATTTACTTCTAATTGGTATGCCCGTATAATCTTGCTCATGCTTCCGTTTCATTTGATTGCACCGTAAAAAAACCGTTGTTACCATAGTGGATAGCTACAAGGGGGAGTTTAAGTCTTTGGATTAGCATATTGGCATCGTTAGCTGACTTGTAAGCATTATTGAAGGTGCTGAATACATAGGTTATCCTATCATGGTCTACTAAGCACTTTGTTACTGGGTAGCTTGTCCTAAATGTTTCTAAGTGGTCTTGCAGGGTTGTGGTCATGGCTTTGGGGTTAATTAAATGTGGTTATTTACCTGACACCTCTACTGTATCGCCGCCATCATAATTATTAAGAAATTCGTTACTATCATCTAATGAATCTTGTAAAGATTCAAAAATTATGCTTTTTAACGGCTTTATAAATTCGAGCTGTGTAAATACAGGGTATTTTGTAATATTATCTCTAATGTGATCTAACATATTTTTCATCCCATTAAAATCTTGGTAAATAATATCAATGTATCTGCCTTGTGTTTCTAAGTCCATAATATATTTCTTTTAAAGTTTTAAACTAATAATTAGGTTTACCAAATTTTAATTCATCCCTCATGCTTACAACAATTGCTTGCGCTTCCATTTCTTCATGCAATTCACGTAAATAGTCAATAATTTGTTCACTATTATATTCTTCTTTTTCTACAAAATCTGCAATTTTTTTTAGAGCATTTGCAGTATTTTGGTGCATCATCTCAACTGACTGGTTCCTTGTATAAGTATCACCAAAATAATAATTCAACGCTTTAACAATTACAAAAGCCCCCTTCTCGTAAGTGGCAACTGCAACGGTCTTATTTTCAGTACTCTCTTTTATTAATTTATCATCTTGATAATATGACATTAGGGGTTATTTCAATCGTTTAATAATTACCAGTTCTCCCGGTTCACAATAGTCAAATATGTTCTTGGTTGTCTTGAACCCTTTTGTGAGGGGAACAAATCTTCTTCCATCCCACGTACACTTTATCCCCACTAAGACTTGTTCCCCCTCCTGAATGTCCACTAACCCTTCTGCTTTAACAGCTATTGCTTGCGTTTCCGATAATTCAGATACTTTTACTGTTTGCTTTGTACTGCTCATAAACTTCTGTTAGGGATTTTTCTTTACCGTTTTCATCAAAAAAATCGGAAGGGTTCATGCAATGTTCGATGTATTTAAACGCTTCACAAAACCTTAGTTCTGCAAATTTTTCAAGTTCCTCAATAGCCTGTTCTACCCTTCCGTCTTGGGCTGCTAAATCAAGGATTTTTCGGATAGTTTGGAATTGGGTTGTCATTATTTTTTAGATTTACGTTGTTCCCGGATATACTGTTTCATGGCTTTAATCCCTTCCATGTTGTAGGTTGTTTTGTTGAGGCGGTATTGGTAATACTCCCCTACATGGCCGTAACGGGACTTAAATTTCTTGGGGGTTCGGCTTATCTCTACCCCAAACTTTTGTTCTACTGACCGGGATAACTCTCTTGGGATATTAGTACAACCAAAGAGTTTAAATCCATCCATTATTGAAAGTACATTGCCTTCCAATAAATGCTTGCAAATGTGGGCTATTTGTGTCATATCAGTATGTTTTTTTGATGAAAAATCTTACCCCAAAGAAATCAACGCTATCGTTCCCGTCAAACACCCCCTCAACTTTCTTAGTCGCTAAAAGTTCATCCAACTTCTCTTTATTGGGGTTAAGGGTTACAAGGTGCGGCATTTTCTTATGTAACAGGTCAATATCGTAGCACTCCCATTCATAAGTGGTGCGGCGGGGACGGGGGGCTGCGGGTAAAACAACTTCCGGGACAACAACTGTTTCAACCCTTGTAGCCATCCCTACCGCTTGCTCTTGGGCTTTAATATTTACTTCATCGAATTTGTTTTGCAGGGATTCTTTTTCTCTCATTGCATCCAAAAATGCTTGGTCATCACCTAATTTAGCAGCTTCGATTTCCGCTTCTTTTACCGCTTCTAATTTGCGGATATTGTCCTTTTGTTGCTTGATAAGGGGGGTAAGGTTTTCTGCTTTCCCCACAAGGTCGGGGAGAAATTCAGCGTAACGTGCTTTATTTGCCTTGTGTGACCCTATAATCTTTTCAATGGCTGTCAGTTCCCCTAAAGTTTTAGCCCCTGCAATCGCTTGGGATTGGGCTATGAAGAAACTGTCAATGGCTTGCTTTATCCCAGATACCCTTTCCTTCTCTTGTTCAGCCTTCTTTTTGTCGGCTTCTATTTCAAGGGCTAACTTCCGGTATTCGGCTTCTTTTTTTGCAAGTAGGGTTTTTATTGGGGTAACAAGGGATGATTTTGCGTCATTCCACGCTTTGTATTGTTCCCAAAACGGGTTCTTCATATCCTCCAACTTTTTTTGGGTAGTACGAAGTGTTTTAAGCGAAGCCCCCTGTTCCACTAATCCGTCCTTAGTGAACGTAAGGTTTTCCCCCTCTTGTAAAAGTTGTTGATACTGTAACCCCTCTTTTGAAAGGGCTATTTGAAGTTCTGCTTTGGTAACATCAATGGCTACCGGAGTGGTTGTTTCTGACATGGTTTGTTTATTTTAAAAGAATATTAATTTCGTTTACAAGTTCTGCTGCCATAGCCCTCATTGATGCTACACGGGTTTTATCCGCTGCAAATTGGGTGTATTTATCCCTCAACTCAACAAGCCTTTCTTCGATAAATTCTTTTGGGGAATACTTTATTTTAGTGGTAATAACGTCACGTTCTCGGTTCTTTTTAGATAAATCTGTTTTATAGGCAAGAAGCATTGAATCTATTTGTCTTTTTTCTGCCTTCAACCTATCCTGAATTTCGCAAATCTCACGAAACTCTAAGTCGGGGAGATTGCCATTAACCCGAACCCTGTTATTTAACACCGACAATTCAGTTTCTATTTCTTGTTTTCTGTCAACTAATGGCTGACGCTTCTCCTGTATTTCGTATAGTTCGGCATCTATTACTGCTTTCTTTTGGTCAAGAGTAAGCGGCTTGTAAGAGTTCATAGAAAATCGTGGTTGTGTCATTTGGTGTTTATTTTAAGAGTTTAACATTTCATCCCTTGTTTCCTCAAATATACGCAATGCTTCTTGGCATCTTTGGTTAAGGAGTTTAAAATCTTCTATCAGGTTAATCTTTTTGAATTGGACTATGTTTAACTGCCCTGCCCGGAAGTGTGGGTGGTAAACCGAAAGATACCCTACAAGTGAATCAGCCACTAACATTTGATGAAGGCACTGCCAGAAATAAGCAGGAGTGTCCTTCTTAACCTGTTCCGGGGTTTTACATTTCCATAGCCTGATATAAGCGTCAAAGCTCAATGGACATTTACACTCCACGGTATGCACGTTCCTTTCTGTCCCGTCCTGACTTTCCCCGTAATCAATAAGTGCATCCGGGGTGCTTGCAAATCTACTGTCTTTGGGTCGGATAAGTGTTTGGGTTACGACAAAATTTAATCCCATCTTTTCCCCAAACTTCCGAAGGTTTTCGGTTTCATACACGTTACCGTGTTCGGTTGCTTCCGTGGATATTTCTCTACGGCAGGGCAAGCCCGATAATTCTTCCCCAACCTTCCGGTAGATGTATGACAATCCCCCTTCCCCAATTCCTTTAGTCCCCATAAGGTGATAAATCTCACTTGATGTAAACCGTCCCAAACGTCCGGCAAACCATTCATCAGTCCCCATAATAACGGGGGTAATAGATTCTTTTTTAAGCATTTGGGAAGGTATAAATTGATTCTAAATTAGCTACCATAGCGTCATTACCATTTCTTTTGAACTTTTCGTAGGAAGCTACTGTCATAGCATCCGGGATAAGTTTTACGGGTTGTTTTTTATTTCCGGGGACGGTGGTAAAGGTGTCTTGTGGGGGTATTTCTTGTCCCGAATATTGGGAATGAAAAAAGTCCACAAACTGTTTCAGTTCAAGCATCCCTTCTTCCACTGTTTCCCTTTCCCCCAATTCTGCTTCCAATCCTATCTTTTCCCAAATAGTACCAATAGGGGTAACTACCTCAAAGGACTTCCCGTAGCTTATTGTCTTTATCTTGCTCATTTTCTGTGTTTATGGTTTCAAAAGTTGTTTCCTGTGGTTACTTACTTTCATCGGTGAAGGTTTTAGGTGGTTCAGGTATAGCCCAATGGGTAATTGGGAAAGTATTTATACGGCCACCCCATTCAAATCTTTCAACTATCTTACCTCTTATTGTTTTTCTCACATAATAAAACTCTGCCCACTGTTCACCCCACGACCCAATAACCTTAACTCGCTTATCAAATTCATGCTTACAATCTGGTATTTCTGGCAGCCTATCATTTATGTTTATCCATTCCATATAATCAGTTTTTAGTGTTTAAAGATTCCCCGTCTTTCCGGGGTGTCATAAGGTTTACCGTGTATTTGCTTTCCTTAAAACTCGCTCATGTCCTACGGCTGGACAGGGTGTAAGAGCCTTGTATCTTCCCCTGATGCACAGTTCTGGCTTTCATTGAATGGTTTGTGACGAACACTACCTATCTCATTACTTGCTCCATAACAAGGGTGCATAATATTTTAAAGAACTTTGGGTAGCGTATTCGTGCCAACTTTGCCGCCTCCGTTGAGTACTGTTATATTCGTTAGAATACCCGCACTTATTTTCACCCAATAATAATTTTTAAAGATTCCCGATGTAGAAACATCGGGACGATTGCTTATTTATGCCACTATCAGAAAAAATTTACCGTCTGTCCCTCCCAAGAGTGGGAATGAATTGCTGGCTTCAACAGCGTGTCAATAGGCTCGTTAACGACCCATAGCAACCTTGTTCATCCTTCCGCTTGCAAACCGCTTGGGGCGGGTAATAGATTTCGCACTTTCTCTTGGATTACGATACACTCCAAGTCCTAATGTGACCCAAAGTTTACGTTATGGGTTATAGCACGTCTATGGTTCCCTCGTTGGGTATTCGTTTCTACTACTTTGCTTGCTTCCGGCAGACGGTAATAAGTTGAGAGTGAATATTGTACGGTTATTCCTGCGTTATTACCCGCACCCCATTGCAAGAAGGGTTACACACTCTCAATAAGTAAAAGAACTTTTTAAAAGGAGCCGATAAGAATAAAGGCTCCGTATTGCTTATCTATGATACTGCTCTCAAAACTACTTTTTAATTGGCTTGTAGGAGGGATATTGTTTAGAAGTTTTACCCCTTTTATCCCCACAAATAATAATAATAACACTCCCCACAAGGAATAATACAAAGAATGTAACTGCAAGTATAAAAGCATCTTCGTATATCATAATGTTGCTTTTTGGATGACTGAAAGAAGTTTAGAGAAACAGATTGGGGTACGCTGGTCTAATAACTCAGCGTGATTTTTTTCATACCACTCACGGACTTCTTTTGCTATCTCAAGCATTTCCGGAACCGCTTCCGGGTTAATCCCTTTGTGGTAGGTGTTGTTTACTGCGGTAACGATGGCGGTTGCATTGGCTTCGCTTTCTGTTTGGTCTTCAAGTTTATGATGACCGCAGGAGTTCTGAACTTCGGCTATGTACCAAGTTTCATTAACTATGCTGCCAGTAGCAACATTTTCCCTGTTCTCTGTGTTAAACGTTTTAGGAGAGTATATCCACGGCCCCGGAGTGATGTTAAGTTTCATGGTTCAAGTATTTGGGTTAGTACTTTAATGTAGTTGCGGGAGGTGAGTTCGTGGCGGATGGGGTTGCCGGAACATGGGTGATTTGCAAATGAAAATGTATTTTTTGGTATTTCCAAACCTCCAAACCAAAACCATTCTAAATCATATTCAGCCAACGGGTGAACCCATTCTTGTTCTATTACAAATCTGCAAGGCTTAATTTTTATAATCATCTGCAAGTCAGTTGCAAGTCTTGCCAAAAGGTAAGGGTCTTTAGAGTGTACTACGGTGTATTGCATGGTTAATTAATTTTTAGGAGGCTTTGGTTTTGTTTTAGTAAGTTTTTTCCAATGTGAAATATTTATACCTGCATCTGTATCATTAGAATCCCATCCCCATTTATCGTTATACCAACATTCTATAACTTTACCATTTAATACGCCCCACACGCAATCAGATTCATTTGAATCAACGTAATATTTACAAGGAGGCAAATTGTCTTTTACATTTATCCAGTTCATGGTTAGTCGTTTAAGTATTCTTTAATAGTTTTGTAGATAAGAAAAACCAAAAACACAGTAAGAAATATTACCAACCCGAGGATGCAACCCAAAATAATATCTTGTGCCTCATTCATGGTTAGTCGTTTGAAAGGGTGATTGATCCGGTGAAGTCTTCAAATTCTGACATATCGAGTTTCCCCTGAGAACCAATAAAGTGAGTAACATTCCAATTACTGCCATTGATAGGATAACCATATCCACTATAAAAAAAGTAATAAATACTTTCAGGGTCATCTATGGAAATCATCAACTTTGGGAACCCATTAGGCGGTTTAGGTTGGTTAATTACTGCTTTCATGTGTTTATGGTTTTGAGGTGATTACTTGCAATATGTTGAAACAATAAGTTTGTGGACTGTTTCCGCTTTCTTTTCTTTACAATCTCCGGGGATTTTACCAAAAAGATAAGAAGAAACTTTAGAAGATAAATAGTCTTGAAGTGGCTTTGTGTCATATAAAAGATATTCCAATTGAAAACATTCAGGAAATAATGTTTCCAATGTAGCTTTTGCAGTAGAGCATTTAGAAGCAGCTTCCAATACTTTCTCTTTAGTGATTTTAAGTTCCATGATTTATTTTTTAAGTTTTGAGGGGGTTAATACTTGTGTGGGTTTTGACGTTTCTGTTTCCGTGTCTTACGCTGATTCTTACGCAAAGCCATTCCGTATTCTTTTGGACTTGTCCCACGTTCAGGAAAACCGATAGTGTCCATTGAAACACTTGAGGCTAACAGCATGGCCGCTTTAATTGCATTTGGTACTTTCATTTCATTTAGGTTTTTAGGTGATTCATTTTTCCGGGGCTAACCCCCGATTGCAGGACAAACGTAAAACGCTTTTCCCGTTCCACCAAATAATTCTTCAACTTTTTTAAAAAATATTTATTTGGTTATTTGAAATGGGTTATATAGTTTTGTGTCCGTACAACAAATCAAAACAATGAACAGACTAAAAGTAATCCTATCCGTCCCTGAACAAGTAGAGGAAGCACTGGACGGTAGAACCCAACGATGGTTGTCCCTAAATATACGGATGCCGGAAAACGAGTTATCCAAGAGAATGAAGGGGAAGAAACCATTTACCCAAGAGGAAATTGATACAATCAATACAGTCCTCAAAGCGTCCATAAAATTATCTTAACACAGGCAGCACCCTAATCGGTGGTTGCCTTTTTTTATTTCTACAAATGACAAGTGACTTCTTGCAGAAAAAGTTTATTTCGTTCTTAAAAAGGAACAAATATGACTTTTGCTTTGAAATGGTTAATGTATTTGGGAAGGAATCTGACGTATTAGCTTATAAGGATTATTTGTCTTATGAGTTTGAATTTAAGATTGGAGAATCGGATTTTAGGAGGGACATAAAAAAGGGTAGGCATAAATCATCTAAGCCAAATTATTTTTATTACGTTGTTTCTGACGCTTCAATAATTAAAGGTGACTTACTTGATTATGCCGGTATTTATATTCATAAATTTTCATCAGATGGGCAAAGTTTATTCAGGCTTGTAAAAGAGCCTAAAATGGTTAAAGAAAATCATTGTACGGAACAGGAATTATACACTCTTTTAAGAAAAGTTTTCAATGGCAAAAAGGCTAACTGATACAGAGATTTGGGAACAGGATTGGTACATAGAACTTCCGAGTAAGTACAAACTCCTATGGAACTTTATAAAGGATAAATGTGATGATTGCGGGGTATGGAGGCCAAATAAATCCCTTCTTCAACGGATTATAGGGGAACCCATAAATTTGGATGAATTTATGGGCTTTATAAATGTTGGCGGGAAGGAAAGGATTAGGACGCTGCCAAACGGAAGGTGGTTTATCGTAGAATACTTTTTTTTCCAGTACGGGGATAAGTTCAACCCTAAAAGTCCGGTACATAGGGGGGCTTTAAAAAGGCTTCTACAAAACAACGTACACCCCAAAGAATTGTCTTATTTGTATATTGGGGAATTAGTAAGCGTTGAATTACAAACACTTAAAGAGATAGGGTATCAAAAGGGTACTGATAGTATATTAAAAGCCTATGGATATGATAGCGATAGGGATAAGGTTAAGGATAAGGCTCAGGATAATACTGTATTAGAATATCAGGAAATAAGTTTTGATAAAACTTCATTAAATCCAAAAATGGTTGAAGTTTTTAAAAAGCACTACCCGCATTATCCGGTTGATGAAAAATCTGACTTTGGGGCTTGCTTGCAAATTGCTTACCTGATTGCAAAGCAAAAGAAGTGGACAAGGGAATCAGTGTTGAACGAGAATTTACAGAACGTACTTGATGCTTGGGAAAAAATAGTTCAATTTTCAACAACCGATAAATGGTATTCCACCCGTTCAATATCTGACTTTTTACGTGAGTTTCAACGAATTGTGCAATCAATGACTGCGGCTGCGAAACCTAAAACATTCCAAAAGCAAGAGGAAAGCAAGTCAGCAGCCCCACGATTAACCCGTTTATAACGCATTTTAAAGCGATTTAAGGCATGGAATTTAAAGATGATATAAACTACTCAACCAACTTAGAAAGAGCCGTGTTGGGCATCTGTACGCTTGTGGCTGGGTCTTTTGGGCGAGTGTACGGAGTTTTGGAGAAAGATTGCTTTTACAGCACCGGGAATCAGGTTGTTTTTGAAACAATCAGCGAAATGTTTAAAAATGGGCTTCCGGTAGACTTGTTTACTGTTGTTGACCAAATTAAGCGGGTAAAAGGTATCCCTGTTTTAGATGGGTACGATACCGCCTACTTTTGTGCAAGGCTGCAAAATCATGTGGTAAATGATTTCCATTTAGAGTATCACTGCCACATTATCAAGACTTTGTGGATGGAAAGGGAGATAGTAAAACTTACTCATGGTGGCGTAGGTAAATTAGATGGCAATGTAAATCAACAGATTAGGACAATTCAGGATAGGCTATTTTCCCTTCAAACAAAAGCTGCCGAACACGATTGGGTGGATATGACCCAACTTATGGTTGACCTTTACAAGCATCAGGAGGAAATGAAATTAACTGGTGGGGTTGGAGTTGTTACCGGGATGAAGTCTTTGGATAAGGAAAATGGCGGTTTCCAAAACGGTCAGTTGGTTGTAATTGGGGCAAGGCCGTCCGTTGGAAAATCAGCTTTTATTGGCGGGTTGGCTATTGAAATGGCTAAGAAGTCAAAGACGGTAGGGTTTATTTCCCTTGAAATGTCCAATACCGAAATAGCAGCAAGGTTGGCGGCATACGATACCGAAACTGATTTTAACGTGGTTTATCGGGGGCTTTACCGGGATATGAATGAAACTCACAGACTTTATGACCGCATAGCCCAATCCACATCAACTTTGCCTATTTACGTTTCAGATAAGACAAAAGTGAATATCCCTGAAATAAGGGCGAAGGCTGAAAAGCTAAAATCACTACATGGTTTGGATTGTTTGTTTATTGACTACTTGCAGTTGGTTAGTGCCGTTGGTGGTTCCTACACAAAGAACCGGGAAAACGAAATAGCTGAAATGAGCAGGGGTTGTAAGATAATGGCAAAAGAGTTGAATATCCCGGTAGTCCTTCTTTGTCAGTTGAACCGGGAAGTAACAAAGCGTAAGGGGGACGACAGATACCCACAATTAAGCGATCTACGGGAATCCGGGGCAATAGAACAAGATGCTGACGTTGTTATGTTCCTACACCGGGATTTTATGTCAGGGTACGAACATGATGAAAACGGAAATTCAACCGAAAGAACCGCTGACCTTGTTGTAAGAAAGTGGCGTAATGGTAGGAGTAATTTTATTATCCCGCTTGATTTTGACCCGCCAAAAATGAAATTTACAGAACGGGACGAAAATAAGATAAGCGGGTTTGTCCCGGTACAAAGCTATTACGAATCAGATAATAAAACAGATAGCCCTTTTTAGTTTATGGAAACATTGGAAGTATTAAATAGAGAAACATTAATTAGGAGAAACAGGAAACCCCCGGTTGTAAGGGTAAGCTATGGCAGGATTATATTCAGCGTTGAGGCGGTACGTGAACTTGGGTTAAAAGAAGGGGACAAGATTACATTTGTAACCAACCCCAAAGACAGGGATATTATCTATTTTAAGAAGGATGAAAAGGGGGTTCCGCTTGCAGTTGATTTTAACGGTCTTACCGGGACACGATTAAGGATATGCTGCCGCCCCCTTGCTGAAAAAATACTTTCTTTTTTCTCATTCAAAAGTTCAAAAACATTTTCAGTAACAAATAACTTAGCCGATATGTACGGGGAAAAAATGTGGTTTCTGTTAAGGCTTGGGGTTCATAAACCTATAAAATGGAGAAAATGACAAAGCAAACATTTTACGTTGAGCAAAACAACAAGGTAAGAAGCATTGAATTACGGGTTGAAAAGGAGTATATAACCTTTCATTTTAAAAGCGAAGGTGGCCGGGAGTTTTATAGCATCCCCACAAAAAGTTGGGCAAACGATACCGGGAAAACTTGGCGAAAACACATGGCTGACAAAAATTGGTTTACCCCCGAAATGGCAACTTTTTTAGATGGAACCGCAGGTAGTAACTAATACCCAAAACAATGTGCTTTATTTAAGTTACGGGGACGGGAAGTATCAAAACCTATCCACCGGGATAAGTGGACAAATTGATGAAAAAATATCCTCCAAAATATTTGCACCTAACGTAGAAGCTACCTACTTTTGGAATGAATGGGAAGGGTTTGGGGATATGGTAAGAAGGCTTAATCTTAAAATTGATAAATTATGAAACTTTATTTATTGTCACAAGATGACAACAATGACTACGATACTTATGATAGTATTGTTGTGTGCGCAGAAAGCGAAGAAGATGCAAGGACAATAGCACCAAATGGAGAGTTATATGTGGAGGAACCAAATAATATATATACTACTTGGGCTTTTAAAGCATCTTCCATTTCTTGTGAAGAAATTGGTATAGCTAATGAGAACCAACAAAGGGGTGTCATTATTGCTTCTTTTAATGCTGGATAAAATAAAACAATATGTATAAAACAATTCTATTAGGACACTTGGGGAAAGATTGTGTTGTTAACACGGTCAACGGGAAGAATGTCATAAATTTCTCACTGTGTCAAAGTGAAACTTGGGTAGACCCACAAGGAGGTATAAAAGAAAAAACAAGATGGTTCGATTGTGCGTATTGGAAAGATAGTACAGCAGTAGCTAAGTATCTCACGAAAGGAACTAAAGTTCTTTTAGAGGGACAGATAGATGTAAAGCAATTCCAAAGACAAGATGGGACACAAGGGGTAGGAATGACATTAAGAGTATCTAACCTTACTTTATTAGGGGGAAATAAAGAGGGACAACAACAGGAACAACCGCCTGTTACATACACGGGGGCGGGTAGTGGGAAACAAGATGATTCTGACGGCTCGGATTTGCCGTTTTAGTTTCCGTTCTAATGCAAAATAAAAAACCATTTATATGCGAACAATCAAACAAGTAAACGAAGAAATTAAGGAGATTGAACACCGCCTTAAAACAGAAGAACTCAAAAAGTCTGTGTCAACAAAATTCCGCAAGCGTATTCAGTATTTGAAGCATTGCGTAATGTATATTGAAACAAACCCTTCCCCACAATACATGAAGGATGAAATAAAGAAGGTAGAAACAAAAGTAAACCTGCGCATGGCTCAATTTGTATTGGAAGGGGTTGAGGCAATGCCAAAGTCAGTGGTTAGTAAGTTGAAGCGGGAGCATGAGAAAAAGTATGAAATTCCCAAACTGAAAGAACAGATTAGAACATTGAAGTACATCCTAAAGAACTAACTATGCCAGACCAACTCCCGTATAATGAAAGATACAGACTTATCAAATTAGGCTTAATGCCCAAAGAGGCGGTTGCTAAAGCTAAGAAACCAATAGCCAAAAAATCCCAAAAGAAGATAGCCGAAGAAAAACAGGAACGTGCAAGCCGGGGGCCAGACGGGGACACCAAACTTCAAAAGTTTATGAAGAACGCTATAAAGCGTATGCGTGGAGTTTGCACCGAAACGGGGTTACGGACTGAAACAAAGATTTTTAAGTACGCTTGCATGAGTATAGCCCACATTCTCCCCCGTCAAAAAGTAAAGAGTGTGCAATATCATCAGTTAAATTGGGTTGAACTTGATGTAGGGATGCACGTAAAATTCGATAAGATGTCGTGGGAAGAAAGGGAGCAGATGGGTTGTTGGCCGGAAATCCGGGACAAACTAATTCACCTTTGGCCCGACCTTGACCCATCAGAATACCGTCACTTCCCCCAATCAGTCCGGGAGTATATTGAAAAGAATGAACCGTTTTAAAACTTAAAGTTATGAATATTTTTAAAAAAATGTTTTGTATGCACAAGTGGATTTCCCATGATAAAAGGAAAATGGAAAGGTTTGTACGGGAGAGGTATTCAATGAAGGAGTGGGAAAAGGTTGAAGATTACACAAAAGAGGTTTTAATTTGTGAAAAGTGCGGTAAGATAAAACAGATAGAGTATTAACCCCTCTAATCATGGCAAAGTGTGAGAAAAGACAGCTAACCAAAAGGGAAGCAGAGGGGGCTTTAAAGCAAGCACAAAGCCATAGAAAAAAACACAAGTACAGGAAAGAGTGTAGGATTTACCATTGTCCAGAATGTAATAAATGGCATCTGACAAGTCACGAAAGCGAACCACCGTCCCCACAAATAAAACCACTTCCGGGATTTAAAAAGTTTCTGAAATAATGTACTTTAACATTTAAATGTAAATAATATGGATAATAAAGAAAATAAACCAGACGACTTTTTGCCTACTATTTTAGGATTGTGTCTTGGGGGTGGGTTGTGCCTTCTTTTGGGATATTTTGGATGTTTTAATGCTATATTTAAGTTATTGAATTAAAAAATAAGTAACATGAATGAATCAATGAGGGAATATGCAGACTATATAATTAATGCACCCGACAAATATGAATGTATTTGTAATTTAGATGAAAAATTATTGATATTTAAAGTTATTGACCCCTGTTATCCAATACTTCATAATAGTTATGTTTTTTTAATATGGGATGAAAAAGAAAAAGGGTATATTAATAGTACATCTGAAATAGAAGTGTTCTGTAAAACGCACTTATCGGGGGTTGATTTAATTAGAAAATTTGCGGCTAAGGCGTTTAAGATGAATAGTTCTGGAATAAAGGGAATGGATTACACAGTATCAAATTAGTAAAATTGCTAAACAATAAGAAATGGATTCATTTGTATTTAGTTGCAAAGAGTGTTGTTTTAATAATCATTACCATGATGACAATGGGACTTGTGAGTGCCACCATCCGCAAGGCGATTTTCAAGATTTGACTTATATAAAAGATGAGGAAGTCCCTGATTTTTGCCCATTAAAAAAAGAGGAAATTACAATCAAAATACAAACAATTAAAAACATGAAAACAGTACAAGAACTTTATGATTCTTATAAAGAATCTAATCTACCAGCAGAAGTTGTTATTGATGGTCAAAAATTTTGCTTTTATAAAGTAGAAGCGGATGAAAAGGATAAATCTGCGCTAAATTGGTTTTGGGCAGAAAAGGATAAAATATTGATTGATTACAACAATAAGGTTCAGAAAGACATTCAGTTTGACGAATTTAAAAAGAAAGCAAGGGTTGAGTCTTTAAAGGTTGCCCCAAAAATGAAATCGGTTTCCGAAAAGATTTCAATAGAGCTTACGGCTGATGAAATAATAAAAGAGGCAACTATTATTTATGAATGGCTTATTAAGGAATTAAAATAAAAAGTACTTGTCTGCGAGGGCTTGAAGGAATAGCGAACCTTTGCGTATGCACCTAAACCAGCTTCTTAGGCAGCTTTAAGACTGTGGCTAAGCACCACCCGCAGACATTTTTTTAACCCCAATGTACTACTACAAACAAACCCGTCAAAAAAAAGTATTGTCAAAGTACCATAGACACCAAATAATATCGTTATTTTGTGCAGGGATGCTACCCCATAACATAGCTGCTATTACAGGGTTCTCTTGGGAACAGGTGGGTAAGGCTTTGTATAATCGTAAAAAATAACCAATGAAAAAATCGCTTATTATTTTATTTATCTTTAACTCATGCTATTTATTTTGTCAGAATACATCTATTGGGTATAAGTCGCAATATGATAGTGTAACTGGCAACGGAATGAATATCCCTCATGGTATTTTTAATGTTATTATTGGGTACGGGGCAGGTAAGTATTTAACAACCGAAAGTTATTGTGTAATTGTTGGACACGATAGTATTGCGGTTAATACTAAAGGCAAGGACATGGTATGGTATGTAAATTGGGATGAACCATTATTAATTATGCACCCTGACATAAAAAAAATACTATTTGATTACTATTTAGAGTACATTAAAACAGGTAAGGATAATAAGCATTATAGGTCAGGCAT
>OFQV01000192.1_pt1 | contig 17663 bp, 10 predicted proteins | sample 1542971 | NCBI WGS metagenome assembly OFQV01 (sample SAMN07774229, study PRJEB24372) | wastewater metagenome | isolation source: WWTP Cannobio (Effluent) | place: Italy: Cannobio | collected 2016-01
CCGGCGGCGGCGGCGGCGGTGCGCCTGGCGGGACTAGCGCCGGGTTCGGCACTACAACCGGCGGGGCGGGGGGCGGCGGCGGCATTGGTGCGGCCGGTGGAAGCGGTCTGGCAGGGGCGAACGCGGGGTTTACCTCTGGTGTCGGTAGCGGCGGAGGAGGCGCCGGAGCCACGGGGGTGGCGACAACCTCTGGTAGTGCGTTCACCGGCCCCAGCGGGGGCGGCTCTGGCGGCGGCATCACCGCAAGCGCCGGAGCCGCCGGAGGCGCGAGCGGAATAACACTCTACAACGGCGCCATGACCTTCACTTCGGCGGTCGCAGCCGGGGCAGGAGGGAACAACGGAGCGGCCTTGGTATCGCAGCCCATGTGGGCCTCTTTGGAGTCGCCTGGGATCGGCGGCTCTGGCGGTGGCGGAGGCGCTGTGACTGGCGGAAATGGTGGAAATGGCGGTGGTTACGGCGGTGGCGGTGGTGGCGGAGGCGCTGGCGGCACCACGGGTGGTAACGGTGGCGCGGGCGCGGATGGTGTCTGCATTGTGATCGAGTGGTAATGCCGTGGTCAGTGGCGGCGTAAACAGGTTCCCCTGGACGGGCTTGCAGAACCGCTTGGCCGTGGCCGGGAGCCAGGTGAACGCGTTCACCTGGGCCGGAGACATGCAGGTGACGGGCACTGACCCATCCTTGCAGAACGTCTTCAACGTCAAGGACTACGGCGCGGTCGGCAACGGCACGCACGATGATACAAGCGCCTTCAGGGACGCCGCGGCCGGGTTGTTCGCGGGGGGCGGCGTATTGTTTATTCCCCCCGGAGAATATCTCCTCTCCGACGGGACCATGATACCGTCGAATACGGCGATTACGGGGGGAGGTGCCGGCAACACGCGTTTGGTCGCTTCCTCCAGTCTTGTAGATCCCGGCGGAAACGAGAACCCCGCCTATTCGTTTTTCTACAATGAAAACTGGGGCACGCCCGGCGATCCGGCAGGACCGAGAGACGAAAACATTTCCGTCTCGGGGATCATGTTCGACTATTCGTGGCGTGCCAATGTGGACAATGCTTTTGCGTCTTTGAAATTTCGGCATGTGACGCGGCTGTACATCCAGGAGAATTATTTTTTCTGGGGCGGAAATTCTATCGCGATCCGCGGTAGCGATCGGGTTTGGGTCGAGGGGAACAACTCATTTGGTTTCTCGAATGCGTCCTGGGATTTTTGGGAAGGCCCGGGCACGACTTTCATTCTCAACAACTATGCCGAAACTGCCAATACACGGCAGTTCATAAACTTTAATCCAGATTATGCCCGCTTGATACCAGGGGATTACGTAGCAAAACAACTTATCATCCGTGGGAATGTTCTAAAATACAACGGCGCTGTATCTTCAGTATGCCTACTGGAGCAGATCGGGGACTTTCCGCGCTCTGATGTGAATATGATTGTAGACGGAAACCTCTTTCTGCGCGTCTTCCTCGCCGCACGCGGAGAGGTCTACAATTTGGCCATAACGAACAACATTTTCGATGATTTCCCGGATGGCGGGACAAACATCATTCGCGTGCATCCCCTCTACGGTAACACACCTAAAGGCGTTGTTATCTCGAACAATGTGATCCGCGATCCCGGCACGGCGGCGGGGCAGTTTGGCGTCATCTGGTGCGAGGCTGACGATGCGATCGTGACCGGCAACGTCGTCACCGGCACGACATACACGGGAGAGCCGTTCAACCAGGGCACAAAGAGGCCTCTGCAATACGGCAATTTTTTCGAGAAACTGGCCGTCACTGGGCGCATTCAGCAAGGGTTTGTCATCACGAACCCGAACGATGTTTTGAACAATTTCCGCTCCTGCATCGCGTGGGAAGACACATCCGGCGCTGCCCTGCGGATGTATATGGAGGCGGACTTTCACCAGGCGTGGAGCACGGACAGCGCGGGCTCGCCGCGATCCTGGTGGTCGTTGCAGGGGCATAGCGACACTGCCAACTGGACGATACGCATTCCCTCCGTCTTCACCCGCGTGCGCCAGGAGGTAGCTTCCGGGTTGACGGCGACGGGCACCACCAGCGGGACGGCGCTTCAACTCACGTTGTCGTATGCCGAAGTCACCACCACAGCGGTTGGGACCGGCGTGCGGCTGCCAGCCGGCGGCGCCAGCCCGCTCGTCGGCTTGCGCGTCGTTGTATGGAACGCGGGCGCCAACACGCTGAACGTCTACCCGATGCCCGGCGGTCAGATCGCGGCACTGGGAACGGACATCGCAGACACCATCGCGGCGGGTGCGAACAAAACCTACGTGGCGATAACCGAAACCCTATATCGTATCGAAACCTGATCCTCTCGCTCTCTGTTGCGTTTTCGTGTTACGACCCATCTTCTCGACCAGGAGCCCGCCATGGCCACGGAGCGTTTCAACCCCGCCGGCACCGTCACCCTCAAGCCCACCGGCACGAATCTGTACAGCGACCCGCAACGCGCGGGCACCTACGGTGTCACAGCCGACAGCACGCTCACCCTGGCCGGGCTGGACCTGAGCACCAACGCCACCACAAGCTTCGTGTTCGGCGGCACCACGACCGCAATCACCGCGAAGGCCGGCGGCGGGCAGACCGGCACAGTTCTGACATCACAGAACAACTTCATCTCGGTTTGCGCCACCGCCGCCGACAGCGTGGTGCTGCCCAGCGCCGCGCCGGTTGGCGCCCCGGTGTATGTCCGCAATGACGGCGCCAAGGCGGCGCAGGTTTTCGCGGTGACACCGGGCACCATCGACGGTGTGGCCACCGGGACGGGCGTGGTGCTGAACGCCGCCAGCAGCGCCACCTATCGCCAGTCCAAGGCCGGCACCTGGAACACCTGATGCCCGTCGATCAATACTTCCTCGGGCTGACGATCCAGGACGCCCGCATCGTGCTGGCGGGGCTGGGCGAACTGCCGCTGAAGGTGACGATCGGCACCTACGATCGCCTCCGCGCGCAGATGGCGCAGCAGGACGCCGAGGCTGCGCAGAAAGCCGAGAACCCGCCCGCCCCGGAGTAGCCCATGGCCTCTGAGGTCGACATCGCCAACCAGGCTCTCGGCACCATCAACGCCCGCGCCACCATCGTTTCGTTCGATGAGCGTTCCAGCGAAGCGCGTGCCGTGCGCCTCTACTACAACGACACCCGGGACGCCCTGCTGCGCGCGGCGCCGTGGAACTGCGCCCGGCGCGAGGCATACCTGACGCTGTTCAAGGCGCTGCCCGGCACGCCCGAGAACCCCACGGCCGGCAGCCCGACATGGCTGCCGTCCTATCCGCCGCCGCCCTGGCTGTACAGCTACTACCTGCCCGACGACTGCGTGAAGATGCGCTACGTGGTGCCGCAGGTGCAGTCCGGCGGGATCACCGGGACGCCCATCTTCTCGGTGCCGTCCTACGTGCCGGTGCCGCTGTACAACACCCAGGCCCAGAAGTTCATCGTCGGCGTCGACTTCACCGATGCCGGCAACGAGGTGGTGGCCGTCTCGACCAACCAGTCCCAGGCCATCGGCGTCTACAACCGGCGCGTCACCAACCCGGACATCTGGGACGCGTCCTTCCGGCAGGCGATGATCGATGCCTTGGCCTCCCGCCTGGCCATCCCGGTGACGGGCGACAAAGGCATGGGCGACCGGGCCGAGCGGCTGGCCAAAGGCGTCATGGGTTCGATCCTGGCCGCCCGCACGGCCGATGGTAACGAGGGCCTGACGGTGGACGACCACACCCCGGACTGGCTGCGCGTGCGCGGCTACGCCAACGCCTGGACCGGCATGTCGTACGCCGGGCTGTGGGACACGCCCAGCTTCCTGGTTTTCTGATGGCACAGCCCCTCATCCAGACCAGTTTCACCGCCGGCGAAATATCCCCGACGCTGTGGGGGCAGGTCGACCTGCGCCGCTACCAGACCGGGGCGGCCGTAGCGCGCAACTTCTGGGTGGACTACCGCGGCGGCCTGTTCAGCCGGCCGGGCACCGCCCTGGTTGCAACGTGCCTGCCGAACGCAGACGAGGAGCCGCCATGCCCGCTGCCTTTCGTGTTCAACCAGGACCAGGCCTACGATCTGGAGCTGTCCGACAGCGTGGCGTACGGCAAGATCATGCGGATCATCTATCGCGGCTCGGTGGTGTGTACCACGGGGTTGGCGATCACCGCCGTGACGCCGAATATCACCGGGGCAGAGTTCACGATTACCGGCGCCAGCGCGGTGCCCTGGGCGGCAGGCCAGCGGGTGTACATCGAGGGTGTCGTCGGCCTCGTGCGCGACAATGGCGTGTCCGGGGTGAACGGCAGCACCTTCATCATCGCCAGCGTGGCCGCAGTGGACAAGGTGAAACTGCTGGACATCAACGGCCAGGATGTGACCGCCCTGGACTGGACGGCTTGGAGCAGCGGCGGCACGGCAGCGCGGGAGGTGTGGGTCACGCACCCGTGGGCTGGCGCCGACCTGCGCGAGCTGAAATACGCGCAGTCGGCCGACGTGATGACCGTCACCCACCAGGGCTACGACATCTACCTGATCAAGCGCCTGTCGCACACCGGCTGGCAGATCGTTGCCGACACTTTCGGCAGCGGCCTTGCCCAACCCGCTGGCCAGGCAGCCACCCCGGTGAACAACGTCGGTACTGATCCGCAATACTTCTACCCCTACGTGGTGACTGCCTACAACACGGCCACCAGGGAGCAGTCGGCGCCGGGTTCCGCGTACGCCTCGGCGGTGAACAGTGCGCTCAACCAGAGCACCCAAGTCATCAACCAGCTCACCTGGACTGCGGCCAGCGGCGCCAACATGTACCGCATCTACAAGGGCCAACCGATACCGAACGGCTACGAGGGCTCGCCGCCGTACTTCTGGGGGCTAATGGGACAGACGACGGACGTGGTGTTCTCGGACGTGAACCTGGAGCCCGACTACACAATCGGGCCGCCGACCAACCAGGACCCGTTCGCCTCGAACAACCCGGCCTGCGTGTCGTTCTACCAGCAGCGCCGGATTTTCGCCTCCAGCACCGGACTTCCCTCGACCTTCTGGATGAGCCGCCCCGGCCAATACAACAACTTCGACACTTCCTACCCGTCGCAGAGCGATGACGCGATCACCGGCACGGTGGTGGCCGGGGAGGTCAATGAGATCACCTCGTTGGTGTCGATGAGCACCGGAGTGGTGGCGCTGACGGCCGGCGGCGCCTTCCTGATCAGCGGCGACGGCAAGAAGGCGCCGATCACCCCGAGCACCGCCAACGCCAGCACCCAGACCTTCGCCGGCGCGGCGCCGCTCCAGCCCCTGCGCGTGGCGGACAACCTGGTCTACCTGACCGCGCAGAAGACGGCGGTGCGCGACCTGGCCTACGATTTTTTCACCGACGTGTACAAGGGCGCGGACCTGACGGTGCTGTGCGGCCACCTGTTCCTTGGGCGCGACATCGTGCAGTGGGCCTGGGCGCCCGAGCCGCACAAGGTTGTCGCCGCGGTGCGCGACGACGGCATCCTGCTGACCATGACCTACCTGAAGGACCAGGAGGTCGTGGGATGGACCCGCAACGACACCAACGGCCAGTTCGTCGGCGTGGCCACCATCCCGGAGCCGGGGGAAAGCGCGCTCTATGTGATCGTGCGGCGCTATGTCGCCGGCACCGGCTACCGATACACGCACGAGCGGTTCGTTCGGCGCGCCTTCGGCCAGAACGTGCCGATGAATATCCCGTCCGATCCCGAGCAGGCGTGGTGCGTCGACGCAGGCGCGCGCTATCCGCTGGCCTATCCGACCGGCACCCTGACCAGCTTCGGCTTCACGTTGGGGGCGCTGACCGCGCCGATCGTCATCGAGGGTGGCACCGGCTACGACGCCGGCGACTTCGTTCAGGTGCTGGACCCGACCGGCACCGGCGCCGAACTGTCGCTGACCGTGGTGGGCGGCGCCATCACCGCGGTGACTGTGGTGGTGGAAGGGCGCGGCTATACCAACCCGCAGATACTGGTGAGCGGAGGCAGCGGCGCCGTGCTCTCGGTGTCCTTCCAGAATTTGGCCTATTTCCAAAAAACCGGCACGGCGTTCAGCAACGCCGACATCGGCAAGGTGCTGCGCGTCGGCGGGGGCCGCGGCACGGTGACGCGCTACCTGGCCGGCCCGGCGCTGCTGGAGGTCCGCATGGACCGGCAGGTAGACGGCCGGGTGCCGAACGAGCCCGGGTTGGTGTTGCCGCCGAGCCCGGAAAGCACCTGGTCCCTGACGACGCCAATCACCGCGGTGGGGGGCCTTGAGCACCTTGAGGGCGGCATCGTCCAGATCATGGCCGACGGCTCGATGGTGCCGCCGCAGACCGTGGTAGACGGCTGCATCGAATTGCCGGAACCAGCATCCGCCATCACCATCGGTCAGGGCTACACCTGTCAGTTCCAGAGCCTGCGCCCGCCCGATCCCGCCATCCAGAGTCGACGGCGCAGCATGTCCTCGGTAACGCTGCGCGTGGTGGACACCCGCGGCTTGGCCATCGGCAATAGTTTCGACGATATGGTCGAGATCAAGCAGCGCGACGACGAGAACTACGGCCAGCACATCGATCTCCAGATCGGCGGCGGCCCGCTACCGGCCGGCTACACCGACGCCCCCGTGGGACAGAACCCGATCGGCTATGACGACACCATCACCAATGTTGGCGGGGGCTGGGATACCCAGGGGCACGTATGTATTCTTCAGAGCTACCCGTTGCCGGCGCAAATTTTGGCCACGATATCCGAGATCACGGTGGGCGATACGCCGGGCTGATCGAGTTCGTCCCGGCGCTCCCCGCGCACATCCCGGCCGTCGTCGCAGACCTGCGGCCAGAGGACGCGGCAACGCTGCGCGCCTGCGCTACCGAGCCGGTCGCAGCCTTCACCGAACTGCTCGCCCGCTCGTTGCACGCCGGCACCGCGCTGATCGACGGCGAGCCCGTGGCGATGTGGGGCGCGGCGGCAGACAGCTTCATCGGCGCCGAGCGTGCACATGTTTGGCTGGTCATTTCGGGCCGCGTCGATCGCCCGGCGCACACCGTTGGTCGGGGCGCCAAGGCTTTCATTCGCGCCATGCAAGGACAGTATGGTAGGTTGACCACCACCGCGGCCGCAGGGCTGGCGGGGGACCAATGGTTCCTCGCGTGGTTGGGGTTCCGCCGAGCCTCCGCGAGCGACAGGCGGATAGGCGGAGCCCTGTTCCTGGGGTTCGAGAAGGGCTGAGAATATGGGCGCTGTAGCCATTGTCGCCTCTGTTGCAAGCGCCGTCATCGGCGCTATCGGCGCGATGCAGCAGGCGCAGGCGGCATCCGACGCCGCCGCCTACCGCGCCCAGGTGGCCGCCAACAACGCGGCGATCGCCAAGCAGAACCAGCAGATCATGGAGAACAACGCCCGGACCACCGAGGCCGCCGGCGCGGCCAAGGCGGACCAGGAAGCCATGAAGGCGCGGGAGCTGCTGGGCCGGCAGAAGGTTGCCGCGGCGGCCAGCGGGCTGGACGTGAACAGCGGCAGCGCCCTGGACATTCGCGCGGGGACCGCGGGCATGGCCATGCTGACCGACCTGAATGTCCGCGACGACACCAACCGGCGCGCGGCGGCGCTACGGCAGCAGGGCGCGAACTACGCAGCCCAGGGCGAGAACTTCAACATCGACGCGGAAGCTGCCAGGACGGCGGGGTCCGCTGCCGAGACAGGCGGCATCCTGGGCGCGGCCGGCGGCCTGTTGGGCGGGGCGGCGAAAACCACCAGCCTCGTATCCGAGTTCCAGCGCACCGGCGTGCCGATGTACGACTTGAAGATCGCATAGGACCAGCATGGCCACGATCCCCACAGTCCAAGGCCCCTCGGTCGGCCCCGGTGCCGGCAACGTCATGCAAGCCACGCGCGCCTTTCAGCAGGCGGGCGAGGCCGGCACCCCGGGTGGCCAGGGCGCGGCGATCGGCGCCGGGCTGATGAACCTCGGTCAAGGCGTCGGCCGGGCGGGCGACATCCTGGCGGCGGAGGCGCTGAAGGAGCAGGCGCTGTCGAACGAGGCGATGGCGCGCGACGCGGACAGCGCGGCGGCCACGGCGCTGGGCGGCATCTACAACGAATACGCATCGAAGGAGGGACAGGACGCGGTAGGCGCCAAGGACGCCTACATGCAGCGCATGCTGGACGCGCGCAAAGAGGCCCTGGCCACGATGCCGAACCCCGAGGCACGGCGCATGCTCGACAGCGTGCTCACGCGCCGGGTGGGCTTTTACCAGGAGAGCATCGGGCGTTACGCCGCGACGGAGCAGAAAAAGTGGCAGGCGCGCTCGGCGCAGGGTGCGGCGCGCGTGGCCGCCGACCAGGCGCAGATATTCCAGAACGTCCCGCAGCTTATGGACAACCTGGTCGAGAGTGGCGTGGCCAACATCGCCAACCTGGGCGAGCTGCACGGCTGGGACAAGGACACCACGACGGCGGAGCAGGCCGCCTACCGCGGCAAGACGTACTCGGCGCTGATCCAGAACATGCTCGGCCAGAACAACGTCGAGCAGGCGCAGCAGACTTTCGACCGGGTGAAGGACCGGCTGGACGCCGGCAGCGTAGCGCACATCCAGCAGATGTTGCTGCCGCATGTTCGCAAGCAGCAGACGCAGATGGACTACGCGGCGCTGGGCGGCGGGGTGAGCAGCATCACCGAGGCCATCCGCGCGCAGGAGAGCGGCGGGCGGCCCGGACAGGTCAGCGTGCAGGGGGCGCGCGGCACGATGCAGGTCATGCCCGACACCTTCGCGGACAACGCCCAGCCCGGCGAGAGCTTCGACAACCCGGACGATGTGGATGCCGTCGGCGCGCGGCTAGTGCAGAAGTACGAGCAGCAGTACGCCGGCGATCCCGAGCGTGTGGCCGTGGCGTATTTCAGCGGCCCGGGCAACGTCAGCGAGCCCGGCAGCCCGAACCCCTGGAAGGAGGACAGGAAGGACGGCAACGGCAAGAGCGTGTCGTCCTACGTCAAGGATGTGACATCCAGGCTGAAGAAGGACACCACGGCCGCTCCGGTCTACGAGCGCCCCGACTTCGCGGCCATGCGCGAGCGCGCCGCCGGCATCGCCGGGGACGACACCGATCGCTATGCCCGCCTGCTGGCCAAGATCAACCAGTCCGAGGCGCAGTACAACAGCACGACCAAGGCGCAGCGAGACACGCTGGGCGCCCGGCTGAACGACGTGCAGGCGGCCCTTGCCGACGGCCGCGAGGTGGCCATCCCCGAGACGGAAATCCGCCGGTTGTATCCCAGGCAGGTGGCCGACGAGACGATCGGCAAGCTGATCGAAATTCGCCAGCAGGGCTACGCCTACCAGGCCGTGCAGTTCTCGTCGCCGGCCGAGTTCGCGGCACTCATGGCGGGCTACGAGGATGTTGGCAAGGCGCCGGGTGGCACGGACGCGCAGGTCCAGGCAGGCTATGCCCAGCGCGCCAAGATACGCGAGACGCTGATCACCGCCCGGCAGCGCGCCGTGGAGGCGATGAGGAAGGACCCCGCCGCCTATGTCGAGGGCGCCCCCGCGGTGGCTGCGGCACTGGCCTCTGGTGATCAGGAAGCCTACGCGCGGGCGACGTTGGGCGAGCAAGAGCGGCTCGGCCTGGCCGAGACCGACAGGCGCGTGCTGCCCAAGACAGTGACGGCAGGGTTGGTGCAGAAGGTCATGGAGGCCGACCCGGCGAAGGCACCTGCCGCGCTGGTCGGGCAAGAAATTGCAAAGACCTATGGCGGCATGTGGCCGGCGGTGTTTCGCGACATGGCACGCGAGGGCCTGCCAGCTGACTACGCGCTGCTGTTCTCGTCCGACCACCCCGGCCAAGTGGGGTTCCGCGGCGACATGCAGCGCATGATGGCGATAAAGGCGGAAAAGGGCGGCATGGAGACGCTGCGCACCGCGGCCAAGGGGGCGGGTGTGGACCCCAAGACGATCGACGATGGGCTGGTTGGAGTGCTCGCGCAGTTCCAAGAGACGACCCGATTCATGACGAAGGGCGCGGACCTGTACAAGGATGTCCACGAGGCCGTTCGCGGCATGGCCTATTACTACGCACGCCAAGGCGCAAGCGCGTCGCAGGCGCTTTCGCAGGCGGTTGGCGGCCTGTTGAACGCCAAGTACGATTTTTCCGGCAGCATGCGCGTGCCCAAGGGCCAGCTCGGATTGGCACAGGAGGTAACTGCCAGCGTGCAGCGCGGTCTGACGGTGGCGGATTTGGCCGGGGTGGACGCCGGCCCGATCGCCGCAGAGACAGCCGCCGATCTGCTCGCCGTCGCCAAGCGTGGTTTCTGGACCACGAACGCCGACGACACTGGCCTGGTGCTGATGGGCACCTACAAGAACGGCGCCACTGGATGGCAGGGCTACGAGCCTGTGCGCCGCGCGAACGGCGAGATCGTCACCGTGCCGTTCAACAGGATGGACGCGATGCGGAACGCGCAGCGTGCCCGACCGCCGGCGCCGCCTGTCGGTGGCTCGGTGATGCCGCAGCTCACACAGGCGCTGTCCGAATGAGCGGCATGCTGGGGCTGATCGGCCAAGGGCCACAGAGCGACCCGGAGGTCCAGGCCCGCCGCACCGAACTGATCCCGTCCGGCGGTGCGGGCGACATCTGGGGCGCGCAGATCGCCCAAAGTTTCACCGAGGCCCCCGTGTCGCGCACTGCGCGTATTGTTGCGAGCGGTTACGCTGAAACCACCCCCGGCACCTACGAGCCGCTGAATGCCACCCTATTCGGTATGCCTACGGGAGCGCTGCCGCCCAGCCCGATGGTGCCGGTCGACGTGCTCAAGCGCGAGTACGACATCCCGGGCGTGCTGTCCTTCGACAAGGACACGCCGCAATCCGTGGCGCAGAGCCTGTACGACCACAAGGTCGCGCAGATGCGTCGCGCGCAGGTGCTCGGTCGCGCCGACAACATGCTCACCCAAGGCATGGCCGCGCGGTTCGTCGCCAGCATGATCGGCTCGATCGCGGACCCGGTGAACCTGGCGGCCATGTTCGTGCCCGGCGTGAACGAAGCGACAGCCGCGCGCATGCTCGCCGTCAGCGCGGGTGCCAGCGCGGGAGCCCGGGCCGGTGTGCGGGCGCTGACGGGCGCCACGCAGGGCGCTGCCGGCATGGCCGCGCTGGAGCCGCTGAACTACGCGCTCTCGCGCCAGGAGCGCGACGACTGGACGATGAGCGGCGCGCTGCTGAACGTCCTGCTGGGCACGGTGGCAGGCGCCGGACTGCACAGCGGCATGGGGGCTCTGCTGGAGCGGTCCCGTGGCCTGCCGGATTGGGCGCCGGCGCGCGTCGCCAGCGAGCGCATCCAGGCCGCATCGCCCGAGGTGCAACAGGCGCTGGGCCGCGGGGCGGTGGCGGCGCAGGCCGAGGGGCGGCCGTTCGAGGCGTCGGCCATCCTGGACCTGTCCGAGAACCTGGAGGCCGCCCAGCAGATACGCCGCCTGGCCGACGCGCAGACCCGCATCGAGGCCGAGGCGGCACAGGAACTGGCCGCGGTGCGCGCCCAGCGCGAGCAGGCCGGCCGGCGCAACACGCCGGCGGAAGCCGCGGCGCGCAGCGGCGACACGGCCGGGCGCCTGCGGGCCGAGGCCGACAGCCTGCAATCCGACATGGCGCGGGTGCGGGAGCGTGCCCTGGCCAGCGGCATGGACGCGGAGACGGCCGGGCGGCTGGAGGCGGTGGACGCCGAGCTTGCCGGCACGATCCCGGCCGCCCGGCGCCGCGCGCTGGAAGCCGAGCGCACGATGCTGCTGGAGGGGCGCGGCACCCTGGACACCGGCAGCGCCGGCGAGTTGTCCGTGGCGCGCGACGCGGCGGAGCTGAAGGGGCTACAGGCGGCGCTGGAGCGCGCCGAGGCCGGCGCTGACCGGGCCGAGGCGGCGATGGCGGTGGCCGCCAAGGAGGCCGAGGTTGTCGCCGGGCAGCGTGCGGTATTGGCCAAGGCGGCAGATGCCGGTGAGCGTGCGGCGATGAGCCGGCTGGAGGCGCGGCAGGCTGTCGTGGATGCCAACGCCGCGCGGGCCATGCGGCAGATCGCCGGGGCGTTGGACAGCCGCCTGTCGCCGCAGCAGGCACTGGAGCTTGGCCGCGCCGTGGCCAGGGGGCAGGCGACGCTGGCCGACGCCGTGGCGGCGATCGAGCGGTGGAAGACGGACAACGTGGCGATCACGCCCGAGTCGCTGTCCGGCGAACTGACCAATGCTGACCTGCTGGCGCGGGCCACCAGGATGGAGCAGCAGGCGCGCACATCGTTCCAGGAAGCCACCACGCCCCGCGTCGATCCCGCAGCCGCCCAGCCCCCGCCGCCAGCGAGCCGCACCGGCCTGGCGCCGCCCGATCCGAAGCCGCCGAGCGAGCCCGGCGCCGCAGCGCGCAACCTGTCCGATGTGGAGAAGCAGACCAAGGCGCTCGACGACCTGATCCGGCTGTCCAGGCCCCCCACCGCGTCGGCGCAAGTCGGAACAGAGTTTTCCGGTGCTCTGAATCTCGGCCACGCGCGCCTCACGGAGCAGGGACCGCTGACGCGCTTCTCGTCTATAGCCGAGGCGCAAGATCGTTTCGACGGAGACGGTGGCACCTTCGGCGGCGGCGGTGTGTATCTCGACAACAGCGGCGCATGGACAGGCGGTGATCGAACGCACATGGGGGCGCGCACAAACTACCGTGTGCAGGCGAATTTTGAACGGGCCTTTGTTCTGTCACCGGACACGGTGGGCGCATTCGCAGAGCGTTTCGGCGCGACACGTGAGGCAGGAGCCGAATTGCAAGCGGCGCTGGACGCCGCAGACTACGGCACGGCGCGTGCGACCCGCGAGCCTACGGCAGCCGATTTCGCCCGCCTTGACGAGGCGCAGAAAAGCATCGTCACCGGCACGCAGGTGGCAGATGCGCTCCGCAAGGAGGGCTACGACGGCATCATTGTGCAGGGGTTTGATGATCTGGAAGGCACCCCCGCGCACGACGCTCTCGCGAAACTGCTGGTGCAGCGGGCGATGCCCACCGAGATACTCCAGGATCAAGTATTCGCTTTTAACCCTGAGCGTGTTCTCGTCACAGGAGAGGCCGCAGGTCGATCGCCGCGAGAGACTGCCGTGGCAAAAAGCGTGGCCGCGCCGGACCCCATGATCGAGAGGCTTAAGGCCTACGACGCCCTGGTCGACGAAGAAGCGCGTGTCGATGCTGCTGTGTTTGAGACGGCTGCGAACTGCATTGTGAGGCGCTGATGGCCACCGCACCGAAAAGCGCCAAGGACTGCTTTGCCGAAGCTGCGGAAGCTGCCGGCCGCCCCATGTCGAAAGACGACCTGGAGTTTTACTTCGAGCGCGCCAACGCGCGCATCAACCGCTACACCCGCGAGGGCATGACGCAAGAGGGCGCGGCCATGCGCGCGGGCAAAGAGCTTGGCGACGAGGCGGCGGTGGCGCGGGCGATCGAGAAGCGGCAGGCCCGCATCAACATGCTGGCACAGGAAGGCCTGACCGCGCGTGTGGTCCCCGGCCGTGATCTGGACAGCGTGATCGCGGTGATCGACGGCGTGCAGCGCAAGGGTGCCTTCAAGGACGCGGCGCTGTCGCTGAACGCCATGGGCGGGCAGCGGGTGCGCAACACGGTCAATGCCTTTTTCCACGACCTGGAAGACGCCGGCATGGACAAGGCGTTCAAGAAGGCCGATCCGGCTTTCGAGCGCGACGTCGCCAATGAGCTTGGCCGCATCGACGATCCGACCTGGGGCCGCGACACCGGCAACGCACAGGCCAAGAAAATGGCCGAGATCATCCACAAGCACCAGGACGCGCTGCGGCTGGCCGAGAACGACGCCGGGGCCTTCGTCGGCAAGCTGGACCAGTACATCGCGCGGCAGACCCACAACCGCGCGAAGATCATCCGCGCCGGCGAGGACGCCTGGGTGGCAGGCATCCGCCCGAAACTGGCCGCCCGCACCTTCGACGACATGTTGCCCGATGAGATCGACGGCTTCCTGCGTCAGACCTACCGCAACCTCGCAACGGGAATTCACACCGGCAGCGAGCAGGGGGACTGGATCGCGGGGTTCAAAGGCCCCGCGAACCTGGCCAAGAAACTGTCGGCCGAGCGCAAGTTGTTCTTTGAGAGCCCCGACTCCTGGATGGATTACAATCGCGAGTTCGGCAACGGCAGCCTGAACGGCACGGTGCTATCGACGCTGGAGCGCGGCAGCCGGGCAGTCGAGGCGATGCAGCTGCTCGGCACCAACCCGCGCGCCATGCTCAACGGCTGGCTCGACGACCTGGCCGTGAAGGCGCGCGACGAGGGGCGCACCGCTGACGCCACCCTCCTGTCCCAGCAGAAAGAGCGCATGCTGCGGCTCTACGACCATGCCATGCGCAACCCGCGGCCGATCGAGAACGAGAAGACGGCAGCGTTCTTCGCGTCGCTGCGCTCCTTCCAGCGGTTCAAGCTAGGCGGCGCGGCCATATCGTCCATCCCGGACCTGTCGAGCACGGCGGCCATGGCGCGGCACAACGGCATCGGCGCGCTGGAAAGCCTGTCCTGGCACCTGGGGCAGCTTTTCCCGGACGGCGCCGGGCGGAAGGCCGCGATGCGAGAGGCCAACATCGGCTGGGACTACATGGCGCAGAGCCTCCAGACCCGCTTCGGCGCGGAGGACGGCGTGCCCGGGGCACTGGCCAAGACGGTGGATACCTTCAGCCGCTTGACCGCCCTGCCGTGGTGGACGCAGAACATGAAGGACGCATCGACGCTGATGCTCCTGCACAACACGGCGGAGAAGGCCGGACTGGAGCACGCCGCGCTGCCGCGGCGCATGCAGACGACGCTGCGGCGCTTCGGCATCGAGCAGCCCGAGTGGGACGCCATTCGCCAGGTCGTGCAAAAGGCACCCGACGGCAACCGCTACATCTTCGCCGGGGACATCGCGGACCTGCCGGACAGCGCCGTGGCGCACCTTGGGCCGAACCCCGACAAGGCCCGGGCTGATCTCCAGAAGAAATACAGCACCTACATCTTCGACAACGTGCAGGAAGGCATGAGCGAGGAGACGGCATCCATCCGCGATCTGCTGGCCGGCGAGGGGAAAGCTGGCGAGTGGGGCTCGGAAGCGCGGCGCTCGATTATGCAGTTCAAGCAGTTCCCGGCGTCCTTCATGGCCCGCTCGGTCATGCGGGAGTGGAGTCGCGACGGGGTTGACGTGTCGGGCATGGCCAAGTTGATCGCCGGCACGACGCTGTTTGGCTACCTGTCGATGAGCGCCAAGGACATGCTGCGCGGCAAGGAGCCGTTCAACCCGGCCAACCCCGAGGGCTACGACGCCGGGCAGTATTCCAAGAACGTCATGCGCGCGTTGGTGCAGGGCGGCGGGCTGGGCATATACGGCGACTTCCTGCTGGGTGAGGTGAGCCGCACCGGCCTGGGCGCGCTGGGCAGCATGCTCGGCCCGTCTTTCGGCATGGCCAACGACCTGACCAACGCGCTCATCGTCAAGCCGCGCGAGGCGGCGTTGGCGGGCAAGCTGTCGGCCGGGCGCTTCGCCGCCGACGCCTTCCAGGCTGCCAAGAGCAACGCGCCCTTCATCAACCTGTTCTGGACACGCACCGCGCTGGACTACGGCGTGCTATACAGCCTCCAGGAAACGCTGAACCCCGGCTACCTGGCGCGCTACGAGCAGAACACGCAAAAGAGCACCGGGCAGCAGTTCCTCCTCTCGCCCTCGCGTGACCACCTCCAGACGTTCGGCAGGTAGAACATGACCATCTCGACCCAGACCACCAAGGTCACTGTGCTCGGCAACGGCGCACAGTCGGTGTTCACCTACAGTTTCCTGCTGCCCACCGCCGGGCAGTACGCGCTCTACTACACCGACGCGGCCGGGCTGATTTCGCTGATCTCCCAGGCCAACTACACGGTCAGCGGCATCGGCGTGGCCACGGGCGGAACCTTCACCTACCTGCCGAGCGGCACGCCGATCGCCACCGGCACCAGCCTGACGTTGGTGCGCGCCGTGCCGAACACCCAGGTCTACGAGTTCGGCAACCAGGGCGCGTACTACCCGCAGCAGGTCGAGAGCGCCCTGGACCGCCTGGACATGCAGGTCCAGCAACTCCAGACCCTGGCCAACCTGTCCTTCAAGGTGCCGTTCACCAATGCGAACGTGGCCGACGTGCCAACGCTCGTCGATCGTGCCAACACCTGGGCGTACTTCGATGCCAGCGGCAACCTGGTCGGCAGCGCGGCGGCGAGTCCCGGCACCAGCCTGGGCAGCCTGCTGATCGAGGGGGACCAGTCGCTCCAGGCCGACCCGGTGGCAAACCCGGTGAACACCTTCAGCAGCCTCATCGTCACCGGCACCACGGCGCAGGACAACGAACGCGAATTCCTGGTCAGCATCGGCCTGATCAGCAACAGGGGCGCGGCGGCGGCCAGCCCCGAACGGGACAAGGTGGGGCTTTACATCGGCCTGCTGGCGGACAGCGGTACGGGCGATGTCTGGTCCTTCAACACCGTGCTGAGCATGTACCCTGGCGCCGCCGCCTACAATGCGCAGGGGCATGAACTGGACTTCAACAACCTGAACGGCCACCGGGGTGATACGCCCGGCGCCGCTAAACCCAATGCACTTACCAATCCCGGACGGCAGCAGGCTGGTCTGCTCATAGGTGATGCTGCTACTGGTCGCCGTCGCTGTATTGTTTGATGTAGAAGCATCGGCAATCGACGTGCCTGATGTCTCTTCAAGCTTGTAATAACCGATTGGCGACAGGCTCATCACTTCAGGGAGATACTCGTCAATAACGACGACGTTGTAGCGGTAGAGGCTGGTCTGCAATGTGTAGCCAGCGCCGACCGTCGTCGAGAGTTGGGTGATTTTCAGGTAGAGCGTTTCCGGCAACGGCAGCCCGGTATCGGCAACCTGTTGATCGAAGGTATAAGTAAATGCCGCCGAGGTCAGGCCGGTGAAACTGCGGATCAGTGTCGTATATGCAGAATTCCATATCTCGACGTTATAACGCTCTGATGCTTCTCCGAGAGGCGTATCGACCCCACTGAACGGATCAACCGGCAACCGGCTGCGGTAGTACCATGACACGTTCCAGTCATATGTGACAGGGTGACGGTATCCACGCGGATAACATGGAGACAGCGGCTTCAGGCTAACCCCTTCGCAAGTAGCGATTTGCTCGTCGGCGTTGGCGATGCTGTCGCCAATTGTGACTGCCCGGTAAGGTCTGGGAGAAGCGAGCGCGGCAGACGGCAGGGCCATGTAGTCAATAGTCGCCAAATCGAGCATGACCAGCCGATCACCGACTTCGTGCAGCGGCATCGCGTGCTCGCTGCCGTACAGTCCGCGTAGGAACCGGACAGGATGTAGTCATCGCCCGATGCAGTGGCTTCCATGAAGGCGATTATTTCCCATCGCCCTTCAGCACCGAAGGCGGCGAGGTTGCCGAGCGACATCAGTTGCGCCCACGACACGTCGAAAAGGTCGGCCCCGGTCCAATCCGGCGTCACGGTCACGCTACTGGCATGGTCGACTACATCCGAGCGCCCGGTGCCCAATACCGTCGAGGCGGTAAATGCTTCGCCCTTGACCGTGAATCCTGTATTGCCTGTCCAAGTCGCGCCGCCATCATCCGAACGCACCAG
>OFQV01000196.1_pt1 | contig 17586 bp, 14 predicted proteins | sample 1542971 | NCBI WGS metagenome assembly OFQV01 (sample SAMN07774229, study PRJEB24372) | wastewater metagenome | isolation source: WWTP Cannobio (Effluent) | place: Italy: Cannobio | collected 2016-01
TGCCCGAAGTGATCGAGAACACGGCCGCCCAGCAGGTGCTGGACGCCATCCTGCCGGGGCAAAGCCCGCTGCAGGTGCTGCAGCGCCAGGCCCAGCTGCCCGCGTTGAACATCAGCGGCATGCTCGAACTGTCCGTGCAGCGCGGCGATTCCATCGACGTGCTCACCAAGCTGATGGACCTGAAGGACCGCATGGACAAGGCGGATGCGAAGCGCCTGTACGACGATGCTTTTGCCAAGTTCAAGGCGAAGTGCTCCAAGGTCATCAAGGGCACTACGTACACCGATGGCCCGCTGAAGGGCCGCAAGTACGCCAACCTGTTCGACGTGGTGGATGCCGCCACCGGCCATCTGTCGGAGTTCGGGCTGAGTGCATCTTGGGTGCCGATTGAACTGCCGCCGGAACAAGACAAGGTTTGGGTGAGGCTGGCTTGCGTGCTTCGCCATGTCGGCGGGCACAGCGAGCGCGTGGAGTTCGGCGGCCCCGTCGACACCGGCCCGGCCCGCTCGCGCATGCAGGCCCGCAAGAGCACCGTCACGATGCTCGAACGCATCACGTTCCTGATGGCTGCCGGCATGGCAGAAGCTGACGCTGACGACGATGGGCAGGGCGGCCCGATCAACGGCCCCGAGACGATCCTGATGGCCCGGCTGATCGGTGAGGCGCAGCAGACCACCACCGATGCTGATGCAGCTGCGCACTGGAAGGCGCACAGCAAGGAACTGCTGACGTGGCCCTACGCCTACGAGAAGTACAAGCAGGCCGTGGCCGCCCACCGCAAGGCCCTGAACAGCAAGGCGGGGGTGCCGGCGTGAACACAAACCGATACCCACCGCTGTCGCAAGAACAGATTGCCGACTTGTTCACCATCGACTTTTCTACCGGCAAGGTTTACTGGAAGAACGTCGCCAAAGAGCACTCTCGCCTCAATGGCACTGAGGCAGGCGCACAGCGGGATAGTGGCAAGCCCTATTGGGTCATCAAGGTGCAGAAGCGCGCATACCGCCGTGCGCAGATCGTCCTTGCGGCTGCAACCGGGGAGTGGCCAGCGGCGTGCGTAGACCATATCAGCGGCGATTCGCTGGATGACCGCCCCGAGAACTTGCGGCACGCCACCGTCAGCCAGAACGCGATGAACCACAAATCGCGGGCCAAGAAGGCACCCGAGCCTATGGGCGTTCGCTTGACCGCCAGCGGCAAGTACCAAGCCCGAATCGCGCTGAACAAGCGCCAGCTTGTGCTTGGTGTCTTTGAATCGGCCGGCGCCGCATCTGCCGCCTATCAGGCCGCGCGAAAGGAGTTGTTCCGTGAATTTGCCTAACAGCGACTTCATCATCTCGATGGCCCCGCAGCAGTCGGAAGAATGGTTCAAGGCGCGCAAGGGTTGCGTCACCGGCAGCCGCGCCGCTGATGCCTGCGACTACAGCGACGGGCTGACCGGACAGCAGCGCGTCTACGTCAACGCCATCAAGGCCGGATACGACGAACAGGCCGCGATGGGGCTGGCTGGCTACAAGGCCGCGCCGAAGGCCGCCGTCGTGTTCCAGGCCATCGCTGGCACGCTGGAAGAAGTGCCGTCAACCGTGGCCCTGACCTATGCCCGCGACACCGCCCTGGGCCGCGTTTGCCCCGCCTGGGAGCGTGACGTGTACCAGACGGCCGTGATGCGCCAAGGGCAGGAACAGGAAGCCTTTGCCCGCCGGGCCTACGAGGCGCGCACCGGCTACATGGTCGACGCGGCCGGCTTCATCTGCACGCCCGACCGGAAGATCGGCGTGAGCATTGACGGGCTGGTCTACGACGAGCCCGGCCAGCGCGGTGGGATCGAGGTCAAGACCCTGCTGGGCGCCAATCCGCTGTTCGAGGTGCTGGTCGACGGCGACATCAGCGCCTACGTGCATCAGTGCCACCTGAACACCTGGGCGTGGAATCTGAACTGGATCGACCTGTGCCTGTGGGCGCCGGATCTGCCAGTCGAGGATGCGCGCCTGACCGTCATCCGCATCGAGCGCGATCAGGATTTCATCGACGACATGCTGCTCAAGCTGGTGCGCTTTGAGCGCCTGGTCGAGAAGTGCGTGCAGCAGCTGCAGGACTTCCAGGCCGGCGTGAAGGCCGACACCGCCGACACCCCGCCGGGGGTCGATGCCGCGCCAGCCCCTGTCGAGCCCAGGGCCGACACCCCCACCAAGCCCGCCGCTGCGGCCCCTGCCACCACCAAGCCGGCCGAACTGGCTGACGCTGATTTCTGAAAGCACCCATGACAACCGACCTATTGGATTTCCCGACCATCGACGCGCCGCCGCCGGTGGCCGCGCAGGTGCCCGCCCCTGTCGCGCCGCCCGCAGCCGCCACCGCGGTTGCCGCGGCCGCCCCGTCCATCAAGGACACCGTGCTGGCGCAGTTCAAGGATACCGAAGCCGGCGTTGTGGCCCTGGCCGAGAAGTACCGCGCCGTGGCCTTCGACGTGCGCACCACCAAGGGCATGGCCGAAGCCGTGGCCGCCCGTGCTGATCTGCGCGACAACGGCAAGCTGGCGCTGACCCGCGCCGAGACGCGCGTGAAGAAGGACGTGAACGACCTGAAGCGCGTGATGGCCGACGAGGTGGACCGCCTGGTAGCCATCGTCCAGCCGGTGCATGACGCCATCGACGCACAGATCAAGGCCGAGGTGCAGCGCAAGGCAGACGAGAAGGCAGAGAAGGCCCGCATCGAAGCAGAGCGCATCGCCGGCCATCAGGAGCGCCTGGGCAAGATCGGCAACTACCTGACCCACTGCCAGCAGTACGGCATGACGGCCGCCCGCATTCAGGTGGGCATCGACAAGCTGGCCGCCGCCACGTTTGGCCCCGACTGGCAGGAGTTCGCCGTTCCGGCCGCGGATCTGCAGTGCAAGACGCTGGAAGCCATGCGCGCCCTGCACGCCACCGCCGTCGAGCGCGAGGCCGAAGCCCTGCGGCTGGAAGCCCAGCGCGAGGAACAGGCGCGCGTGGCCGAAGCCCAGGCCGAGACGCAGCGCCAGCTGGATGCCGCCGCCGAAGTGCTGCGCGCCCAGCAGGCCGAGACGGCACGCCAGGCCGCCGAGGTGGCCGCCGCCCAGGCCGCTTTGGCTGCGCCGACGCCGGCTGTCCGCGAGTTCCATCCGGCCGCCGTGGATGCCGCCATCGGCAACCCGCCCTTCGACCAGACAGCACAGCCGGGGGTGCAGACCCCGGCAGCCCAGGGGGAGGTGGCTGGAAACCTCGCTCAGCCGCAGCCGGGTGCACCTTTCACACCCGGTGATGCGGCCGCTGCAAGCGTGGCGGGGGACGAGGTGGCGCCAAACACCGATGACTCCCCTGCCCCCAGCGTCACCCCGACCGTCCACCAGCTGCTGGCCGAAGCCTGCGATCTGCTGGACAGCTGGGTGTCCACCCCGCCCACCAAGAAGCGCGCTGTCGAATGCTTTGCCCAGGTGTCCCGCCTGCGCACGCTGGGCAACGTTCCCCGCTACACCAACACCCCCACCTGAAGGCGCACACCATGCCAATGACCGAACTGTTCACCCTCGGCCGCGATGCCGAGGTCCGCACCACCCCAAGCGGGATGGCTGTCACCAATCTTTCGCTGGCCTTCACCTATGGCCGCAAGGATGACACCACCGGCAAGAAGCCGACACAGTGGGTCGATGCGGCCCTGTGGGGCAAGCGCGCGGAACAGATGGCCCCGTACCTGTTGAAAGGCACGAAGCTGATGGCGACGCTGGAAGAAGTCCACATCCAGACGTTCACCAAGGCCGATCAAACCGTGGCGCACAAGATGGCCGGGACCGTGCTGCACCTGACGCTGGCCGGCAGTCCGCAGCAGGCTAGCGCGCCCGCCCCCGCCCCAGCGCCCAGGCCGGCCCCTGCCCCGCGTCCCGCCCCGACCAAGACCGGGTTTGATGACATGGACTCTGACATTCCATTCATCGTGTCGCTGCTGGAATACGAGGTGGCCCCATCGAAGGCCCGCCGCCTGTCCCACTGCGATTTCAAGTAAGGAAGCGCCATGTTCAAGACCGCAACCCTCTACCGCATCACCAGCGCGCTGCAGAGTCCGACCGCGCTGGCCCTGGCCGCCGGCCTGGCAACGTTCGCCCCCACCGGCCCCACCCAGCTGAAGGCTATTGGGTGGGTGCCGCCCCGCGAGAAGAACGGCAAGCTGGCGGAGTCGATCAACGATCAGACCATCATGGCCGTGATGATCGAGACGCGCGCCGTGCCGGCCAGCGCCATCGACAAGCTGGTGGACGCCATGTGCATTGCCAGCGAGGCCGACACCGGCCGCAAGCCCGGAAAGAAGGAGCGCCGGGAGTTGAAGGACAACGCCCTGCTCGAACTGCTGCCGCAAGCCTTCCCCAAGGCCGTGCGCATCCCGGTGTGGATCAGCCCCAGCATGGAACTGCTGGTGCTGGGCACCGCATCGACCAGCCAGGCCGATGACGTGGTGACGCTGATGGTGCAGTCGCTGGGCCTGACGATGGCGCCGCTGCAGACCACGGCCAGCCCGGCGGGCGTGATGGCTGCATGGCTGACCTTGGGTGATGCTGAATCCCCATTTGCGCTTGGTGGCGAGGTGGCGCTGCAGGCCCCGGACGACAGCAAGGAGGCCGTGCGCTACGTCAACGCGGATCTGGACACCGACGAGGTGAAGGAGCATGTCCGGTGCGGCAAGGCCGTGCAGTCACTGGGCCTGTACTACCTTGATCGCGTCGATTTCGTGCTGACCGACAGCCTGGTGCTCAAGAAGATCGTGCTGGGCGTGCCCGTGTCCCCCGGCGAGTCTGCCGCCGATGCCTTCGACGCTGACGTTGTGCTGGCCACCGGCGAACTGGCACCAATGCTCAACGATCTGATCGTGGCTCTGGGTGGCGAAGCAGAAGCCGACGAGGCCCCTGAATGACGCCCCGCCAGGCCCTGCTGCTGCGCCTGCTGCAGCGCCACCCCGAAGGCGTTGGGCTGATGGACCTCATCACCACCACCGGCGGCACACATCACAGTGTTAGCTATGCGCTACGTGCGCTGAAGGAGGCCGGGCTCATCGGGCCATCCGCCGAGCGTGGCGGTGGCGTGGTGTGGACCGCCATCGAGCATCTTGACGCCTTGAAGGCCAAGCGCGCAGCTACCCGTGCCGCCATGGCTGCCGCTGCCGCCGAGCGCGCCGCACGCCGCGAACTGACTGCTCATGAGCGGGCCATGGAAGAAGCTGCGTGCGAGGAGTTCATCAGGGCGCCGGTGCATCGCGTGCTGCCTCAATCCGATTGGACCGGCCGGGAGCAAACGCGCGGGCAGTCGAGCGTGTTTCACATTGGGGCCGCAGCATGACCACACCAAACTTCACGCTGGCCGAGTTCACACGATCCAGCACGGCCGCCAGGCTGCGCATGGACAACAGCATGCCACCCGACCTGATGCCCACCGCGCTGGCCACGCTGGCGATGATGCAGCGCATCCGGGACTGGTTGACGCGAGAGGCCGGGTACGCGGTGCCAATCACCGTCACCAGCGGCTATCGCTCGCCGCCGGTGAACCGGGCCATCGGGTCGAGGGACACCAGCGACCACATCCGCGCCACAGCGTGTGATTGGCGGGCACCAGAGTTCGGCACGCCGACCGAGATTTGCCAAGCCCTGGTGCCCCATGTGAGCGCGCTCGGCATTGGCCAGTTGATCAATGAGTTTCCCGGCCGTGATGGCTGGGTGCACACCAGCACCCGCATCCCGCAACGCGTGGCCAATCGGATCATCACCATCACTGCGGCTGGCACGTTCACTGGGGTTCGGCAAGCATGACCACACCCACCGAAGCCCTGGCCCAGCAGCCCAGCGCGGAGCCGATGAAGGGCTGGAAGCTGAACCACACAAGGAAGGGGCCGGAAGACGGCATGGCCGAGATTGGCTATCTGGACCCCGAGGACGACCACTTCTCGCCCATCGTCACGGTGGACACCGACCTGTACTACCAAGCCGATCAAGCGATGCCGCTGGCGGTTGCGATTCTTGGTGCCATCGCCGGCGCAGCACCGCAGCAGACGGCACCGCAGGCGCCCACCGTGCAGCCGCTGCCAGCCCGGCTAGTGCGTTTCACACTGCGCGATATGCAGGCGGAACGCAAGCGCCTTGATGGGTTCCTGGCCCTTGGCAATGAGGCTGCTAGGGCTGCCGAATATGATGAGTGGATTGCCGCGCTAGAAGCCTACTGCGGCGCCCACGGCATCACCGCCACCACTGCACCCACCCCGGAGGCCCCATGACTGACGCACTGCGCAAGGCCGCACAAGCCGTGCTTGACCGCTGGGACAGCCCGAAGTGGGAGTGGATCAGCCACGGGCCTACCGCCGACCTGATGACTGCACTGCGCACCGCACTCGCAGCAGCGCAGCCACCAGCAGCGATGCCCGTGCCGCCGACCGTGTTGCCTGACGGAAGCGCATTCTTCACGGCATCGCTGCCGCTGCCGAAGGATCATTGGCTGTACGCCCCGCGCTGCGCTGAATGGGACACCGAACGCGACACCACTACCGACACGCCGTACCCGATCCTGAACAACAGCCACCGGCATGCCGTCATCGCGGCGATTCGCTATGCCGTGCGGGGCGCCACGATGTGCGGGCAAGAGATGGACTTCGACCCCGATGCGCTGGCGATGAATGCTGTCTATGCCCTGTGCGGCCCAGCCACTGGCCGAGTGCTTCCGGCTGATGGCGCGCAGGCACAGAGCGTGCCGGCCACTGGTGCGCAGCCTGACATGCGGGCGGAACTGGAGGCGTACTCATGGCGCACGCGGGGCCGGCCTCTCCGCCTGTCTGACCCGGAGATGGCACCAGCAATGGCGCGGTTGAAGGAACGCATTGCCACTGATCCGGCCTTTGCTCTTGGCCTGATGGCCAGCGCCGGCATCTGCAATGAAGACGGCACCCTTGCCGAGCAATACGGCGGCGCCCCCACCGCACCCACCGGGAGCGCTGGATGAGCCGCGACGAATCCTATCCCCAGAGGTGACACCAATGACTCAACTTGCACCCCACCAGCAGCGCGTCGTCGATGAGAAGACCGAGCTGGCCGAGCGCCTCGGCAAACTGCTGGCTTTCTTCCAGTCGCCGATCTTCGCTGGCCTGGACCCGGCCGAGCAGTCCCGGCTGCGGAATCAGGCCCGCTTCATGGATGGCTACGCGGCTGTGCTGGAGGAACGCATTGCCGCCTTCTCTGCACCGCAAGGGCACCACCTGGGCGCCCTGGTGGACCGCTTCCTGTCGTGGCCCCTGCCCGACAACTTCTCCCCCGATGCTGGTGTGTACTTCAAGCCGCCGAGCCACATGGCCAACTGGCCGACCGGCACGAACCTCCTGACGGCAGAGCAGGCCAAGGCCATGCTGCAGCACGTCCTGGGCGGCTGACATGACGTTCGCCCTGCAATCTCTGATCCAGCGCGCGAGCACCGAGCTCGGCAGTCACGCCTGCCGCGAGGGCCGACATCAGTGGATGTCCGAAGGCGGGCGCGGCTGTCCGTTCGAGGAAGACCACGGGGCTTGCGGCCAGGCCGTCTACGTGTGCGCGACATGCGGCACCTATGACTACGGCGCCAGAGGTGGCCCGGGGCACAGCGACTGCGCGGCGACCCGGGGTTGCGACCACCGCGAGAAGCTGGCCGCACCGGTGGCCGCAGCCGCTTGCCCTACCTGCCCCGCAGGCGCACCGCCCCTAGCATGATGGCGATGTGGACGACGACAGCCGCCACGCCCCACCAGCCTACCTGCCAGATCAGCAGGCCGTAGGCCCCGACGATCAGGGCACCGCTCACTTCAGCGTCTCCGCCACCAGGCCGCGCAGTTCCTTCGGCGTCTGCTTCAGGGTGCGCTCGGCGCGGGGGCTCTTGAGCGCCTTCAGCCGCTGCAGCACCTGCGGCATGGTGATACGGATGGGGGCGGTCGGGTTGGCCTGGTTCCAGTCGGCAAGCTCCTGCTTCGCCGCCTTGATGGCCTCCTGATCGTTGTCGGCCATGCCCTGTGCCCACCGGCCGGCAATCTCGCCTTCCACGTTCTTGGCCAGCTGCACGGTGCGCAACGTCTCGCCGATGCGGCCGGACTCGCGGGCCACGCTCGAAGGCTGGAAGCCCAGGAACTTCATGCCGGCGTCCACCCCGTCAACGTCCATGACCTTCTGGCCCTTCTTGTTCCGGTACTCGCCGGTGTCCCACATTTGCGCCGCCTTGGCCATGTTCTGCACCGCAACCGGCATGGCGTTCATCACCCCGCCCAACACGTCGCCGCCCATGGCCTTGCCGATGCCGTCCTTCACGTTCGCCGCCAGGCCGCCAGCAGCGCCGGCAACTTCCAGAAGCTGGCGCGCGGTGTCGGTGTTCGAGCGCAGGAACAGCCCCGTCGCTGGCAGCAAGTTGCCCAGGCCCATGCGCAACGACAGGTCGATGGGCATGCCTGGCAGTGCCGTGATGCCCCGCGTTGCGCCCTCGGCGAACGTCTCGCCCAGGCCCAGCGTCTCGGCGATGAATTTGCGCTTCCACCGCTTGCTGTTGGTGTCGTGGCCCATGGCCTGACCCAGGGTGTCGATCAGGTCGTCAAGGTCATCAGCGAACGGCAGGCCACCGGCGCCGGCCGTCAGCATCAGCAGCGCCAGAGCGATGCCCACGGCCTTCTTGCCCTCGGGTCCGGACTTCCACATGCGCACCAAGAACTCAAGGTAGTGGATCGAGAACTGGCGGAAGGTCATGACAGTTGCACCCACCGGCCCACGCGCCCAATTGGGCTTGTTGGCCTTGCTGTTGCCCGTCACAAACGTGCGGCCGTTGCGCCGTGCGATCCACGTCCCGTGCTCTGTTTCCGGGCACCACACCAGCGGAAGTTGGACCTCCGTACGCCGCATAGGCCGAGAGTGCGCGTGCTTGCTGTTCTTGGCGACATACAGCGCCCCGAAGTCGTGACGCCCCATGCGGTCGTACTTGGTCGATGTCTGACCCGACAGCACCGCCATGGCTTGCAGCGCATCAAGATTGCTCACGATCTTTTGCGTGATGGTTGCCCCGCCCTCATCCGGGAAATGGCCATCGCCTTTGGTGAACGTGTTGAGGAACAGCGCCATCTGAGGCACGGTCAGTTCGGCGATGAGGTCAAACCCGATGAGCTTTCCGGGCAGCGCCTTGCCTACCTTGGCCGCCAACGCTTTACGCAACTTCCAACGCACCATCTTCTTGGGGCCGCCCTCGGCGATTCGCTCCATGCGGCTGTAGTGGCCACCAAGCCGGTCAAGCAGCGCGTCAATCTCGGCAACGTACTCCGGGTTGTGGGAACTGCTCTGGACAATCTGGACGCCACGCTTCCCGGTGCAGTTGCGGTGGTCGTACATGCAGCCTTCTGCGGCTACCCATGCGAACAGGTGCACCTCATCGTCAGAATAGACCGGGGCACGGCCCGTTGCGTCTCCCAGCGGCACACGAAGGAAGTGATGCCCAGCCTTCACATCCGCGGGGTTGACCCTGCGAATCTTCCCGTAGGTGTTGGTCCGGCTGTTGTGGCTGCGAATCAGCATGTCGTGCTTGTCTGTCACCACCATGCTGAACCCGTTGGCGTTCTTGAACTCAGTCGCCTTCATGTCGCCCCGGAAATGGTGGACGTTCACAAGCCGTGACTCAACCAGCGCGCCAGTGCTTTCGTCGATGGCAAACACCATCTCGCCGGGCGCAAGGTCTGCGCGGTGCTTCCACCCTGCGGCCGTCAGGCACTCGGTTTCCTCGTCAACGCAGTAGAGCCCTTGGGTTTCCACCACCGCCTGCTCGGCGAAGGCGAACGGGTCAGCGATGCCCTCGGCCTGGGCCGTCTGGTAGGCCGCCGCGAAGGACACCCGGCGGTTGAACTGCTCGGCCAGGCTGAACATGGCGCCCCACACGAAGGCCGCCTTCTTCAGCATCGGGTACTTGTTGCTCACCGTGGCCATGGCCTCGGCCTGTAGGTGGTGGATTTCCTGCGGGCTGACGATGCCATCCTGCTCGGCGCGCGCCAGGGCCGCCGCCAGGCCATCATCCATGCCCTTGCCGCTGGCCACCATCGCCATTGCCGCCAGCAGGCGCTTGCCGGCCTTCACGCCGCCGCCGAACTGCGACAAGTAGGGCAGTGTCATCGTGATTGGCTGGGTCATGTTCACCAGCGCGCTGGCCACAGATCCGCCGATGAAGCTGGTGAACAGCAGGCCGCGCACGGCTGCCGCTTCCTCGGCCGGGTTGGTCACGTACTCCACCAGATTGATTGCATCGTCTCGCAAGTCGCCCACCTCCTTGGGGATTGCCTCGGCCATCTTCTTGGCGTCGGTCAGGTGCAGGTTACCTGCCGACATGCGGGCGTTCGAGGTCACGAAAGAGGCAAGAACACGGGCCACGTCATCGCTGTAGCCCTTGATGGCCTTGCGCTCGATCATGCGTTTCATGGCCGAACGGTTGGACAGCGCCAGCTTCAGGTACTCCTGATACACCGGGTTCTGCGCGTTGTCGGTGGCATCGGCGAACAGTTCGAGAGCATCCAGGGACATGCCGTTGAACAGCTTGTGCCCCTGCTCGCTCATCACGCCCTGGGCGAACGTCATGCCGGCCAGCGCCGGGTCATCGCGCAGCTGGCGGGCCGCGATGTTGGCCTCGCGCACGCCCTCGTACATGCCGAAGAACTCGGTGCTGCCGTCCTGCCGCTGCACATGGACCGTGTGCTTGCCGAAGCGCATCAGGGGCGCATAGCCCTCGTCCTGCAGCTGCTGCATGCGCTTGACCTTGCCGCCGATCCTGGCCACCGTGCCCAGCAAGTCGTCGTTGGCCGTCAGTTCGGCAAGCTCGGTCAGGTGGGCCGTCAGCACCTCGGCGGCCGTCTCGGCATCAGGCGCGGCCAGCACCTCGGCGCGCACCGCCCGGCCGTCATCGCCAGCCAGGCGCAGCATCTCGCTCTTGGTCATGCCGTCCAGCGACTCGTTCACCGCCAAGCGGAACTCGCGGTACAGGCCCACCTGCAGATCGTTGAGCCCGAACCGGCTGCGCAGCGTGGCCTCGTCGTACAGCACCTTGTCGAGCGTGCCGCGGAAGATGGCTTCACCGGCCTTTGCGGTGTCGGCCGGCTTCGCGCCGTGGTGCCACAGGCCGCCCTTTGTCAGATCCACCCAGCTGTCGAGCTTTGGCAGCAGCGACGGCGCGTTGTCGGCCGCCTTGTTGGCGAACACGCTGGTGTCCTTGATGTAGTCCTGCACCGCATCGAACACCCGGCCGAACGTGGTGGGGTTGGCCTGGGCCTTGTGGTACTGCGTGCCCACGGTGCGGGTCCACAGGTTCGTGCCGCCGTGCGTGGTCACCGCATCCATGAAAGCGTTGCGGGCGCCGGCCTGGCTGAAGTTGCGCACGGCATCGGCCACGGTGCGGCTGTAGGCCACCGGCTGGCCGCCAGCAGGCCCGCCAGCAGGCCCACCGCGCTGCACGAAGGCCCGCGCCGGCAGGATGTAGCTGCGCACGATTTCGGCATCGCTCAGTGCCATCTGGCGGAAGCCCGGCACGTGCACCCGCAGCCAGGTGCGCACTGCCGCCACAGCCTGCTTCCCCCACCCGATGCTGGGCGTGGCCTGCGCCATTTCGGCCAGGACTTCCTCGGCCGCAATGCGCCGGTCGCTGGCCTTGTCGAAGTCAAGGCCGTACTGCTTGGCCTTGGCCCGAACCTTGCCGGCGTTGAGCACGGCCATGCGGTCGAGGATGCCGCCCAGGCCTTGCCCGAACACGCCGCGCAGCCCGAAGTGCCCAAGAGACTCGTGGAACAGAACCCGGATCACATCAGCGTCGCCAGGCAGTTGCTGGGCCACCAGGTAGACCTTGCCATCGTGGAAGAAGCCTTCCGGCGCGCCGGCGCCGGCCTTGGACTGCTGGGTCTGCTCGTCTCGGCGCACCGCCTCGGGGACGCGGGGATCGCTCAGGCTGTCCACCACCACCACCTCGGGGGCGTTGGTCCAGCGCGCGGCGACCAGCGCCACCAGCGCCTCCACGGCTTGGCGGCGCTGGCTGGCGGGCTGCCGCTGGCCCTCGGCGCGGCTGTATGCCACGTCCGTGGTGTTGGCCGCAGGGTCGCCCGTCTGCGCTAGGTTCGTGCTGGCGTCGGGTGCAGCGCCATCAGCGCCCGGCACTGCGGGAGGCTTGGCCAGCCCTTCAAGGCGCAGTTCTTCCTCCAACTCCTTCAGCGAAGCCCACTTTTCCAGCATCTCGGCCTGGTGCTCGAAGGGGGCGCCGATCTTCTTGCGCAGCCGCACGATGTCGATGTTGTTGTCGGCGATGGTGGCCTTCGCCCGGCGCAAGTCGGATTCGATGCCGTTCAGGGCATTGACCACCTTGCGCGCCAGGCCCAGGGCGTCAACGTCCGCGCCCAGCGCAGCCACCTCGTCGCCAATGTCCATCGTGTAGCCGCCGGCCGTCACGGTCAGCTGATGCCGGCCGCTGGGCGCCTTCATCATCTTGGCGTTCTTTTCGTCGCTCTCCTTCACCCAATGCCAGCCGGCGTGCATGGTCAGCGCCAGCCCGTCACCGATGGTGCCCAGGCCCTGCTTCTCGCGCCCAGGCTCCAACACGGCCGCCGCAGCGCCCTTGTTGAATGCGTCCTTGAGCGCCTGGCCGAACTCGGTTTGCTTGGTGAAGGTGGCGCCCTTCACGATGCCGGTGGAGAACTGGAAGTAGGTGCTGCCGATGGCCTTGAATGCTGCGCCGTAGGTATCGACCCGCGCCTGTGCGCTCTCGATGGCCCATTCGGCTTGCCGCATCGCCTGGCGTGCGTTCACCTGCTCGCTGCTGTGCGCCGCCTGCTGCCGCTCAAGGCGCTCGGTGTCCTGGCGCAGGCCGGCCAGCACCAGCGCGCGGGGGTCGCCCGATGCCATGGCCGCCGCCTGCTCGTACAGTGAAGCCTCGCCCAAATCCTCCATGCTGCGCAGGTTCTTGTCCCCGCGGAAAGCCTGGTCGATGAACCGCTGCTTGCGGCCCACCATCTGCCACATGGTCGAGTCGTAGCCGCCACGGGTTGCATACCATTCTTCCCCGGCGATGGGGTTCTGGTTGCCCTGGCGGATGATCCGGCCGCGAGGCTGCTCCACGTCAGCCGGATACCAAGGCGGGTCCATGTAGTGCAGGGTGGTCAGCCGGTTCTGCACGTTCACGCCGGTGCCCATCTTCTTGGCGCTGCCGATCAGCACGCGGTACGTGCCGTTGCGCATGCCCTTGAACACGGCCTCCTTCTTGGCGTCGGTGTCGGCGTCATCGAACCAGACGATGTGCTCACGCTTCACGCCACCCGCCACGATGGCCTTGGTGAAAGTGCCGCGCGAGTCGAAGCCACGGCGGGCCGACGATGCCGCGCCAAAGCCCACGTTGTAGAAAACGATCTGCGTGCCGCCCTTGGCCTTCATGGGCGTCTTGCCGTCGCGCTCCACGTACTCGTTGTCGGCCGTGGCGAGGTACTCGGCTGCGATCTTGCCGGCCGCCTCGTCGATCTTGGTGGTTTCGCCAGGCAGCAGGCGCCCGCCCGGGATAAAGCGCGGGTCGGTGGCAGCCAGCCGGCCGTCGCTGATGATGGCGATGACCGGATCGGGATTGTTGGGCTCGGTGAACGTGGGTTTCCAAGCCCGTGAGCGTTCAAGGCGCGGCTGCAGCACCTCGATCTGGTAACGCTTCATGGCCTCGCTTGGCTCCACCAGATTCAGGTTCGGCTTGCCGCCCCGCGTCTCGGGCCGCTTCACGATGGCGCCCAGCTGGTCAGACTGCAGCACGTCCATGAACTTGCGCACGCGCGCCATCAGTTCAGGCACGTTGTCGAACTTGGCGAACCGCTCCACGATTTCATACTTGCCGGCCGCGTTGGGTTCCAGGGCCGATGCCACCTCACCGAACATGCGCGCCCATGAGTCGAAGGTGCTGATGCCGCCCTCGTCCAGGGTCTTGGGATCGAAGAACCGCATGATGGTGAAAATCTCGCCCATCGTGTTGGTCACGGCCGTGCCGGATGCGAACACCATGGCCCGGCCCGGCTTCATGCGGTCCAGGTGGCGCGTCTTGACGTACATATCCAGCGCCCGGCGCGATCCGTTCGGGTCGATGCCCTTGATGCTCTGCGCGGTGTGGAAGTCCAGCTTGCGGTAGACGTGGGCCTCGTCGGCGTAGATGAAATCCACGCCCATGTCCTCGAAGTCAACGATGCCATCCTTCTTGCCGGCCGCCAGAATGCTATCGAACCGCTGGTTCACGGATTCGATCTGCTGCTCCAACTGGCCGCGCCGCACCCGTGCGCCAGCGTCCTTGGCCACCGCCGACAGTTCTTCCTCAAGGTCGGCCAGGATCTCATCGCGGATCGGGTTGATCGTCTCGGGCTTCACGCCGATGCGCTGGAAAGCGTCGTGCGTGATAACGATGGCATCGGGGCTGTTCAGGGTGGCCGCCGCCACGAATGCCTTGCGCCGCTCCTTGCTGAAGTTCTGATCGTCGGCCACCATGATGTTGGCCAGCGGGTAGAGCTCCATGAACTCGTTGCTGAACTGTTCGAGCATGTGGTTCGGGACCACGTACACCGGCTTACGAATCAGGCCCAGGCGCTTCTGCTCCATGCCGCCCGCGATCATCTCGATGGTCTTGCCCGCGCCCACCGCATGCGCCAGGTAGGTGCTGCCAGTCTGGATCTGCCGCCAGATGGCGCGCAGCTGGTGGGGGTGCAGCTTGTAGCGCAGGCTCACGCCAGGCAGCGTCAGGTGCGATCCGTCGAACACGCGGGGCGCCAGGTTGTTGTACCGCTCGTTGTAGCCCTCCACCAGATCGGCCGCGCGCTCGCTGTCTGTCCACACCCAGGTCTTGAACTTCTCCTTGATCTTCTTGGCCATCTCGTTGGCCGCCGTCGACCCGGGGCCGTCCATCACCTGCTTGGTGCCCTTGCCGCTGTCGTTGGCTACCGTCATCATCACCTTGATGGTGCGGCTGTTCAGGATGGCCTCCAGCAGTTCGCTGGGCGAGCGTGCGGCCGTGCCGTACTCGGCGCCAGCCCGGCGCTCGCTGCGCATGTTGCCGCCGTCCACCTGCCACGTCTCGGTCTTGGGATCGAACGTCACCTTGCCGGCTTCGATTTCCGTGGCGAAGGCATTGACGTGCTTGGCGTCCACCCACGGGGCGCCCAGCTTCACGCTGATCTGCGACGGCCCCAGCTTGTCGGGCTGCACCGCCTTCAGGGCCTCCACGTTGCGCTCAAGGCTGCGGTCCAGGCGGGCCGCATCCATGGCTTCGGCCAGCTTCTCCACCACGTTGCCTGACAGGTACTCGTCGGCCAGCATCCAGTCGGCGCCAGGCGCCATGTAGATCTGGCTGCCCAGCGCGTTGATGGCCTCGTCGCGCGTGATCTTGAGGCGCGCCGCCACGTCAGCCAGGTTCAGGGAACCGATGGCGTCCAGCGACACGGCCAGCGCGTCACCGATGGATTTCACCTCGCGCGTCACCGGCTTGCCGATGGTCCGGCCCATCAGGAACGGCGCTTTCTTGATCTGCCCGTCCTCGTCAATGGCCTCCATCTGCGTCATCAGCGCGCTGTCGTAGTCCTCGCGGATCAGGCGCCGGTTGAGGAACACGCGCGTGGGCGTCTCCACCTCGTTGCCGTCCTCGTCGGTGCTCTTGCGCACCTGCACCCGGAAGGCATTGATGGGGCCGTTCTTCTTCACGAAGGCGTCGTATGCCTTGTTCAGCTTCTTCAGCGCAGCCTCCCAGGAACCGTCCGTCACCTGGGCAAGCTGGGCCTCTTTCACCAGATCGCGCACACCCACGTAGTCGGTCAGCCAGGCTGCATCCTTGGGCGACAGCTTCACCGCGTCGGCCAGGGGCTTGCCGACACCATCCTCTACCCTGAGAAGAACACCGCCCTTGCCCACATACACCACGCCCTCGCGCTTAACCTTGGGGTCGAAGTCCATCTTCGCCACCTCGGCCTGCAGCGCGCCCGGCTCTTGGGCCAGGGCCGAATACACGTTCTGCGGCAGGCGTTCCACGGCCTCGGCAAACTTGGCATCCAGCTGCTCGGTGGTGGTGTCGTAGGACACCACGGTGTACTTCTCGCCGCCCCTGCCGTTGGAGTTGATCCGCCGGCCCTGATCGTCGGTGTTGCCGCTGATGCGCTGCTGGCCCAGCACCATGTGCGGGTTGGCGGCGTAATACTGGTTGACCACCACCGGGCCGTCCTTGGTGTCCACCGTGGCCACGTCACCCCACGGCTGGCCGCCAGGCGCTTCACCTGCCAGGCGCTTGCGCAGGAAAATCACGTCCGTGACCACGCTGGTGCCGGCGTTGTCCTCGAAGGCGGTCGATGGCAGGCGAATCGCCCCCACAAGGTCGGCGCGCTCCATCAGGTAGCGCCGGGCCTTGTCGGTCTTCTTGTCCATCGTGCCCTTGCTGGTCACGAAGGCCAGCAGGCCACCCGGTCGCACCTTGTCGATGGCCTTGGCAAAGAAGTAGTCATGCAGCATGAACCCGTGCTTCTGGTAGCGCGGGTCGGCCGTGATCGGGGTCGGCGAGAAGGGCGGGTTGCCCACCGACACGTCGAAGAAGTTGTCGGGCAGCCGGCGCTTGATGAAGTCGTCATGCAGCATGTTCTGGCCGGGCGACAGCAGGCGCGCAATCAGCGCGGTGGGGCCGTCGAACTCGATGCCGGTGAACTTGCTGGTCTTGTGGATGGCATCAGGCATCAGCATGGCAAAGCTGCCGATGCCGCCGCCGGGCTCGAACACCTTGCCGCCGGTGAAGCCCAGGCGCTGCACCGCTGACCACACCGAACGGATGATGCCCTCGCTGGTGTAGTGCGCGTACTGCGTGCTCTGCAGGATGGTGCGCTGCCAGTCCAGCGGCAGGGCGGCGGCGCGCTCGGCCAGCGGCTTCCAGCGGGCCTCGTAGACCGCGGCGGGGAAGATCAGCGACCCAGGGGGCGCCGCCTTGCGCTGCCACTCGCTCGGGACCGGGAACATGGCATTGCGCACCTCGCTGGCGCCGAAGCCCACGTACTTGGCCAGCAGGGCCTGCTCGTCGGGCGTGGCGTCCCGCTTCTCACTTTCGATCTGGCGGGCGAGGTCGATCAGGTCAAGGTTGCGCTCGGCCGTCTTGAACCATGATCCATCGCGCTTCAGTCCCCCGACAGCTGGCCGGAAGTCGGGGGCAGAAACTCGGCCGTCACCTCCTGCCACAGCGTCAGCCGGGCCATCGGGAACTGCTGCAGCCCCTCGGCCGTCCCCCACGTCCCCGCCTTCATCATCGAGTCCTTCAAAGAGTCCTCCCGCGTCTCGAACGCTTCGAGCATCTGCTCGTCCAGGCTTTCGGCGCGGCTGGCGAGTTCCTCGGGTGATGGCTTCGGTGATTGGTCTATCAACCAGCGGCTGATCGACCGCAGGCGCATCGCTTGCAGTGGTGGAATCATTGGTGGCCTCCTGGGGTGCAGTATCGGGCGTGGTGCCGGCTTCCGGCGCATCAGGGCCAGTTGTGGCCCCATCATCGGTGGATGCCGCCCCGGCCAGCACCTGGTCGATGTCCAGATCCTCCA
>OFQV01000197.1_pt1 | contig 17466 bp, 18 predicted proteins | sample 1542971 | NCBI WGS metagenome assembly OFQV01 (sample SAMN07774229, study PRJEB24372) | wastewater metagenome | isolation source: WWTP Cannobio (Effluent) | place: Italy: Cannobio | collected 2016-01
AAACGACCCAGTTTCGCTTGCTGCCCGACCGTCGGCGACAACACAGCCTCAAACGTCCGGAACATGGTCACAGTCAGTAGCCTACCACGAGACCAAACGCGTAACTAACCTTGTGGCGGCCTCTACCGCAAGAAATGAGCCTGTTCCCGTCCGGTAAGGGACGGGAACAACTTCGGGGGCGACCCGAAGAAACCGGGAGCGACCCGGTTTAGCTTGTGCCCTTGAAGGGCTTCGAACCCCTAACTCCCGCGTCTTAAGCGCGGTGCCTCTGCCAGTTGGGCTACAAGGGCTTGTGGTGCGCGTGGAGGGACTCGAACCCCCAACTTCCTGGTTCGTAGCCAGGGTCTCTATCCAATTGAGATACACGCGCATGCCGGGTGCTTGCAACACCCGGAGAATGGGACGTTTCGTTAGCCGTTGACCCGTTTCACATGGTTGGCGACCGCAGCGGCATGTTCGGATCGTGACGGAGGGTTTCGAGAGAACTCCCGCCGGTACGGTTCTTTGTCCATCGCCCGGTCGTAGGCTTCAGGCGACACCCCGAGCGATCGTAGGTTGTCCGCTAACTGGCAGTTCACCCGGTGTTTGCCCTGCCACCACTTCCGGGCTTCGTCTGGGGTGAAATCTCTGACTGGCCATCCGCCGTATCCATCCGATGCGAGATTCGCTTGCGCCTCGGCCCCTTCCGCCGACATTCCGTCCGGCGGGTCCATGGAAGTGTCGAGCGCTGCGACCCACGCGTCATGTTGTGCAGGGGTCATCCCGTTGGACGCTGCGGCGGTAGCAACGCGGTCTGGGCGAGGGTCGTCTTCCCATTCCCCGGCAAGCTCGGGGGACACGTTGGTATCTATCCAGCGTCCGGCTTTCTCGGGTGAAATCCCGTGATCGAGGTACGTCCGTACCTGGCGTTCTTCTTCCCGCATGAGGTCGGCGAAACTGTCGTCGTGCTGTCGGGCTGTTTGCGGGTCGAACCCGCGCCGTTCCCACATCGCAATGTCGCCTGCCGGGATACCGTGTGCGGCCCATTCAGCAGCGGTGTGTCTGCCGGTCTGGCGGGTAGTTCCCGGGACCGACGGCGAGATCACTTCGTTGAACTGATCATCGGTGTACCTGGCAGCGGCTGTCGTGCCGTCGGATGTGGACGCCGGGGCGAACGAACCGCCTGTTGACTGCGGTGAGGTCTTACCACGAGTGCTCATGGTCCTATGATGCCACGCGGGGTGCAGATGGGGCGGACGTGCCCGCAGATGCCGCTAGCAGCACCTTGCGGGTAGCCTGCGCCCGCTTGACATGGGAGCGCTTCACATCCCCGTCCGCTTCGGGATGACACGCACAACGAAACCCCAGAGGGCATGTGTGGCACCCCCGTTCGGATTCGAACCGCCCACGATGCCGTCAGCAGGGGGCCTATTCCTGCCGCTGCGTACCGTAGCCCGCCAACTCGGGTCAGGGGTTTGGGACTGCCAGAACGGCAGTAGAGCGCATCTGCCAGGGGGCGAACCTGCAACTGGTACCGCAGCGAGGGTACTACGTCTCGCTGGTTTCCCCCCACTGGGGCCGGATGCTAGAACCCGCTCGTAGTAGCGGGTTGGTGCCGGGAGCGGGACTTGAACCCGCACACCCTTTCGGACACTAGGTTCTAAACCTAGCACGCCTGCCAATTACGTCACCCCGGCAAGGGTGTAGCTACGCTCCGCCGATTCGGATGCCATGCGACTCGACCGTCAGTATCCGGTCCCCGAGCCCGAGATCTCCCATGATCCGGCAGACCTCGCGTCCGTCGACGTCATGGTGAAGCCGATCTGACATCTGGTTGAACGTTGATACACGGTGCCCGCGGACGAGATCGGTCATGGTGTCCGATGTGGCGGTAGTCGTTTGTGCCACCGGACGTTTCCGTCCGGGCACATACCACAGCACCCCGCCGCCAGGCGCAGGTCCGAGCTTCGATGTGACTGTGCCCATAGCGGTGATCCTAGCGTGTTAGTGGACCGGGAGGGACTCGAACCCACCACGCTAATGAAAGCCACGGGTTTACAGCCCGCTCCGACACCCGGTCGGCTCCGATCCATGAACTCGAACCGTGCATCCCAAGATGCGGGTCCATGTTGTACTCCCAACCGGATTCGAACCGACATCTCCACCTTGAGAGGGTGACGTCCTGCCATTAGACGATGGGAGCAAGAACCGCCTCGCGTGTTCCGCCGTTCATGTGCACGATCCGGGCGGACGTCGTCTTCCACCGTCCGCGAGGCGCAACGGTCATACCCCGTGTGGGGCGGTGGCATCGGCAGGATTCGAACCTACAACCTCTCGCGTTTCAAACGAATGCTCTGTCCAGTTGGAGCTACAATGCCATGGTTGGGACGGAGGGAATTGAACCCCCGACATCACCCGTATCAGGGGTGCGCTCTAACCGGACTGAGCTACGTCCCATTGTTGTGAGTGCTGATGGCAGGTCCCGAGTCTGCGACCTCCGCCTTCGCGGGCGGTGCTCTTCCCTGAGCTACATCAGCGGTCTCCGAACTGGTGGGAAGCCGGTCCGGTTTCAACAGGTCGCCGTGAAGCGCCCGTCAGGGGAAGCCCCGGGACGAAGGCGAGACCGTTCCGAAGACGTTAACGGGAGCAAATCCGTCTGCGTCCGGGAACCGCACCGCCCCGCTGTCGGGTAACCCTTAGTGTCATGGCAGGGTGTCGTTCCCTGCGCCTGGTACTCCCGCTCGGCGCCGAAGCGCTGCTTGTTTCCCTGTGCTTTCGCTACACCACATGACGTGTTCGACACGACTGCCGAACATCCCACGACCGGATGCCTCCGACGTGAGCCCACCGGCAGTCACGGCTCGTGACCGGCTGCCGGAACACGTCCGCGCCTCGGAAGGCGCGGACGTTAGAGCGGACGACGGGCTTCGAACCCGCAACCTTCTGCTTGGGCTGGCTGCAATTGGGCCTCACCGCGGACGGTGAGGAGAGGGTTAGCACGTTGTCCGGCACTCCCAGTCGGATTCGAACCGACGCTCTCCTGATTGAAAGTCAGGGATCTTTGGCCACTAGACGATGGGAGCAAGAACCTTCACAGAGCGCCACCGGCGATTATCGCACCTGTGGCTCACCGGGAAGGCACACGATCGACCCGCCGCCCCCGTGGGACGCGACACCGATTAGGGTCTCGCCCGCTCTGTTGCGGACGCACTCTCTCGAAGGCATCTGAGCTACCGCACGGGAGCCCCGTGCTGCCTGGGTTCGCTTCCCCAGGGACGTCCGCCCGGTCTGGCGGGACTCTTACCGTGCGACAACACGGGCTTCGTCAAGTTTCGTGGCACGCAAGACGGGACTCGAACCCGCACCGCCAGAGATTCATGCCCGAAGGCTTCTCCCTAGTGCTCAGCCAATAGAGCTTCTTGCGTTTCATCACGGATCGGTCTCTGCGGGCGCCCTCTCAGAAACCATCCACTCGCGCTGCGAGTAAACCCCGGGCCTCGTGAGAACCCGAGTAGCGGACGACGTACGCCGCCGTTTGTCCTGGCAAGCGGATTCGAACCGCCGCCACTACGCCTGCAAGCGTTAGCTCTGACCAATGTGCGCTGTGTATGCGGGCGCAACCCCGCCTCCACAGCACCTCCGAGCTTATACCAGGAACATCGGACGTTCACACTTCCGACAGGACTGCGCTATCGCACACCCCCAGGATTTGAAAGGCCCTGACCTTCACCGCCCAACCTGCCCGCAGGGTCGATCGGACGGTTAGCATCTCAGGCTGGACTCGAACCAGCGACCTTCCGCCTGGGAGGCGGATGCTCTACCAACTGAGCTACGAAGATGACCTCTGAGCGCATCCGGCCGGACTGCCCCTAGTTGCGGGCTCCTCGAAAGAAACCCACGGGATCTACCGGCCCGAACTGTGTGCGTCACAACCAGACGATGTGCTGTCGTCCCGTTACTTCTCACTGTCCGGTGCTGTGGCATTCCCCGTTGTGCGTCCTCTGGGCTTCGAACCCAGAACCCTCGATTAAAAGTCGAGTCGGTTGCCAGTTACCTCAAGGACGCAAGGTGTTGCTGAGGGAACTGCCGACTAGGCGCTAGGCGGCACTCCCGTTGGCAGCGGATGATCCCGCTGCCGGTTTCTTTTTCTTGTAGGCTTTGTTGCGGGCGCTAGCGGCTGCTCGGCACGCGCCACATCTGCACCCTTGCCAGTATTTCTTCATGTCGCCGCACTCGTTCTGGACCCGATGTTCGGAGATGTGGCAAGGGCGGCACAGGAGGTGGCACTTGGCGATTTCGGCGTCCCATCGTTCCTGCGACATTGACGACCCTTTCGCTATCGTGATCGACTTGGAGTCCGGGTCCACATGATGAAATTCCAAGTTCCTGGAGCTTCCGCAGCGCACGCACTTGCCGCCCAACTCTTCGATGGCGAGTTGGCGACGCTGCTTGTACCGCCGTTTCATGTACTCGTTCATGTACTCATTGGAGTTCTTCGTCACAGGTCCACGATACCCGGTTACTGCGCTACCCATTGCGCTAGAGGTCGATGGTGCGCCTCCGGACAGACAGGACGCTAATCCTGCTGCCGTCAGACGGCTTCCGGGCATCCTCCGGCTTCAACCTGCACGTAGTGTGCGCACAGACCAAAATTTGAGGCTCACGTTGCACCTCTACACCCGTCGTAAATGCCGGGTTTCCGGTGTTGCCCTAGTCAGGCTGGAGATGTCCGACTCCCCGGCTAGCAACCTATCTGCTAGCTGAACGGTTACCCGAACTGACAGCACTACCTGTCTGAACAGACAACCTCAACCAGTGGGGACGGTGGGGATCGAACCCACGACGATCTGGTTAAGAGCCAGCCACTCTACCAACTGAGCTACGTCCCCGTGAACTACAGAAACCTTCACTGAGGTTTCTTGGAGCGGCAGGCGAGATTCGAACTCGCGACATTCTGCTTGGAAGGCAGACGCTCTAGCCAGACTGAGCTACAACCGCATGTGACAACTTGAAAGCAAACCAGTAGCAGGAGTCGAACCTGCACCGACAGGGTCTTCGCCCCCGCTCTCCACTGAGCTATACCAGCCATACCCGCAAAATCCTGTTACCGTCCTGGGTGTCTTGTGGACACAGTGTCACCCGGTGTCAGCTTCGATCAGAGTTAGGTATGTCTTTCAAGCTGTCGTGGAGATAGCCGGAATCGAACCGGCGACCTCATCCATGCCATGGATGCGCTCTACCAATTGAGCTATATCCCCTTCGTCTACGCCTGTCTGGCAGGAGTCCCCTGCCAGACAGGCTATGTGGAGCTAACCGGGTTCGAACCGGTGGCATCCTGCTTGCAAAGCAGGCACTCTACCAACTGAGTTATAGCCCCATGGCAGCACCGGTGGCCCTGACCCGAAGGTCAGGAGCCATCCCGATGCTGGGTTTTGCCGGCACCCCCTGATAGTGGGGTAAGCAGTATTGCTACCGCTACCTTCGAGTCTTTCCCTCGAAGACCAGCAAGAATGTGTGAGCGCCATCGACCAGACTTGAACTGGCGGCCTTCCGGTTGACAACCGGATGCTCTAACCAACTGAGCTACGACGGCATGACCGGGAACAGTCCGTCTCGTGAAAGGGGCCGGTTCCCGGTGGTTGCCCGCACATTGGCGTGTGCGGGCGATGAAAGACCAGGCTGGGACTGTTCGCACAGCACCCGTCCAGGTCTCTCGTTTGGATCTTTACGCCAGCAGCCTGGGCTCTACAGCGCTACTACCACTGCTCAAGGGGCGGGACGAGACGTACCCTACCGTGATCCCCTACGCGCCTGCTGGCTATGTCACACCGGGGCTCGGCACCTGATGGGGCGCCTGCACGTTGGTTCCGGGCGGGCCGTAACGCTGGCCTTGCGTGTGGAAACGGACCGGACTCACCCCGAAAAACGGGGAAAGCCGCACCAGTGGTGCGGCTCGAAAGCGTCCGTGCCCCTTTCGGGACTGGGTTCGCCTTACGAGCCGGTACCTCCATCAAATCGTTCCGCGGCCGTGGCAGCGTCCGACTTGGCTTCCAGTTTGATTGCGGTCGCATAGGTCATCGTGCTGCTCCTTCCGGCTCTCGGTGTCCAACTACCTTGCCCGACCCGCCCTACGGATGTCAACCTCATTTCGAAAATTTCTTTCGGCAGGTATCAGAGATCGTTGACGGGACAAGGGTTTCCTGCCCAAAGTTTGCCTGCAATCCGGTCAGGTCTTGTCAGCCGATGACTTGATCTTCACCAAATCGGACTTTGATAGGCTGCCCGGACCCAGAGTCCGGCGCTACGTCCCCCACATAGACGTGGAAACCGTACGGTTTCCCGTTGTACGGGTCGTGCCCGACCTCGGTAGACGGACGAACGACGTCGGTGACTTCGACTTTCCTCGATGGCATGCTGACCGTGTACGGGCCGGGCGACTTGTCTCCGTCTTCGAGCAGACGGGTGTGAGCGTACCCGGCGGACCGTCCCGCCATGTCAGGGTCCGGCGTTTGACGTCCGCCAGCAAATTACTGGGTTCGGGAGTCACGGTTCTGTGTCATACCCCTATAATGCCGCGTCTGCTGGTCACGCACAGGTGGAGCAGGCGGTCATCCCGGGTGCGGCACGGCGCATCATGCAAAGCCCGCACGCTCCATCCGATGGGTCTTCGTCGTCTGGCGGTCCGCTGCCATACCGTGAGACTGCGGACATCCCAGATGATGTGCTTGCGGACGCGAACGACCCGCCGTTCGTCCCTCGTTTCGTTCGTCTGCGTGTCTGGCTCATGGACACATGATGCCACAGCGGTCAGGCGAGCGTTTGGAACACTTGCCAGAGGACGAACCCGACCAACGCGGCATCCGTCGCCCAGAGGGTCCATCCCCAACGTCCGAGCATCCCCCCGACATACCCGACCACGACAAGGTTGCAGAACACAAGCAGAGATAGGAGCCCTAGCTCGCGCCAGTTGTCGTACCAGCCGGCATCGGAGTCAGCTACCTCGATCGTCTCCGAAGCAGCAGAGTCGTCGTTCGGAACCGTTTCAGGTACAGGCGCTGACACGAGTTTCGCTTGGACGATGATCCGATACTGGTCGGAATGCTTCGGATGGCACGCGGTCATCGTCAGACGGTCATCGCCGTAATCGCCAAGCGACGACGAGTCCTCCGGGACAGTCACCCAATAAGCCTCACCAACCTCGATCGGGGCAGGCGCATCTTCGGGCGCGCCCGTCAGCGCCGGGATTACTTCGTAGACCGCTTCGCCTTGAGATGTCGCAACTTTCACCCGGTCGCCGGGGACAAGCTCGTCAATCGCGTTGAACGGCGCGCCGTACGTGACGCGATGTCCAGCGATCGGAGCGTTACCCGGCTGTCCAGGGAACGGGAAACCGGTGTAGTGCCCAGGGCCTCTCTGCAGGTCGGATGTTTCGGTCCCTTCGACGAACACTTTCCTGACGTCAATACCGGCCTGGTTATCGTCAGGGTCGATACGGAACACTCCGATCGGGTCGCCCTCAGCGGCGTCTTCCAACACTGGCCCAGCGTCGACAACCTTCCCGATCATCTTGTCGTCGATGCTTGCGCCTGGGGAGCCTGTCAGATCGCGAACCATTTCTGATTGGGCGGACTGTTCGAGCCGGTTCGTTCCAACTTCAATGTAGACCACGAACAGTAGGGCGACCGCCCCACACGACATCACCAACTGTGAGAAACGCTCCAACAAACGACGTAGCATCCATCATCTTTCGCATCGAGGGATGCGCTTACCCTATCAGGCGATGCAGAGAGAACGCCGGCGGCTACCAGCAGACCGACTGGTCGGTGAACCGAATCTTTTTGTCGGGAAACAGCCCGGTGGTGTCGTGAGCTTCGTAGGTCGATACCCCGTCCACTTCCTGGTGCGTGTCCGCGGTCGTTGCCATCTGGTGTCTCCGTCCGCCAGCGCTGCGAACGAATACGCTGACGACCCATGGGGCCGTGTCATCTGGCCAGACGCATGCGTCGACGAGCCCGTCGCTGGTGATCGCTGTTCCGACCTTGTCTGGGAGGTCCGTCGGACTCGGGAATCTGCCCGGACCCTCTGAGCACCGCATAACAGATCGCACTGTCCGCGTCTGCGGGGTTCCCGCCCACGGGAATCTTGACGTGCACATGGGAACCGTCCGGGGTTTCGTACCCGGCGTTTGACAGCGCGGCACGAACACGGTCGGACTGTTCACGGGATGCTGGTTCCCCATTCACTGTGATCTTGAAACCTGAGCCGCCGACCCCGGTGCTCTCATAGACTGCCGACAGGGTCTCCCCGCCAGCAGTTGTCGCCGTCGCACTGTCACCAAATGGTGTGCCGTGCCCACGTCCGGTGACCGTGCCGACGGCTATCGGTTGTCCTGCTTTCCTGAACGACCCGTCGTTAGTTCCGGGCGTTGACGTTCCGCGTGTGATGCTCATACCCCATGATACCGCAGCAGAGGCTACGCCTCGATGGCGTCTATGATTCCGAGGGCGTACCGTTCTACGCCCGCCGAAGCGCCTGCGGGTCACGGCGCCCCGTCCCACGGTGAGTACTCGGGCACATCACAGAGGTGAAGGCCGTCTTCAGCGCGAATAGAAACCAGTCCGGTCCATGCATGGTCCGAAGGGATTCTTGTGCTCTCAAATAGTGTTTGTCCCCGCCGAGCACCGCTGCGCTGCTCGGCGGGCTCTCGTCCTGCGAGCGCGTTCCAATCGCTAGCCGCCCGACGTGCCTCCAGCGACTTGTCGTAACCATCAGCGTCCCAGACCGGCGCGAGGACAACACGCATCCGGCCTGCCCCAATCTGCCTTTCGAGTTGCCGGTAGGCGTTCAGTAGTTGCCCGGTGAACTTTGCGGGAGCAGAGACGGTCAGAGCGGGTACCAATCAGGTGCTGGGGTGATCCCGGTCGAGACTGCGACGACAAGCAAGACGGTTAGGATGAGCGCGGCGCCGAGGACAGTGCGGACAAGCCCTTGAAGTTGCCGTGCGCCGAAGACGAACAACGGGACGGTCGCAACGAGAGCACCTAGCTCTTTGAGGTCTGGTATCTGGCTGGGGAGTTCCATCGGTTGTCCTTTGGTCCGTGTGCCTCCGAGTGTACCGCTCCATCTGGGTATCCTGCGGGTACAGGTGCTGGTCAGACGTTCTCGCAGGCGGGTTCTGGGAGCCCCCGAATTTTGGCGGCAGCAACTCTGGCTTCGTGAACTTCCCACGAATGGAACCGCATTCCCATCTTATAGCCGGGACCGGATTCGGCTTCGGTGTTGTGGGGGCTGCACAGCCCGACCATGATCGTCCCGTCCAAACGCGTTGCCGGAGACGATCCGCGCCCGCAGAGATGATGAACGTCGGTCCATTCCCGGTTGCAGCCTGGCCATGCACAGATAGGGCCTTGCTGTTCGAGGAGGACCGGGTGGAACTCGTCGCGGAACGCTTTCCACAGGGCGGCTTGTTTGCCTTGCTGACGCATTCGTTTGTGAGGCGGAGGCTTCGGTTTCGTGATGCCCGAGACAGCGGGGCGGTGCGTGCGGATGTAGGCAGGCGTGTCAGGATCTGGCACGATCTCGCCTTTTCTGACTTTGCGCATGCGTCCGCCGAACCCGCGGACCATTTCGCGTTCGGGGCGCACGTGATCGCCGTACGCTTCGCCGGGGACTGGCTTACCCATTTGAGGCTCCGTTGTCGTTCATGTCGGGGATCTGAGAGGCGAGAACTTCGGCTGGCGTTTCTGTGCGCCCGTCGAACCATGCGCTGGCAGCCTTGTCTACGCCTTTCGGGTGTCGGCGCCCTTCTGACTGGTTCGCTATCCATGCCGTTCTGAACGGCAGGTGCTCACTGCAGACCGCCACCCGGTCGATGACCGCCACCGGAGGTGTTCCCGCTACGGTAGTTGTCGGTTCCGGGCAGTACGCACAGAACGACGCGGCACAAGTTCGTCTGGTCGTCTGCCCAGGGTCGTCGGTGCCAGCGCCCCAGATAGGGATGGTACCGAACGGGCTGTGAGAGTATGACGTGCTGGCTCCGCAAACGTCGCAGGTTGATGCTTTCGGTGATGCCACACCCGGCACTCTAGCCGGTCGGACGGTCACGTCCCGTGAGCGGGGTATTCCTGGACGCTGGGCGGTTGTCGTGAACTCCCATACCTCTGCCGGGGTGTTCCATGCCCCGCGTTTGCTCGGCATGCAGTCAGCGAAGGTGATCCCGTGGCGCACGTTCGTCACTCTCGCACCTGACGCTCGCGCGTCGCGGACGTAGAGCGACCCGTGTTCGCTTTCGCTGAGCGCCGGGTCAACGCTCTTGCCTTGGGTTCGTACGACCAGAGCCATGCCATGCTGAACAGCCGTGAGATGGTGCGGATCGTCCGGCGGATCCGCAAGCGGTGGCGCATCTGCGGCTGCATCGGTGTAACGGGCAGCCGCCCCAGGGTCCACCGCTTGCGCCCATGATGCCACAGCAGACGATCATTCTTGCTGTCACACTCGGGGGCTACGGTGGACGTCATGGGAAACGGCGCGATGAAATCGAATCCGGTGACGATCGGCGGGAACTTTCCGCTCGACTGGAAATCCATGCCGCGGATCGCGGCGGTCGACACTGAAACGACTGGAGTCAAGCCGTGGGACCGGATCAACGAGATCGCGGTCAGCGTGTGGGGACCGTTCAACCCTGAACCCACCAGATTCGCGACGTTCGTTGACCCGACTATCCACTTCCCAACGAACCCGATCTCGGGGATCAGCATGGACGACGTCCGTGGGGCGCCGACGTTCGCTGACATTGCTGGTCAGGTGCACGACTTGTTGGACGGCGCGATCATTCTCGGGCACAACATCCCGTTCGACGTCCGGTTCATCCGTGCCGAACTCGGGAAGGCTGGGATCACGCTGGTTGAACGTCCGCTGACGATCTGCACTCTCGTCTGGTCGCAGCATCTCGGGTGCCGCGGAGGGAACAAGCTCGGCGAAGTCGCATCGCACTACGGGGTCGATACCAGCGGGTTGAACGCTCACCGGGCACAGGATGACGCTGATCTGGCGTTCGAAGTGTGGCGCCGGATGATCCGCTCGCCAGAAGCACGCAACGATGACGGGTCTAAGAAGCCGGTCGGAACAGCGACACCGATCGAAACCCCGACGCTGGATTTAGGGCTGTCACCCGCGGCTGCTACGGTCTGACCCATGCTAATCGGACACTCAGGATGCGCTCACCTTGGCTACTTCCCGCGGAACCCGCGGACGGTCACAATCGACGGGAATACCCTGCCGATTCGTGAACATGACGGGCACGTAGCGCACCGTCTCATCGTCGACGGGATGATCGCCGCTGGTGTTGGACTGGCGCTTGACGGTGGCGACCTGTTCCACACGCCGTCGCCGACCGTTGCGACGTTGGATGTCGCCATGGCCCATGACCGGCTTTTGCGGGACGCCGGGATCGACACGTTCTACAACACCGGGAACCATGACGCTGCGGTCGTCGCACGCAGGCTCACGCCGACCGCTCTCATGGGTGCTGCAGACGGTAACTGTGTTTGCACCGGGGTGGCAACCGGACGCGGCCCGGCGGAAGGCCGATACGAAATTTTGGAGTTCGCCGACGTCGCCTACCATGTCGTCTCTCACCAGGGGCTCTCGATCACGAGCCGCGAGAGCGACCCGTTCGAGATCGCTCCGGTCTCAGGGAAGACCAACATTCTCGTTTCCCACGGGGCGTTCGAGGCAGACAACCGGATCTACGGTGCTGCCGAACCGCACGGCGATGAGTACCCGATCCCGACCGAATGGGCAGAACCCATGGACCTCATGGTCCTCTCCCATTTCCACCAGATGGGGAGAGTCGAATGGGCAGGCGGATGCCCGGTCTGGTGGACAGGCTCATCGTTGCGACGCGGTTTCGCTGACCCTCAGAACGACCGCGGATGGCTGCTCGTAGACACGGACGGGGCCACGCCGACTGTCACCGAACATCCGATCTGGCAGCGCCCGCAGCACGAACTCGACACCGTGAACGCTGACGGCATGTCACCCACCGAAGTTGTGGCAGCTATCCAAGACAACCTGATGAACGTCGTCTGGGAAGACGACGAGTCGTTGGAACTCACCGGGCATGGCGGGCCGATCGTCCGCCAGCAAGTGTGGGGCTTGGACCAGGCAGGACGGCAGTACCTCGACGCGCACCGCAAGGTTCTCGACGACTACGCCGAAGGTGCCGCCGAATGGATTCTGCGCATGGAGTCCCGACAGTCCCAGACCTCCGGCGTCGACGCTGCGATGCAGACAGCAGTCCGTGCGCTGGAAACGCCTCTCGCGCGGTTCGATCACATGGCAGACCAACTCGGCATCGGGATTGACGCTGATGTCCGGGCGCCGGCTATGGTGGGAGCACGGGCCACGTTGGCTACCGGCACGGAAGGCAAGCAATGAGAGTCGCACGCGTTGACATCAGGAACATGCGAGGGGTCGCCGAGGCTTCCGTGAAGTTCTCAGAGACAGGCGTGACGCGCTTGTCCGGCCCGGTCGGTGCCGGGAAGTCGACCATGATCGGGGCGATCCCCTGGGCACTGTTCGGGGTGACGCCTGCCGGAACGAACCTGTCTGACCTCCGCAAAGACGGAACGGCAGGTGACGTTTCGGCTGCCGTCGAGTTCGTCTACGACGGGAAGACGTACGTTGCCGAACGGTCGTTGAAGCAGGTCACCCGCGGCGGGAAGCTAACCGAAAAGCCTTCCGCCGCGCTCACCATTGACGGTGTCCCACAGCCGTCAATGGCACCGAAGGCGCTGACGACCACGATCGAAGACATTCTCGGGGTGACAGGTTCCCAGTTCATCGAGTCGCTGTTCATCCCCCAGAACGGGCTCTCGAAGCTCGCTGACGCGACCCCAGCGAAGGTGCTCGAAGCGCTGGAAGGCCAAGCAGGCGTGATCGGCGTTGATGACGCCGCGTCCGCCGCGCGGAAGACGGCGAAGGCGTTGAAGGTCAAGGCGCAGGAAACTGCCGGAGCGATCGACCAGTACAACGAAGCGTCCGTCGTCGCGGAAGAAGCTGCCGGCCTGGCAGCGACCGCCGAAGCCCGGTCTAAGGACGCCCGAACCCAGTTGACCGCCGCCGAAACGGCTGACGAAACGGCACGCAAAGCGGTCAATGCCGCTGTGACAGCCCAGCAGACCTACGCGGCGACACGCGCAGCGATCGACGCTGCGACAGCAGAACGCGCTCGCATCGGTGACACTGCCCCCGTACGCCAGGACGAAAGCGTCATCGCCCAGAACCTGCAGGCAGCACGGACAGCGGCATCGGACGCTTCCCTGTGGGACTCCAACCACCAGCGGCTCTCCGCCGACGTTGCCGCAGCCGAAACGGTCCTCGCCGACGCGCCCGCCCCGTCCGGCAACCAGCCCGCCGACCCGAAGGCGCTATGCGACCGTCGTGATGTCGCGTCGGCGACCCGTGACGGTTTGCGTGCCCGTTACAAGGATCTGAAGACACGGGCCGACAAGCTGGATGAGGACGGTGAGTGCCCGACGTGTTTACGTCCCGGCGCCGACGGCGCCCAAACGTCTGTACTGCTACGCGAACAAATGGAGACGATTCTCCGTGATGGGAGAGCCGAAGCAGCATCACTGGAAACGCTGACGGCCGAAGCTGCTGCAGCGACTGACGCTTTCGACGTATGGGACGCTGCAGCGAAGTCACACGATGACGCAGCGAAGGGTGCCGAGAGCGCCCGGACTCGTCTCGCAGCGATCGGTGATCGTCCGGACACCCCCGACATTCAGGCTCTCGAAACGGCTCTGGAAGCGGCGAAGGCGTCGAACCGTGACGCTGGCACATGGGAACGTCTGACCGCCACGATCGACCAGGCCCCGCCCGCGATCGTCGACGATGCCCAGATCCGGGAGTTGAGGAAGGCGTCCGAAGACGCTGCAGTGAAGTTGTCTGCCGTCCGCGACGCGGCGTCCGCCGCTAAGACCGACGCCGCCGTCAAGCGGGAACAGGTGACGTCCGCCGAACGGCTACGCGACGCGTACGCCGGCCCAGCGGCGATCGCCGAGGAAACCGCCGCAGCATTCGAGGTTGCGCACGCAGAAGCGTTGATCCTGTCAGAGTTCCGGCAGAAGGTGCTCGGCACCTACTGTGAGGCGCTGTCGAGCACGGCGTCAGGGATGCTCGAAGCGACAGGCGGGGACCATGTCGCTGTCAGGATCGACGATGAGTTCGTGATCCAGGTCACGTCGGCGTCGGGGACCACGATCCCGCTACGGCGTCTGTCCGGCGGCGAGAAAGCACGCTGCGCCCTGTTCTTGCGGGCGGCTATGGCGGGGCAGCTGCCCGGGTGGATGTTGTACGCCGATGAGGTGACCGCGAACATGGACCCGGTCACCGCGCAGGAAGTCATTGACGTGTTCACTGCCGCTGGACGCCCGATGGTTGTCATCGGGCACACCGAACATCTGGCGGAAGCCGCTCAGACAACGGTTGACATGACGTCGTTCGCAGGCTGAGCCGATCCGTACGGACTATACCCAAAGCGTCGCATGTTGGTACGGTGATTGGCATGGAAACTTGGGCATGGATGAACGACCAGCACGACCTTTGCAACGAGCGGACGTCACGCGCAGCGAAACAGTTGCAGTGGCTGGCGAACTTGCTCAGGGACCGCCCAGCGCACACCGCCGCTTGGACCGACCATGCGTTAGTCGTCGCAGGTATCCATGCTGTCGGCGCGGTTGAGAACCCCGAGCATCTGGACATGCGGTCGGTCGACGGGGAGCCGGTACCCGGATGGCATGACCGTCTCCCCTCGATCCAGCCTGTACTCCATTGGTGCGAAACGGAACTGACTGGATTCGAGCCGCTCGACACGCACCGCTGGCTTGCTGCAAACCTGCCGGTATGGGACGGTCAAACCCCCGGCGGGTACCTCCCCGAAACGGTGCCGTTGTTCTGGGGTCCACCTGTCCGCAGCCCCTTCGGATGCGCCCCTGGGGTCAGCCGAGACGTAGCGTCGATCATCCTCGCCTACGCCGAAATCGGGGCCGAAGCCGGATGGAAACCTGTCTGGTCGCTGGCAGGGATCACGCTGGCAACCGACCTGTTGCGAATCATGGACGGGCGTACCGGCGGCTACCTGCATTTCACGAGAGTTGCCCCGTACGACATCGTCGATCTCGGATGGTCGGCGTCACCGGGCATGGCACTCCGAAACGGCGGCTCGCACGCTTTCCGTTCGGACGCGAAGACGATGGTCACGTCGTTTCTGCCGGTCCGTTCTCCCGAGTCGCTACAGGTTCCGACCTAAAACGTCTGGGGTGTAGACGGATTCTTCGTTGTCAGACCGGGACGCTAAGATCATCAGCATGGATTCCACCTCATACCAGTCCGCTGTTGCCGATCTCTCCGAAGCCTCCGAGGCGTACCGGACTGGCATCACAGTATCTCCGATGTCCGACGCCGAGTACGACGCTCTGCTTGCCGAGATCACCGACTACGAACAGTCGAACCCGTCCGATGCGATCGACCATGCACTCCACACGGTCGGTGAAGGAACGTCAGGCGACACGCCGCACGCCGCACCGATGCTGTCGCTCGAAAAGGTCCACTCGACCGGCGCGGCGTCCGCTTGGGTCTCGAAAGCCAAGGCTGCCGCCGGACGGTTCGGCGACCGTGTCGTTGTCGAACCGAAGCTCGACGGGATCGCAGTCGCCGCAACCTACGAAGACGGACGGCTGGTACGTGTCGTGACCCGCGGGAACGGGATCGCAGGCGAGGACGTCACCGACCGGCTCGGTGACGTCCTCGGGCTCCCCCTGACGTGCGACATCGGAGACAACGAGGTCCGCGGCGAGATCGTCTTCAACTCCGACCAGTTCGCTGTAGCGAACCGGCTCCGGGTCGCCGCAGGCAAAGAGATGTTCGCTAACCGGCGCAACGGTGTTGCTGGGACGGTCCGCAAAGACGCTCCCGGTGCTGAACGCCCGGAGATGAGTTTCTACGCCTACGGTGCGACCGGGAAGGTCTCGGACACACCGGGGTACACGAACGACATGCGCTCCCTCGATGCGCTCGGGTTCAACCCCGTCTACACGGCCCCAGAGTTCCAGACGACAAACCTCACCCCCGGTGGGCTCGACGGGGAACTCGCCCACATCGAACAGATGCGCACCATGCCGGTGCCTTTCGTAGAGATGGACGGCGCCGTCATCAAAATGGACGACGAACGGGCACGCGAAGCCCTCGGCGAAGGGAACCGGCATCCCCGTTGGGCAGTCGCGCTCAAGTTCGCTGCCGAAGAGGTAACCACGACCCTGCTCGACATCGAAGTGTCGGTCGGACGGACGGGGCTACACGCCCTCCGAGGACGCGTAGCCCCAGTCGAAGTTGCCGGCGTCACCGTCGAATATGCGACGCTTCACAACCCGTCAGACCTGATCGAGCGGGACGTCCGCCCCGGCGACACCGTCATCGTCCGCCGTGCCGGTGACGTGATCCCTGAGATCGTCCGGCACACCGAACGCCCCGCTGACTCCCGCCCGTGGATCATGCCATCCGAGTGCATCGCATGCGGTTCGGAACTGGACCAGACCTCGAAGCGCTGGAAGTGCGAGAACGACGAGTGTGTCGGCGGGAGTGCCGCTCTGCTCGCCTACGCTTGCGGACGGGACGCTCTCGACATCGAAGGCGCAGGACAATCCACCGTCGAAGCGCTGCTCGCACACGGGCTGCTCAACGGTATCGACGGGCTCGCCACCCTCACCGTATCTGACGTGGCACGCCTGCCAGGGTTCGGTATCTCCTCTGCCCGCTCACTCATCGACGAGATCGCCAAAGCAAAGTCGCAGCCGCTCGCACGACTAGTCATCGCACTCGGTATCCCGATGACGGGCCGGTCAATGTCACGGACGCTCGCACAGCATTTCGGGACCATGGACGCACTGCTTGCCGCTTCGACCGACGACCTCCAAACCGTCGCCGCTGTCGGTGACCGACGGGCCGAAGTGATCCACCGGGCGTTGCGGCGCCTCCACCCGACGATCGTCACGCTCGCCGAACAAGGCTGGAACATGACCGACGAAAGCTACGGGCAGACGCCGTTGGACACGTCCGGTGGGCCGTTGGGCGGGCTCAAGGTCGTGGTCTCTGGGAAGGTCCCCGGGCTGTCACGCGCCGAGGCGCAAGAGTTGGTCGTCCGTCTCGGCGGTGAGACCTCGGGCAGCGTCTCCAAGACCACGTCCGTGCTCGTATCCGGTGAAGGCGCTGGCGGCAAGTTCGGCAAAGCCAAAGCGTTGGGCGTTCGTATCGAGAGCCCAGAGTGGCTACTGGCACTCGCTGACGGCTAGCGTCATCTCGCCGACCGTGTTGTGGGCGCTGACAAATACAGGGGTCGAACATGAGCAACGATCCGTCAACGTCTAGCGATACGTGCCCTTGCTCCGATAGCGATGGACGTCCGGTCAGCGGACGGCACCCGCG
>OFQV01000198.1_pt1 | contig 17382 bp, 20 predicted proteins | sample 1542971 | NCBI WGS metagenome assembly OFQV01 (sample SAMN07774229, study PRJEB24372) | wastewater metagenome | isolation source: WWTP Cannobio (Effluent) | place: Italy: Cannobio | collected 2016-01
CCCCTGGAAAACCTGCTCGGGTGGAAATCGGAACTGGTCGGCGGCGTCGAGACGTTGACGCAAATCCGCATGAAAGAGTGCGCCACCATACAGGATCCGGAAAACGAATACGTCGAAAAAACCATTGAGCAAGTCCGCGTCGTCACGCGGACGCCGGGTGCCATGACGTGGCAGACGTTCCGCAAGAGTACTGCCGCCGACAATAAGGACATCTGGATTTCATACGAGGGACCGTTCCCGATCGTCGGCCCCACTTCGATTCCCCTGGTGCCGGTCTACATCAACCGGACGGATTTCATGTGCGGAAAGCCGCCGCTCGCAAAATTGGCGGAACTGAATATCGCGCATTGGCAATTGGACAGCGACGTCGGAAACATCATGCATGTTGCAAACGTGCCAGTGCTATTCGCCGCCGGGTTCATTGAAACCGACAAATTCGTTATCGGCTCAAGCGAAGCCGTGCAATGTTCGAACGCGAACGCGAAACTCGAATATGTCGAGCACAGCGGGACGGCGATTGGTGCCGCGCAAACGCGGCTCGACGGCATGGTCCTGGCGATGCAGGCAATGGGGCTGCAATTGCTGGTGGACAAGCCGGGACAAACCGCGACCGGCGAAGTGCGCGACGACGCCAAGGAAACGTCACCGCTCGCCATGGCGGCCGGCGCGCTGCAGGACGCGCTAGAAGGCGCGTTCGGGTTCATGGCGGAATTTGCCAAGCAAGACGTGGACACGGCGGGCAGTTTGAAGGTCAACAAGGATTTCGGCATCACCGGCAACACGGCCGACCTGCAATATCTCACGCAAGCCGCCATCGCCGGAAAAATCAGTGAGGAAACGTATTGGTCGGAACTGCAACGCCGCGGCGTGCTATCCGATTCGTTCGATCCCGAGGTGGAAGCGGCGCGCGTCGAGGCGGCGCAGGCGAAACGTGACGCGGCCCTTGCGGACGCCGGGGCGGGCTTTACCGAGTAATGGCCGCCCTTTCCGCCAACGAAACGCTGGTCGACCTGTACGTGGAACGGGCGATCGACCTTTTGCGCCTTGAAGTCGGCACCCGGAACAAGGTTTTCCGGATCCTCGCTAACCTTGAGGGCGAACTGGTCGGGCAACTGGCCAAGGTCGACCCGACGGGCGTTCCGTCCGTATCTGGCCAGCGCAAGCGACTGGAAAAACTGCTCGGGTCGGTGCAAGCCGCCATTCGGGCGTCGTACCGCAACACGTCGTCGCTCATGACCGCGGAAATCCGCGAGATCATTGACCAGGAAGCGGTATGGACCGGCCGCACCCTCAACACGGCAATGCAGTTCGAATTCGTCACGGGTGGTTTGACGCGCGCCGGATTGGAAACGCTGGCGTCTGATGCACTGATTCAGGGCGCGGCGTCTAAGGATTGGTGGTCGCGCCAGGCGGCCGGACTCGCTGATCGCTTCGCAGACGAAATGCGGCGGGGCGTGGCGCTCGGGGAAAGCAATGCGGACTTGGTGGCGCGGCTGCGCGGCAAGGCGGGGCAACCCGGCATTATGTCCGTGTCGCGCTCGTCGGCCGAACGGCTCGTGCGCGCGTCGGTGCAGGCGGCGGCGAACGTCGGCCGTGAGGAAATGTATGCCAAAAACGACGATCTGATTTCGTCGCTGCAATGGCACGCCACGCTCGACACGCGGACGTCAACGTGGTGCATCGTGCGCGACGGTCACCACTACAGCAACACGCCCGAGCACTTCCCCAAGGACGGCGGGCCCCCATGGTTAGAGGGCGCAGGAAAAATTCATTGGGGCTGTCGGAGTACGTCAATACCTATTTTGAAAACGTGGCGCGAACTCGGGATCGACGAGGACGAAGTGCCCGAGACGACGCGCGCCAGCATGGACGGCCAGGTGCCGGCGAAACAATCGTTTGAGGATTGGCTAAAGAAACAGGGAGCGGCGCGGCAAGACGCGGTTCTTGGCGGCACCGTCGCGGACCTGTGGCGCCGCGGTAAACTGAATTTTCGCGACCTGCTCGACCAGTCGGGCCGGCCGCTGACCACCGAACAACTGCGCGCTAAGGCTGCGCGCAAGTAACGACACGACCCCCACAAGGCGCGAGTCGTGTGGAATAGGACGACCCCTGCCCGAAGGGATTTCGGGTTTCTACTCTAACAGCGGGAAGCTGAATAAAATGGCATTGGCTGCAGTAGTTGACACTCTCGAATCCGTCCCCGAGGCGTTGCGAACCGAATACGCGGAAAAGGACGGCAAGTTTTACCTGTCTCTCGATGGCGTGGACAATCACCACGCGGTCGGCGGGCTCAAGTCCGCACTGGCGAACGAGCGCCTGGCGAACAAGGGGCTGAAAGACCTCAAGGCGAAATATGATTCGCTCGGGCTTTCGCACGATGAAATCGCCGAACTCGTCTCGCGCGATGCCGCCGCGGCGGCCGAAGCGCTCCGCAAGAAAGGCGACGTCGAAGGTGTTCTGAAACAGCACCGCGACAAGTGGGACAAGGAAAAGGGCGAGTTGTCCACCAAGGCCGATCGCGCCGAAGCCGCCGCCCGCAAGGCCGTGGTCAACTCGGGCCTGCTCGGCGAACTGGCCAAGGTCAAGGCCATGCTCGACCAGCCCGGCGCGACGGACTTCCTCACGTTCCAACTCGGCAAGCGCGTCGACCTGAAATTCGACGAGAATGGCGAGGCTGTCGTTTCGGTGCTGGCGGCGGACGGCAAGTCGCCGATGGCGGGCAGCGGCGCCGACGGCTTCGCCACCATGGCGGACCTGGCGAAAGAGGCAATTAAGAACTGGCCGCACCTGTTCGAAGGGACCGGCACGGGCGGCGGCGGCGCTCCGCCGAAGGGCGGCCCGGCCGGCGCAAAGGTGCTGACACGGGCGGACCTGGAAAAGCTGACCCCGGCTGATCGTATCGCGAAACTCAAGGACGGGTTCAAGGTCGTCGACTGATCGTTCGCATTTAAGTTGACAGTTCACAATAAATAGGATATACGGGGACGGTGCTTAACATGCCGTCCCCGTTTTCCGTTGGGGACCGAAGCGGGACGCTTCGTAATGTCGCCGGGGGATCCGGCATTCCGAAATTCCCGCGGCGCGTCCGCTCATAGGAGAGTCCATCTTGGCCAATACCCTCACCGACCTGATCCCCGATATGTACGAGGCGCGCGATGTCATTTCGCGCGAACTAACCGGCTATATCGGCGCGACGTCCCGTTCGTCCAGCGTCGAGCGCGCCGCGCTCAATCAACAGGTGCTCGTGCCCGTCACGCAGGCCGCTTCGACCGCGACCAACACCCCGGCCGTTGCCGCGCCCGATACCGGCGACGGCACCGTGGAAAACGTGCCCGTGACCATTTCCAAGTCCAAGCACGTTCCGATCCGTTTTAACGGCGAGGAAACCAAGGGCCTCGAAAACGCCGGCACCTTCTCGACCATCATGGCTGATCGCATCTATCAGGGCATGCGCGCCCTGGTGAACGAAATCGAGGCCGACGTCCACGCGGAAGTCTACAAGAACGCCTCGCGCGCCCACGGCGTCACGATCGGCACCGCGCCCTTCGCCGCCGCGACCGGCATGGCCGACTTTGCCGGGGTGCTGAAAATCCTGGAAGCCAACGGCGCCTCGACCAACGACCTGCAGATGGTTCTCGGTTCGGAGGCCATGGGCAACCTGCGCGGTAATATGTCGAACCTGTGGAAGGTCAACGAGGCCGGCACCGCCGAAATGCTGCGCAACGGCATGACCGATCGCGTGATGAAGTTCGCCCTTCGCCAGTCGGCGGCGGTCGTCCAGCATACCGCGGGCGCGGCCACGCTCGGCGACCTGGTCGGCGGCGAGGCGGTCGGTCAGACCACCCTGGCGGCGGACGGCATCACGTCAGGCACGACCGGCTACCTCGCCGGCGACCTGATTACGATTGCGACCGGCGATACCAACAAGTATGTTATCGGCACCGGACTCGGCGACGTGACCAGCGGCGACCTGGTCATCAACAAGCCCGGCCTGCGGATCGCGCATCTTGCCGCCGACGAGATCACGCATCTTGCCAGCTACACCCCGAACACGGCGTTTGCTCGTTCGGCGGTCGTGCTCGCGACCCGTGCGCCGGCCATGCCGAAGGGCGGCGACGCCGCCGACGACGTGTATATGCTGACCGACCCGGTTTCGGGCCTGTCGTTCGAATTCGCCCTGTATCGCCAGTTCTTGCAGACCGTGGTGCATGTGCGCCTCGCTTGGGGCTTCAGGGCCATCAAGCAGGATCACATCGCCATCCTGCACGGCTAACACCCGGTAGCCCTGGTTACTAAGGCGGCATCCTTTCGAGGGTGCCGCTCATAGTGCCCACCGACACCCGGAAAATCATGACCGACGATTCCCTGACGCCCGTGCTTGTGAAACGCGACGGCCCGCGCGGCTGGAAACGGATCAACAAGTGCGACTTCGACCCGGCGAAGCACGAACTTTATGTGCCCCCCGCGCCTGCTGCGCCCTCGCCGGCACTGCCGCCCCTGCCCCCGCTTCCCGTCACCCCGCCCGGCCCGCTCGACAATCTGCCAGCCAATTGGCGCAGCAAAGAACCGGCCGAACTGCGTCGCCTCGCCGCCGCGGTGTCCGGCGGCCGGGCGGTGGAAAACAAACGGCAGGCGATCGAGGTTATCGAAGCGGAATTGGTCAAGCGCGCCAAGTAGGGGTCGAAATGGGCCGGAGCCTGAAAGAACGCCGTGCATCGCCGTACATCGTTCGCCAGGTTGACGGCGTGGACGAAGCGGATGCGTTGCGGGAACTGCAGGAAGCATTCCGGCCCGAAATGTCCGTCACCGACACGACTGACGGGTGGTGGTGGGTGGCGTATCGCGCGGGCGTGCCCGTGGCATATCTCGGCGTGATCCTCTCGACGCACTATCCGAAGGCGCTCTATTTCAAGCGGGTGGGCGTCCTGCCGGATCACCGAGGCAACGCGCTGCAAGTTCGCCTGATGCGTTGTATGGAACGGTTTGCGCAGCGGGCGGGCTTTGCGGCCCTGGTGAGCGACACGACCGAAAATGTCCACTCCGCGAACAACTTTATCCGCGGCGGGTGGGAAATGTTCGCACCGGAATACCCGTGGGCGTTTCCAAAAACGCTCTATTGGCGTAAGGAATTGGTCTGATGGCACTCGTCACCACCCCCGGCGCGACCGACGCGGACTCCTATTTCTCGCTCGTCGAGGCGACCGCATACTTTACCGCCCGCGGCGTGACCGCGTGGACCGGCACCGATACCGTCAAGGAACAGGCGGCCCGCAAGGGAACGTCCTACCTGGACAACGCATATCGCAATCGGTGGAAGGGCTACCGCACCGAGCAGGCGCAGGCGCTCGCCTGGCCGCGCGTGGGATCCGGCGGCGATTCGCGGTTCCGCTGGCCGGGGCAGTCGTTCGCCGTCTACGGGATCGTTGACGAGGACGGCTTCGAAATCCCCACCGACACCGTGCCTGAACAGATCAAGCGCGCGGCGATGGAAGCGGCCTTGCTTTCCATGTCCGTCACGCTGGAACCGACGCTGGAACGCGGCGGCCAGATCAAGAGCAAAACCGAAACGGTCGGGCCGATCTCGGAGTCGACGACGTGGATGGACGGCGCCCCGGCGGTCGATCGCCATTCGGCGATTGAGGGGCTGTTGCGGGGCTTGGTGACGAGCACGCCCGGCGCGACGTCGGGCAACGTTCGGCTGGTGCGTTCCTAATGCGCCCGGTGAAGCAAGATCGCCTCTATTCGCCCGAGGGTATCGGCAACGGCAACTGTTTCGCCGCGTGCATCGCCTCGTTGCTCGACATTCCGCTTTGGATGGTGCCGCCGTTTGACCAAATGTTCGGACGGAACGATTGGCGCCAGCGCGTCGACGAGTGGTTGGAACGCATGTTCCAAACTAAACTGGTCAAGCGCGGCGGCCACTTCGACGGACACGACTTGCCGGAATTCTACATTGCGTCCGGTATGTCCCCGCGTGGTGTTTACCACTCGACGATATATTCGGCCGGCAAACTGGTGCATGACCCGCATTTCAGCGACACCGGAATCGCCGCGGTCGAGTGGACTTGGCATTTGGAGCCCGTGGCGTGACATTCTACACCGACAAGCGCGACCTGGCGGACCGGCTCATAGGCGACAAGGGCCAGGCCGTATCGCTGCGCCGCACGAGCCAAACCGGCCCGGCGTGGGATCCTACCAACGCGACGGCCGACTATGCGACGACGGCCGCGAAGGTCGAATTCACCCTGAAACAGATGCAGGGCGGGAACGTGCTGGACACCGACGAACGGTGGTTGGTCGCCGCTGGCCCGCTGACCGCGCTCGGCATCGCGTCCGTTGCCGTGCCCGACGCCATCGTGACGGCGGACGGCGTGGTGCATCCGGTGCTGATCGCCAAGCCACTGAACCCGGCGGGCGTCGTGGTCTTTTACGACTGCCATGTTCGATTCTGATTAAAGTTGACAGTTCGCATCATTGCGGATAGATTCCGGGTATGGCGCGCCGGAAAAACGATAGACCAACCGTCATTTATTGGCTGATTGATGTTCGGCCGTCGGTTCTCGCAATATCGCCGGACGGACTGCCGTTCTACTGCGGCAAAACCGTGTTGGGCGTCAAAGCTCGATTCAATCTCCATCTGTTCGACGCGAGACGAACCAATCGGCCGAGCGCTGTTCGACTTCGCGAATGCGGGAACCATGTTCGCATCCAAATCATGGAGACTGTCCCACCCGAGGGGAACTGGGTAGACGCCGAACGGCGCTGGATTTCCATCCTGCGCTCGAAATTTCCCGAATCGGTGAACGTTACGAACGGCGGCCAAGGTGCTCCGGGGCATATCCACACAGACGCGGCGCGGGCAAAAATGAGTGCCGCCAGAAGGGGAAAAGCAGTATCGGCCGAACATCGGGCGAAATTGAGCGCAGCACTTAAAGGAAGGAAACTTTCCGCAGAAATCTGTGCGAAAATGAGTACTAACAGAATGGGGAAGCCGCTTTCTCTCGCACACCGCGCGGCGACGAGTGCGGGTCGGAAAGGCATAGTGTTTTCTGCCGAACAACTCGCAAATATGAGGACCGCGCACCTCGGCAAGAAACAATCTGCGGAAACAATAGAAAAGAAGGCGGCGGCCTGCCGCGGGCAAAAACGTTCCCCGGAAACTCGCGCTAAAATGAGCGCCGCACAGAAGGGAAAGACATTTTCAGCGGAACGTTGTGCTGCGATGCGCGACGCACGCCTTGGTAAAAAGCACTCTCTTGAAACTCGTACCAAAATGCGCGCTGCACAAAAAGCCCGCCGCAGTGCCGAGGTGATGGCGTGAGTCTCGGTAGCTTTGAGTTAGACATACAGCGGTTTGTGGATCGTGCGAACGGCCGAATCGACCTGGTCGTGCGCAAGATCGCGCTCGATGTGTTCCGGCGGGTCATCATGAAATCGCCGGTCGATACAGGCCGGTTCCGCGGCAATTGGCAAGTCGCGATCGGGAACATTCCCGCCGGCACGCTCGCGATTGACGACAAATCCGGCACCGCGACCATGGCGAAGGTGACAGCCGCGACTATGCGGCTCAATGCGGGCGAAGTGATTCACCTGGTCAACAATCTGGCGTATGCCCGCGCGCTCGAATATGGCCACTCGAAACAGGCGCCGAACGGCATGGTCCGGCTCACGCTTGCTGAATTCCCTCAAGTCGTCCGCAAGGCTGCGTCCGAACTGCCCAAATAGAACCAACGGCACTTTATGTTGACAGTTCGCATAAAAGCGGGTACGGTGCGGCAATGACTGCCGTTGGCGTTGAGTCACAGATCACCGAAGCCTTGATGACGCGCCTCGCCGCGTTAACGCTTTCGCCTGTCCTGCCCGTGGCATATCCGAATGTCGCGTTCAACCCGCCCGCGTCGGGGCCTTATCTCGTGGCCAACGCGCCGTTGCGCGCCACGACGCAGGGGATTGGCATTTCCGCTTGGGACGAGCACGCCGGCATTTTCCAGGTCGACGTCGTCTACCGCGCGCAGGACGGCGTGATCAAGCCGACGCAAATCGCCGACGCGGTGGCCGCGCACTTCCCGCGCAACCTGCACCTGGAAAACGGTTCCGTGCGCGTCGATATTGACGAACCGCCATCGATCGCCGCGCCCGTGACGGACGCCCCGAACCTCAAAACGCCGGTCAGCATCCGCTACCGTTGCTTCAAACGATAGGAGTCTGCAATGTCATTGAACGCGGTAGCCGGCCAGAAAATTTACATCGGCGGACAGCTCGAACCCGAAACCGGCGACATGGTCGCGGGCGATTTCGCTGCGCAGTCGTGGGTGGAAATCGACGGTTGGTCGCAGTGCGGCGCCGCAGGCGACACTTCCGCGCTGATTTCCACGGACCTGATAAACCGGGGCCGCACGATCAAGCAGAAGGGCACGCGCAACGCTGGCCAGATGCAGAACGTATTCGCGATCGTTCCCAACGATGCCGGCCAGATCGCGTTGATCGCGGCCGAAGGGACGAACAAGAACTACGCGTTCCGGATCGACAACAACGACGCCGCGACCGCTCGCGCCGAAACCGTCACCATTTCGGTCGCCACGCCCGGCGTGTTCACCAACGTTGCGCACGGGTTTGCGGCCAATACCGAACTGGTGCTTTCCACGTCGGCCGCCGATCTTCCGGCCGGTCTGACTGCAGGCACCGTGTTCGTCAAGACGGTGCTGTCCGCCGACACGTTCACTGTTTCATTGACGGCCGGCGGCGCGGCGATCGACACGTCCGACGCGGGAACCGGTACGCATACCGTGACGACCGTTCCGGCGCCGTCCAAGCGCTATTTCGTCGGGCTCGTCATGACCGCCGAGGAAGCCGGCGGCGAGGCGAATACGGTGCAGTCGCTCAATGCGACCATCGAAATCAATTCGAACATCGTCAAGGTCGGCCTCAACCCGACGACGTAATCTGCAGAAAGAACAACATGGCCGAAGTCGCATTGAAAATTGGGGGCGAGACGTTCGCCCTCAAATGCACGCTTGAAGCATTCCGCACCATCCCGGCGAACTTCAATGGTTTCGTCGGGGCGTTCGGGAGCCTGGCAAGCGCGGACGTCAATACCTGCGTTTTCATCATCGCCACCGCCACGGGCAAGATGCAGGATTTCAAGGAACACGAACGCATCGCCGGCCTGCTCTTTGACCAGGGGCTCGACCGCGATCTGTTCGACACCCTCACCAAGTACGTCAAGATGCTGCAGAACGGCGGCAAGGCGGAGGCTCCGAAGGGATCCGCGGGGGAGTAATTACCTACGCTGACTATGTTGAGCGGCTGCTAGAGCGCGGCATGGGCGTAATGGGATGGACCGAGGAACAGACGTTGCAAACGACTATCCCTGCCATTGAAGCCGCCTACAAGGGACGATGCGATTTCGTCTCGATGGTGCTCAAAGCCGTATTCGGTGAGCCCGACAAGCCGAAGGTGAGCGCGCGGCCGTTCTCGTTTGCGCTGTTTGACGCGCAGTTCGGCGGTGACGCTTGACGATCGGGTGCGCAGTGGAAGGGTGTGGGCGCAGGCATCGCAGCCGTGGGTATTGTCAGGGGCACATGTTGCGGTGGCGCAAATACGGAAGTCCTTTGAGCGGACCCGCGTTTCGCGGGGTGCCGTCTCCGCCGCGCGATGGGGGCTGTTCGGTGTCCGGCTGTGACAAGGAACACTACGGACACGGGTTCTGCTCGGCGCACTATACGCGAAGATATCGCGGAAAAAACTTACATGCCGTGTCCGATCGTCAGCGCGTGGCTGCGATACCCGATTCCGAAATCCTCCGACTGTACGCGGTTGAGCAGTGGTCCACAATCAAGATATCAAAGCATTTCGGCATCGCAGACGTCACTGTTTCCGCGATTCTCAAACGCAACAACGTTGAGATTCGTCCAGATTACTTGACGCGACCGCGCCCCGATTCCAGGACTGCTCGGTCTAAGTTGAACGAGCCTCTAATCGTCGCGACCTATCGAGCGGTCGACGACATAGGCGTTATGGAATTGGCCCGTTTTCACAACGCAGATAAGACCACAATCAAAACGATTCTACTCGAAAACGGCGTGTCTCTCCGACCGATCACCAAGGTCCGGCACGGTGGAAAATGGAAGTCCGGCCCGTTGCATCCAGGATACAATCCTGCACTCACCGATGAGGACCGAGTGCGCCAGCGGCCGAAGGCACTATCGGACCCGTGGCGACTGGCAGTGTTCATTCGCGACAGATTTGAGTGTCAATCATGCGGTGCGTTGAGCCGGAAAATTGAGGCGCACCACGTCGAATCGTACGCTTCCAATCCACAATTGCGTTGGGAGATCGGCAACGGAATTACATTTTGTCGAGACTGCCATATCGCGTTTCACAAACGGTTCGGAAAGAAAAACAACACAAGATCGCAACTCGCTGAATTCATAGCGCCCGGCATGGTGGAGTTAGCAGCATGAGCGACTTGGCCGTTCTGGGAATCAAGATCGACTCCCGCGATACCGTCGCCGCCAAAAAGGCGCTTGACGACCTCACCGCGTCCGCCAAGCCGGCGGCAGCGGCGGCGGCGAACATGGAGAAGGCCGGCGCGAGCGCGGCCAAGGGCGGCGCTGCGATTGCGAAGTCCGGCGCTCTTGCTCGTCATGAACTCGTGAATTTGAGCCGCCAGCTCCAGGATGTCGGCACGATGGCGGCCATGGGTGCCAACCCGCTTACGATCGTAACGAGTCAGTTCGCGCAGATCATGGATATCTTCTCGTCGTCAAAGACGGGCACGGTTAGCGGCGCGTTTAAGCAGATCGTCGGCGGCATCGGCGCGGCCCGCCTGGCCATGCTCGGTATCGCTGGCGCCGCCGCGGGCGCAGTATTCGCGATGAAGGGTATTGCCGACGGCGCCAAGGATTTTGACGACCTCGCGCGTTCGGTCGGGGCCGCCCGTGGCGAACTGCACGGCTTGCAGCAAGTCGCTTCGAATAAGGGAATCAGCAACGACGATTTTTCCAAGGCGATTGGGAAATGGGGCGACGACATTTATCGCGCCAAGAATGGTATGGGCGGCCTCGCCGAAGTCATGCGCGCGAACGGCAAGTCCGCGAAGGACTTTAACGGCTACCTGGAAAACGCCGCTGATCTTATCAAGAACGCCAAGGACGACCAAACTCGGCTGCAACTCCTACAGCAAATGGGCCTCCCGGCGACGATGCAATGGGTTAGGTTCCTGTCGCAGGGCAAGGACGGTATTCGCGCCGCGACCGAGGAAGCCGTCCGGTTTAATGAAACCGCCGAAGGCAAAATGATCGCCGCCGCCCGCCGCTTCGACGAGGCGTGGGACACGACAACGACGCGATGGGTGAACCGCTTCAAGTCCGGCGCGATCGAAGTCGGCGGGGCGCTGTCCGGGATAACGATTCCGGAGTGGATGAAGAATTTCGCCAGTGGTGCGGCCGGCGGCGTGCTCGGCGGTCCCATGGGTATGATTGGCGGGGGCCTCGCGGGGATCGTTAAAGGAAAGCCCGCCGATCCCGGTCAGGCGCTAATTACGGGCTCGGCGGGGCTAAAGCGCTCTGATTATGAGTGGGGCGGTCCGAAAGAAACCGTCGACCCCGCCGTCGCAGCCAAAAGAATTTCCGACCGCCAAACCTATCTCGGGCTGCTCGGGCAAACCATCAGCGCCGAACAGGCCGCCGAACAGGTCCGCTTGCAGGCCGATGCCGCCTATCAGTCCACGGGGGTATCGGTCGGCGCCGCCAAGATCAAGCAATTGCAGGACTTGGCCCGCGAACAGACGATCGGGGTTTCCGCGATCAAGGCGAGCACAGACGCCGCCAACATTGACGCGGCCACCGTCGGCATGTCCACCGGCAAGGCAGCGGAATACGCCGCCGCGCAAAATGCCATCAACGCGGCGCGGCAGGCCGGCCGCGAGTTGACGCCCGCAAACATCGCACAGATTCAGAGTGAAGCCGCCGCGCTCGGGCAGGCTGCGGCGAATGCGGACTTGATGCGGTTTTCTTACACCAACCTGGTCAACGGTCCGATGCAGGCGTTTCGCTCGGCGATCGCGCAAGGCGCGACGGCGTGGGACGCGCTGAAAAAGGCGGGAATTTCCGCGCTCGATGCCCTCTCGGCGAAGCTGATGGATATGGCCGCGCAAAATCTGTGGAAGTCCGCGTTCGGCGGCACGTCGGGCGGCGGGCTCGGGGGCTTGTTCGGTTCGTTGTTCGGCGGCGGTGGCCAAACGATGGCCAACCCATACGACGCCATGCCCAAGTATGCGAGCGGCACCAATTCCGCTCCGGGTGGATGGTCGATCGTTGGCGAAAAGGGACCGGAACTGATGAACGTGCCGCGCGGCGCGCAAATCCTGCCCAACGGCGTGTCGCCGGCCAGCAGTGGCGGAACCCCCGTGGTCATGCAAGACAACCGCGTGATTCATATTGGCCAGGGCGCGAGCCAAGAAACCGTGGCGCAGTTGAAAGAAGCCTTTGCGCAGGACCGCGCGGCACGGTTTGCGGAGACGGTGGAAATCGTCAAGCGCGCTAAAAGCGGGCGGCATATCTGATGGCAATTACATTCCCGCGCACAGACATCATGACACTGGTCGATTATTCGGCCGATACCGCGCCGCCGCAGCTCGTATCGAGGCAGGAAATGAGCCGGCAGGGCTCGGGGCGTACCATCGGCAAGGATTTCGGTTCGGCGCTTTGGCTCATGAGTTATGCGACCAAGCCGCTTCCAAATGACGACGCGCTGGCGTTTGAAGCGGCACTAGACAGCCTCGACGGCGTGATCCAGACGTTCGAAGCGGCCGACCTGCGCCGCATCATGCCCCGCCTCTATCCGGACGGGACCGGCGCCAACAACGGCACGCTTTTGAGCGTCAACGCCAACAACAAGGCGCTTGCGCTGTCCGGCCTCGCCGCCGGCCAGGTCGTGTCCGTGGGCGATTATCTTTCGTTCAACTACGGGACCGCCCGCGCGCTGCATCGCGCCGTGGAAACCGTCACGGCGAACGGCTCGGGAGTGACCGCGCAATTCGAGGTGCGACCGCACATTCGCACAGGCTGGACATTGTCCCCCGCCATCACCGTCACGCTCAAAACCCCGCGCGGCATTTTCTCGCTCGTGCCAGATTCCGTCTCCGCGCGCCCGAGCGGCGCACTGCACACGATCGTTTCGTTTCAGGCCGTACAGGCGATTATATGACCCGCTCCCTTTCCAGTGAAAACTACGCCGCCCTCCAGACCCGCAACCTGGTGGCGCGCGATTTTATCTGGTTCGTGGTACGCGATCGCAGCGATGGAAGCCCGGTCACCGACGGCTACTGGTCGGACCTTGGTAGCATCACCGCCGACGTCGTGGACCCCGAAACGGGCGGCACACAGTCACGCGAGTTTTTCGGCGCCGACGGCCTGATTTCCATTTCCGACATTCCGCTGGTCTCGACGTTGACGGTGCAGCACGTCACGGTCACGCTTTCGCAGGTATCAGACCGCATCAACGACCTTGTGCGGACCTATGACTGCAAGCAGGGTCAAGTCCAGATTTTCCGCGGTATGTTCGACCCGCTCACGCGCGAGATGGTCGGCCCGGCATTTCCGCGATTCGTCGGGTTCATTGACGAGGCACCGATCAAGACGCCAAAGGAAGGCGGGATAGGCGACGTCACACTGACTTGCACGTCGCACACTCAGGAAATGACTCGCGCCAACTCCGACACCCGATCGGATGCAAGTCAAAAACTACGCAGCGCCACGGATAACTTTTTCCAGGATGCAGCCGTGGTCGGAACGTGGGCGCAGTTTTGGGGGCGCGAGGGCGGTCCGATTCGGACGGCGTCGGGTGGTAGTGCATTGGGCGATAAATCACGATGATCCGCCTCGCCACACCGAACGACCGGACGCGCGTAGTGGAATTGCTGGCGGACTCGCGAGTCGGCGCCGGCTTCGACACGGCGGGCGGCATCACGGGGTTCGTCTTTCCATTTCGTGCCGACTACGCCGAACGGCTGTTTCTGGCGCACTTGCGCGGACGCAGCCTGGCAATTGTTCACGACGTCGACGGTCGCGCCGAGGGCGTGTTGATGGCGACCGCTTACGAGCACAAATTCGGACCTGTGTGGCTGGCGAATGAAACCGCATGGTGGATCGACCCCGCGCACCGCGGCGGCACGGCCGCGCCCCGAATGCTCGACGCTTACGAAAAGTGGGCCGCCGTGCAAGGCTGTCGGTTCGTTGGAATGGCCGGGATGGGCGATGACCCCGCCGTGATGAAACTATATCTGCGGCGTGGATACCGCTGCGCCGAAACTCACTGTTTGAAGGCGCTGTAATGGCCATTTTTACGTCGATCGCTACCGCTATCGGCCTCACCGGATTTTTCGCGACGGCGTTCGTTACCGCCGCCAGCTTTGCGGCGTCAATCGGTCTCTCTTACATCGCCAAGGCGCTTTCCGGTGACCCGAACCAAGACGCCTCCGCCAGCAAGGTTCAAGGCGTACAGGGCACGTTGCAATCTGGCGCAGACATTCCTAGATCATTCAATCTTGGATATAGCGTTACCGCAGGCTCATTAGTTTATGCCAACACATGGGGCACGGTAGGAGACACACCAAACGCATATTTGACTCAGGTGATCGCGCTGGCGGACTTGCCCGGCGGAACGTTGCAGGAAGTATGGGTTAACGGCGAACTCTGCACGCTTGATTCGACCCCTTTGTCTGACATTGGATATCCAGTTCTTGAATATCGCAAGGATGGTAGCGACTATCTTTGGATCAAATACCACGATGGCTCGCAAACATCGGCAGATCCTCACTTAATAAGTCGAGTTTCGTCTGCAGATAGACCTTATGAAAGCACGCGCGTCGGCATTGGCGTTGCTTACGTTGTCGTAACGTCGCTGGTCGAGGACACGCTATTTTCCGGTTTTCCGACCTTCAAATTTGCCGTGTCGGGTGTTCCGCTTTACGACCCGACCAAGGATTCGACCAACGGCGGAACGGGCACGCATCGCTGGTCGGATTCGGCGACATGGGGTGGTGACGGCGACGACCTGCCGGCCGTGCAAGCCTACAACATCTTGCGCGGCATCTATTACGACGGCGTTTGGCTCTACGGTCTGCAGCGCATGACCGCCGCGCGCCTTCCGGTCACCAACTGGAATGCGCAAATCGCCAAGTGTCGCGCTACCGTGACCGGCGTGGGTGGCGCCGAGCCAACCTATCGAAGCGGTGGTCAGGTGTCAGTCAATGCGCAGATCGTTCACACGATCGAAGCGCTGTTGACCAGTTGCCAAGGTCGGTTGTCGGAAATCGGCGGATTCTACAAAATCCATCTCGGGGCGCCGGACTCGCCGACTTTTTCATGGACAGACGACGACATCTTGTCCAGTGAGGAGCAGAATTTCGCGCCGTTTTTTGGCTTGTCGGATTCGGTGAACGGCATCACGGCGACATATCCGGACCCCGCGCAGGGCTGGAACATGACGCCCGCGCCGGCCCTCTATTCGCCCGATCACGAGGCGGAGGACGGCGACCGCCGCTTGCTGGCAAGCCCTGTACTGGATTTCGTGCCATACCCGGCACAGGCGCAGCGACTCCAAAAGTCCGCGCTGCAGGAAGCGCGCCGCGCCCGCCGACATTCACTTGTCATGCCGCCGCCGTTCTGGATTGTCGAGCCCGGCGACGTCGGCGAATGGACGTCAACCCGGAATGGCTACACCGCCAAGCAGTTTCGCGCCGACGGCGTTACGGACAAAGCGAACCTCGACGTCCTGATCAATTTCACGGAAGTTGACCCGAGCGATTACGACTGGACGCATGCGACGGATTACGTGCCGGGGACAATTGGACCTACTGTTTTTCCACGTCCTGCGCCGCAAGGGGTGTTGGACTGGGACGTGGACGGTGTCGCCTTGCTCGACGACGACGGGTATAGTCGGCGTCCTGCCATCCTTCTCACGTGGGACGCGGCAATGCCGGGATGTGTCGGCATCCGCTGGAAAGTGCGGCTCAAGTCCAGCGGTGCGGACGTCACGTCGGGACTACTAGACCTTCCCGGTATTGTCGCTGTCAATATCACCAACGGGATATTGTCGCTGACCACTTATCAGGTTGCGGTGGCATACATTCCGAGCGCGCCGCGCGACATGCTGTGGTCGGATTATCGGGACGTCACAACGCCAGAGGCTTCGATTTCGCTGCGAGATTTCGACGCGGCGTTGCAGGCGCAAGTCACCACGATACAGGACGCGCTTTCGGACAGGCTTGACGAAATCGAGCAGCGATTTGCCACACTTGCGTCCGCTGCGCGTTCGCAAAACTGGATCGACAAAAAGGAAGTCCGCTCACAACTTTACGCAACAGCTGGCGACGCATCCGCCGAAATCGCGATACTGCAGCAAGCCATGGTGGATGCCGACGCAGCGTTCGCGGCCTATCAGGTGTCAGTGAGCGCGACATTCGGCCCGGCATTTTCCAGTGTGGACACCGTGTCCGAAGCGGTTGCCACGCTCGACGGCTATGCGGCGGCCCGGTACGCGATAACCTTGGACGTCAACGGTTACGCTGCCGGGTTCGAACTGATCAACGGCGGCGACGCGTTGTCGGCGGCGACCTTTCTCGTGGACAAATTCCAGATCGCGTCGCCCGGCGTATCTGGCGGAACTCCGGTCCCAATTTTTACCGTGGGAAACGTATCCGGATCGCCGAAGATCGCAATTCGCGGCGATATGTTCATCGATGGTACGATCACGGCGTCCATGATTGCGGCAGGTTCGATAACCGCCATTAAGATCGCTGCTGGCGCCATTACCGCAGAAAAGATAGCAGCCGGCGCCATCACCGCAGAAAAGATAGCGGCCGGGTCGATCACCACCAATGAGATTGCGGTGGGCGGTGTCGACTTGCTCAATATTGTTGCGGGTGCGGCGACGAAAATCTACTCGCAATCGTTTGGTAGTTCGACCGCCAACACGCTTAACGCGTGCTCGGTTTCCGGAACCATCGTTTCGGGAACTGCTCTCGTGCTGTTAACCGACGTTTCCGGAACCGGAGCGAACGGTACACACAGCGTAACACTTTTGGTCGATGGTGTGCCATATGCCAATTATCCTGTATATTCAGCGGCTAACGGTGCTTATGCGTCAGCATTTCAGTGGATCGTCACCGGACTATCTGCCGCATCACACACTTTTACGTTTAGTGTCTCGGCGTCGGCGGGTTCATTTCTCTCAAGCGGCGGGGTGGCAACAGTCATTGATTTGCGCCGTTAACAATGTTGACATTTAGCAATATCTAGTGATAAGTAACTAAATAGGAAATATCGCATGACCCTTCCAACGTATCAAACCGGAACTGCGTCCGTTTCCAGCGGCGGA
>OFQV01000201.1_pt1 | contig 17223 bp, 20 predicted proteins | sample 1542971 | NCBI WGS metagenome assembly OFQV01 (sample SAMN07774229, study PRJEB24372) | wastewater metagenome | isolation source: WWTP Cannobio (Effluent) | place: Italy: Cannobio | collected 2016-01
ACGGCCTGACCTATGGACATCAAAATCTTCAATGCCTGCCTGGCCATCGGGTGGCTGCTGATCCTCATCGGCGGCGTGCTGGTGCATGTGGGCCTTGGCTTGGCCGTGGCCGGCGCCGTGTTGATCCTGATGTCCTTCCTGTCGGCCCGCATCGCTGGTGGCGTGTACCAAGCCGCCCCCGACAGCGCTGGTGGAACTGACTGATGTTCATCTCGCGCATTCGCGCCGACGCGGGCGGCGACCGTTCGCCGTCTGGCAGCTTCTGGTTTGAGCCGATTGGCGCCCGCACGGGTTCTGGCCTGCGCGTGACTCCCGATGCGGCCATGGCGCTGCCCGCTGTATGGGCGTGCGTCAACGTGCTGGCCAAGAGCTTCGCGGTGATGCCGTTCAACCTGTGGGAGCCGTCAGAACTGACGCGCAAGAAGCGCACCGACCATTGGCTCTACAAACTGATCTGCAAGGCGCCGAACCGCTTTCAGAGCCCGCATGAGTGGAAGATGATGCTCATGGGCCACCTGGCCCTGCGCGGCAACTCGTACCAACAGATAGGCGAGCGTGGCGGCGCCATCAACGAACTGCTGCCGCTGCATCCTGACCGCATGAAGATGGAGTTGCTGGACAACGGCAGCTATCGCTATCGCTACACGGACCAGAGCGGCAGGGAAATCATCTATCTGCGCTCTGAAATCTGGCACATCCGTGGCCTGAGCAGTGACGGATACATGGGCCTGAGCCCCATCGAAGTTGCGCGCGAAGCCGTGGGCGAAGGGCTGGCCATGCAAGCCTATTCGTCGCGCTTCTATGGCAACGATGCTCGCCCGCGCGGCGTCATCCAGTATGACGGCAGGTTCGCTGATAAGGCTGCACGGCAGACCTTCCGCGAGTCGTGGCAGGAAACGCAAGGCGGGCGCAATGTCGGCAAGGTGGCTGTGCTTGAAAAGGGCATGACCTATCAGGAAATGAAGCTGACAAACGCGGACTCACAGTTCCTGGAGAACCGCGCCAGCAACCTATCCAATGTGGCGCGCATCTTCGGCATCCCGCCGCACAAGATCGGTGACCTCTCCAAGAGCACGAACAACAACATCGAACATCAGTCCATCGAGTTCTGGACCGACGCCATGCACCCGCTTGGGGCCTGCGTGGCCAGCAGCATGGAGTTCAACCTGCTGGGCCCGGACACCACGCTTGACTGCGAATTTGACATTCGCCCGATGATGCGCGGCGACGGTGCTGCACGCTCTACGCGCCTGAACCGCCTTGTCCTTGGCGGCATCCTGAAGCCCAACGAAGGCCGCGCTGAAGAGGGCTATGACCCCGAGCCGGGCGGCGATGTGCTGCTGCGCCCCTTGAACATGGGCACCGTCAACGATGATGGCAGTGTTGAAGCGCCAGAGCCGCCCGAGGTTGAAACCGAAGACCCGCCAGGCGGCCCGACGCAGCCCGGCGGCGAGTCTCCAGATGGCACCGACCGCACCGGGCCCGAGTCGCGCATGGTGGCGCTGCTTGCCGGCAACGCGAACCGCATGGCCCGCCGCATCGTGGCTGGCAGCTACCCGACCGCAGATGTCCTGGCTGAAGCGATGGCTGTTGACCGCATCGAAGCCCGGCGCTGGATTCAGCGCGGGTGGGATGGTGTGCCCGAAGAAGAGATTGCAGCCGACCTGATGACCCTGGCCGGCGCCCCGATGATCGACCACACGGCCAGCGCGATCCGCAGCCTTGCAACGGCCATTGCAGAGCGCAAGCCGGCGCAGATCAACGTGCATCCGGCCGCAGTCACCGTGCAGCCTGCCGATGTGAATGTCACGGTGCAGCCGGCGCAAGTGAGCGTGGCGGCCCCTGAAATCACCATGCCCGCTACCGTGGTGCATGTGCCCGCGCCGAATGTGAACGTGACGGTGCAGCCCGCAGCCGTGGAAGTGCAGGCCGCCGCTGCGCCTGTGGTCAACGTCACCAATGACGTGCCGGCGCCAATCGTGAACGTCACCAACGACGTGCAGCCGGCCGAAGTGGTGATGACGCACCCGAAGCGGTCTGTGCAAAAGGTCAAGCGCGACGGCAACTTTGAAATCGTGTCCACCGAGACGGAGTATTTCGACAAGTGAACATCGCTTTGCTTGATCCAGAAACTGCACTGAAAGGCCACACCAAGTGAGCAAAAGCAATGCCTTCGAGAACGCCCTGCTGCTGCTGGCGTTCAACAACACCAACATCGCCAACGTGGGCGACGCCACCGGCCTGCGCGGGTCAACCACAGCCGGCAGCCTGTACCTGAGTCTGCACACCGCAGACCCTGGTGAGGCGGGCTCGCAGACCACCAGCGAAGCCGCGTACACCAGCTATGCCCGCGTTGCCGTTGCGCGCTCAGGCGCAGGGTTCACGGTCACCGGCAACAGCGTCAGCCCGGCGGCAACGGTCAGCTTCCCGGCCGGCACCGGCGGAACGGGCACCGCGACGCACTTTGGCATCGGCACCGATTCGTCGGGCGCTGGCACGCTGCTTTACAGCGGCACCGTGACGCCAAATATCGTCATGGGCAACGGCATCACGCCGCAACTCGCCACCGCTACCGCCGTCACGGAGGATTGAGCATGACCCCCGCCCAACTCACCACCCTGCGCACCTACGTTCTGGCGACGCCAGCACTGGCCGCAGTCGGCCGCAACGACACCGAACTGGCGCGGCTGCTGAATCTGCCGAGCACGTTCAGCGTGTGGCGCATCGACGTGCCATCCACGGAGCTATCTGGCGCGATCAAGCTGTCGAGCTTTACCCCGGCTGACACCCCCGACAACACCCTGCTATACAGCAACAGGTGCGCCCTGTGCGAGCTGAAGCAAAACAACATCCGGCTCTTGCTGCAGCGTGACTTCATCACCGCGCAAAAGCTCACCACGCGGCAAGACCTGGCCGACGCGCTTACAAACGTGCCATCAGGTGTTGGTGGCGCTGCCCTTGATGCCGGGTGGCTGGGAGCGGGCAAGGTCAAGGCCACCATTACGCGCTTTGCCACGGCTGCAGAGAGTGTGTTTGCGACTGGCGCCGGCACCGCGAACCAGCCCGGCGATCTGGGCTGGGAAGGCGTCTTGAGCGTGGACGACATCGGCCAGATGTGGAACGCTTGACATGGCCAACGAAGCCTACATCAAGACCGGAACGGCGCTTCTCATCAGCGGAGCGGCGGGCGCTGCCTATGCGTGGTCTGTCGAAGGGGTGGCCAGCGCAGCGGGCCGCGTGTCAGCGCAGATCGACCTTGGCGCATCGCCCCGGCCCGGCACCTACATATGGTCCTGCAAGGTGCAGTTTCAGGCCACACCGACACAGGGCCTTGGACTTGAGCTTTACAAGGCCGGCGCCCCTGACGGTGACAGCGCGCAGATCGACGGCGACATTGGCGCCACCGATGCGGCCCTTGGTGACGCGGACATGCGGCGCAACCTTGTGGCCATCGGCTACGTGGTCAGCGAAAACGCGGCGGCCAGCGAAGTTTGCACAGCGTCAGGCCGCTTCGACCACTTCGCGCGCTACTTGTCTCTTGTGGCCTACAACGCCAGCGGCGCCACGGTCAACGCAACCGACACCAACTTCGTCTTCACGCTGACCCCGGTGTCCTGGCAGGCGCAGTAAATGGCCCTGCTGCAGTTCGCTGAGCCCTGGACGCTAGGCGAGCAGCCCGACGCGCCAGAACTGAATTGGGATGACCCCATCACACAGGGCCTGCTGGGCTTTGTGTGGATGGGTGGACGAGGCACGCCGCGTGAACTGGTGCCCAGCGCAGCAGGCACCTACACCATCTTGCAGACCGGCACCCAGCACCTGGCGCGGCGCGGCGGGTCGGCATCGGTCTACGACGGCACTGCAAGCCACGGCATCTACACCGCACGCAACGCCTACGGGGCATGGAAACCCAGCGCCGTTCCGATCACGCTTCTCCTATATGGCGATCACACAACGCCAGCCGGGACGCGGCCCTTTTGCGGCACATCAATTTCGAGCCTTGGTTACGGGATATGGGATCGGTATGGTGGCCGCACGCGCTATATAGATGCCCACGTAGGAGGCACTCTACGAACGGCCGAAGCCGGCACTTGGGCGAACGGGTTAACGGTGCGCGGCCTGTCGGCCACAACCACCAGCCTGACCGGCTGGGATGCCGGTATTGCGTGGGCGACGACGGCGTACTCCACAACCTCTGCGCTGGCCTACGACAACAGTTTCGGGCGGCTCTTTGCCTACGGCAACCCTGACGCTTCATCCACCGCCGGCTATGGCTACTGGATGGCTCTGTGGGGCCGCGAACTGTCGGCTGCTGAGCATCGGCGCATCGCCGTTGACCCGCTGTGCATGCTGGTGCCGCGCACCGTCCATGTCGCTTCGGCTGCGGCGGCTGGCGGCAGTGTTGGTGCTGCCGATGGCACGTCAACCGCCAGCGCAGTCGGCGCGTCGCTGGCCGCTGCAGCAGGCGCCAGTGCCGGCGTGGCAACGGCATCATCCACTGGCGCGGCGACCACAGCCGGGGCCGGACAGGCCGATGGTCTGGCTGCGGCAACGGCGACGGGTGCAGCGCTTGCGACGGCGGCCGGCACGTCGGGTGGGCTGGCCACGGTTGCTGCCATCGGCGCGTCACTGGCCGCAACGACTGGAGCATCGGCCGGCGTAGCAACAGCCGAGGCAGCGGGATCGTCAACGGCCGGGGACCAGGGAGTCGGCGCGGCGGCCGGAACATCCACGGTATCGGCTGTCGGCGCTTCGATCAGCGCATCGATAGGTGAAAGCGCCGGCACGAGCACGGCGTCCGCAGTCAGCTCATCGAGCAGCACCACAGAGACCATCGCCAGGCCATCGGCCGACGTGAGCGCGGGAACCTGGGTGCCGTCAACCGGCGCTGACCTGTACGCCATGATTGACGAGACCACGGCGGATGCGGCCGACTACATCAGCACCGCGACCCCAGGCGAATGCCAGATGACGTTGAGCGATACGGTGTACCCCGGCAGCGCAACGCAGACCGTGAGCTTCCAAGCCCACAGCACCACATCGGCCACGCTGACCGTGACGCTGAAGCAAGGCGCGACGGTCATTGCTACGTGGTCACAGGCCCTGACGCCCACCGCGACCATCTACTCCCGGCAACTCAGCGCGGGAGAGATAGCGTTGATCGCATCCGGCCCGGTGGATGTCGTTCTGGCGGCAGCATGAGCACGACCGTTTCATGGCTGCAGTTCGATACCGAAGCGGCGCCTGTTCACGCCTCCGTGTCATGGCTCCAGTTCGACACGGCGGCTGCGTTCCATGCGGCGGTTACGTGGCTCCAGTTCGATACCGCAGTAGTGCAGACCGTTGCGCCTTCACCGTCGCGCCCTGAAGTGTTTTTCACGACAAGCGACTTCTTTGCAGACTTCCCGCGCTTCCGCCGCCGCAAGCGCAGGGACGATGAATCAATCGTGGCCATCTTCGGCCACTGAGGACCGACCATGAAATTCCCCCACTTCCTGGCCTTCGCGCTCAATACCCCGTGGGCCATGGAGCCCAGCGCCATGCACACCTACGCGGCGATGCTGGCGCGGACCTATGCCCGCAAGTCTGGCGTGGCCGCCGACATCGGCCATGAAGCCGACGAACGAATCGAGCCTTCCGCCAAGATCAGCGGCGCCGGCAAGCGCCCGAGCGGCAGCATCGCGCTGATCAACGTCTTCGGCGCCATCGTGCAGCGCGCGTCCGAGCTTGGCCCCTGCGAAGGCGGCACGGGCTGCGAAGACATCGGCGGCGCGCTGGATGCGGCTGTGGCCGACGAAACCGTGAGCCAAATCCTGATCCGCTTCAGCACCCCTGGCGGCAGCGTCTTCGGCGTGCAGGAGCTGGGCGACAAGATTCGTGCGGCCGGCAAGAAGAAGCCCGTTTGCGGCCTGGCCGACAGCATGGCCGCAAGCGCCGGCTACTGGCTTCTGTCGCAGTGCGGCGAGGCTTATGTCACCCCTGCCGGCATGGTGGGCTCTGTGGGCGTCTACGTCGCGCACGAGGACGTGAGCAAGGCCCTGGAAGATGCGGGCGTGAAGGTCACCCTCGTGTCGGCCGGCAAGTACAAGGTCGAAGGCCAGCCTTTCGAGCCCCTTGGCGACGAAGCCAAGGGCAGCATGCAGAGCCAGGTTGACACCTATTACCGCATGTTTACCGGCGCCGTGGCCCGTGGCCGCAACGTCCCGGTTGAACAGGTGCGCAACGGCTTTGGTGAAGGCCGCATGCTGATGGCCGATGCCGCCAAAGAAGCCGGCATGGTGGACGGCGTGATGACCTTTGATGCCCTGGTGGCCAAGATGATGAGCACGTCGCGCGCATCCCGTTCCAGCCGCGCATCGGCGCAGATCGCAACCGACATCGCATCCGTTTCCTAACCCTGTTCCGGGCTCGCACGGCCCACCCGCCCCGGCGTCCATAGGCGCCTGAGCGCGGCCCTTCGGCCAACTGTGCAACCCCCGTAGCCCGCCTCTGTGCGGGCTTTGTCGTTTCTGGCCGCCTTCGGGCGGCTTTCGTCTTTCTGGAGCTTGACCATGAACCGTACTTCTCTCTTCAAGGCCCTGGCGTTTGCCGTGCTGGCCATCTTCGCGGGCGCTGCGTTCGCGTACCCCGACACCGCCTCGTCCATGTGGCAGGCGCTGACCCCGCATGCTGATGTCGGCGCCGTGCTGGCCTTCGGCCCGCTGGTGCGCGCCCTGCAGTCGCAACATGCGGCTGAAGTCACCGCCATGTCGGCCTTCAGTGCCATCGTTGCCGAGCGCGATCTGACGCCTGACGAGCAAGCCACGTTCAACGCCCACAAGGCGAAAGCCGAAAGCCTGAAGGCGCGCATTGCCACCGCGCAGGAATCCGAGCTTGCCGAAGCTGGCATTGCATCCTTCGCGCCCACCGCTGGCCGCCCCGGCTCTGCCGTTGTCATCCCGGCCGCCGCGCAACTGAGCGTGACCGAGAACTCCGACGCTGACCCGCAACGCGGCTTCACGTCCTTCGGCGAATACGCCCTGTCCGTGCGCGGCGCCGTCTTCTCGGCTCGCAACGGCGGCGGCATCGACCCGCGACTGATGGGCCTGGGCGGCTTCAGCGCTGCCGCACCGTCCAGCTACGGCAGTGAGAGCACTGGCGCCGATGGTGGTTTCCTCGTGCCCCCGAGCTACGGCACCAACATCTTCAGCTTGTCGCTGGAAGATCAGGCCCTGCTGCCCATGACGGACAACATGCCCGTTGAAGGCAACGGCATGAGCATCCCGAAGGACGAAACCACGCCCTGGGGCAGCACGGGCGTGCGCGCCTACTGGCAAGGTGAAGCGCAAGCCGCTACCGCCACCAAGCCGGTGTTTGGCCGCACCGAACTGAAGCTGAAGAAGCTCATGGCCCTGGTGCCGTTGTCCGAAGAGCTGCTGGCTGACGCGACCGCGCTGAATGCCTACCTGCCGCCGAACATGGCCCGCAGCATCCGTTGGAAGACGGACGAAGCGGTTCTGTTCGGCACGGGTGCAGGCGTTCCGCTGGGCGCATTCTCGTCGGGCGCCGCGATCACTGTGACCAAGGACTTGGGCCAGTTGACCGGCACCCTGTCAGCCACGAACGTGGCGAACATGATCGCGCGGCTGATGCCTGGTTCGTACTCGCGTGCGTTCTGGAGCATCAACAACGATGTCCTGCCGGCTCTGTTCACCCTGACCCTGGGCAACTACCCGATCTACATGCCTGCCGGCTCCCCTGTCGGCGGCATCCAGGGCTCGCCCTACGGTTCGTTGCTGGGCCGTCCGATCGTCGTGAGCCAGCATGCCAAGTCCTTCTCTTCGCAGGGCGACATCATGCTGACGGACCTGAGTTACTACCAGTCCATCACGAAGTCGGCGGGCATCACCACGGCCACGAGCATGCACCTGTACTTCGATGCTGACGCCGTGGCCTTCCGCGCGACGTTCCGGGTGGATGGCCAGCCCAAGATCGCAGCCCCCGTGAGCCCGGCCAACGGCAGCAACACGCTGTCGCCGTTCGTGCAACTCGGCGCCCGCTGATCCACAGCAAGTAGCGGCCCCGGTTAGCGCCGGGGTCCACCAAACCATCACATAGGAACTCTGACCATGAACTCCAACGCTCGACTTGACGAAACGGTGACCCCCGTTGTCGCCGCCGCCGGCCTGCTGCTGACCTCCACTCTTGGCGACACGACCTATGTCTCCATGAAGAACTACAGCCGCCTGCAGATCATCGTGAGCATCGCTGACGGCACCACCGTCACCGGCTCCACGATCACGCTGAAGCAAGCCACGGCGGTTGCCGGCACGGGTGAGAAGGCTTTGGCCTTCACGCGCATGCTGGCCAACACCGACTACGCGGCCAGCAAGACGATGGTGGAAACCGCCGTCACTTCCAACACGTTCACGACGCAGACCACGAACTCCAAGGATTCGGTCTACATCATCGACGTGAAGGCCGAAGACCTGGACGCGGCCAACGGCTTTGACTGCGTGCGCCTGGACGGCACCGGCCATGCCGCGACCGCCTCGCGTGGCGTGGTTGTTCTCTACAACCTCTACGGCGCCCGTTACCCCGGCGCTGGCGCGACCGCTCTCACCGATTGATGACGTTGCAACTCGGCCTGCGCAAGTAGGCCACGCGGCCCCGCTGGATCACTCCACGGGGCCGCTCTTTTTTGAGGTTCCCGCATGAAGATGATCCGCATCACGAACAGCTTCTTTGCCACCGACAAGAGCGGGATTTCCGCCCCTGTCTACGAAGGTGGCAAGGACTACCCGGTTGACACCGACACCCTGCGCCAAGTTGCCCTGCGCAACGGCGAGGAAATCGAAGTTCCAGACCCTGAGCCCGTGCCCGTGCCCGAGGTTGCCGCAGACCCCGCGCCGGCCGCTGAGCCCGAAGTCGCGCCGGCCGCTGAAGCCGCGCCCGCGCCTGTCGGCAAGAAGTCGAAGGCCGCCTAAATGGGCCTGATCCGCACCGCAGCGGCGGCACTTGAGCCGGTGTCACTGGCCGAAGCAAAGGTGCATCTGAATGCGATTGATGATGCGCAAGACACGCTCATCACGCTCTTGATTGGTGCGGCCCGCAAGTACGCTGAAGCCTACTGCGGCCGGTCATTCATCACGCAAGGGTGGCGCCTCACGCTGGATGCCTTCCCCTGCGTCCTACAGCTTGAGCGCGGCCCTGTGCAGTCGGTGGACTCGATCATCTACACCGACATGGCCGGCGCCACGCAAACGATCACGGCGCCCGCGAGCCCCGACTACGCCATTGACCTGACCGGCCCGCTTGGGCGCGTGACTCCTGGCTTTGGCCGCGTCTGGCCCATCCCGTTGCCGCAGATCGGCGCGGTGCAAGTGAACTACACAGCCGGCTATGGCGACGCTGCAGCCGATGTGCCTGAAGGCATCCGTCATTGGATGCTTGTGCGGATCAACACCGCATTCGAGAACCGCGAAGAAGTCGCGGTATTGCAGCGCGGGACGCTTGCCGCCCTGCCCTACGTTGACTACCTGCTTGACGAGTACCGCACGGTACTTGCCTGACCCAAAGGAACGACTATGCCCGGCGCTCTTACTCATGACCCGATCCGTGTTGGCGGCGGCCTGTACCAAAACGCTGACGGCAGCGTTCCTACCGATCAAGATGGTGGGTCGAACATGCTCAGCGCCACACTGGCTGCAGCAGTGGCTGCCGGCGGCTCAGTTGACGCGGCCAACGTCCTGACCTTCGGCGACAGCATGACCGACTTTTGGGAGGCCGGCGGAGTTGCTGCAACTGCGGCCACGTACAACCAAGCGACGGGCGTCATCACCGTGACTGCGGCAAGTCACGAGCGCTGGACCGGGTTCTATTACCGCATCTGGAACTTCAACTACCCGAGCCTCTACGCTGGCCGGCGCCTGCCGATCACGCGGGTGGACGCAAACACTTTCACCATCACGCTGACCGACAAGCCGACCGACATTCCTACCGGCGCGCTGGCGGCTACGCTCTTCATCAAGCCCGATGGCTGCGTTTCGTTCACGCACTGGCTCGGTCTGGCGCAGCTTCGTTTGGGCCACCGGCTGCGCATCGTCGCCAACGGATCGCAGAACGGCGATACATCGATCCTGGGCCTGGCTCGCTTGCCTGCGCTGCTGGCCGCCTACCCCACGGCGAACATCGTGTGCTGGCAGTTGCACGGCCTGAACGATCAAGCGTCGAATTGGGGCTACACCGAAGCGCAGACCATCGCCGCGAACCGGGCAATCATCGATATGGTGGTTGCCTCTGGCAAGCGCGCGCTGATCCTGAGCACGACCCCTGTCGCATCGGGCGAAGCGCGCGGCAACCTTGCCAGCATGCAGCGCATCAAGAACATCAACGCCGACGCGGAAGAGTACAGCCGGCGCTATGCCAGCGTGTCCTTCGTGGACGCATACGGCTTGATCGTGGACCCGTCAGACGCCACGGGCTACGCGGTGGCGAGCTACCTGCGCGCGGCGGACAAGATCCATTACCTCTATGCCGGCGCGAACCGCATTGCCGCCCGCGTGGAAGCTGCGATTGAGGCGTGGTTCCCGAACTTCCGCTCAAAGCTGGTGGACACGGTTGCCAACTCGCAGACCGCGAACAAGGTCACCGTTTCCAGCGTCACCCGCGCAGCCGATGGTGTCACCGTCACGCTCACGACCACGGGCGCGCACAACTGGCGTGTTGGCGAACAGTTCCGCGTGACCCGGATCAGCGCTGCCGAGAATGGCGTGTTCACGGTGGCGTCTGTGCCGACCACGACAAGCATTACCTACGCCAATGCGGGCACTGTCGGGGTGATTTCTGCCGGCTCTGCGCACTTCACCCGCAGCAAGCAGGCATTCGGCAATCCGCTGCTGCTGACGGCCACGGGCGGCACGCTGGGCCACAGCATCACAGGCGTGGCTGCAAGTCTGCTGCGCTGCTACAACGGCAGCGGAACGGCCATCTCCTTCGCGGCAGCGTCTGTGCCTGCAGCGCCTGACGGCACCAAGTTCCGAGGTGTCGGCAACGAGCAGCGCTTGGTGATTTCCAGCACCGGGCCTGGCACGCAGCTTGTGCTGAACGACCTCCCAGGCTTCGCCAATGCCGGCAGCACCACGTTCCTGAGCGACATGCTACCGAATCGCCTCTATCGGTTCGGCTGCCGTCTTCGCATCGCTTCCGCGAATTGGTCCCTGACGCCGATCAGTCAGGTCTATGCCGCCTTGACCATCACTTGGAGCACGGGCGGATACCACAAGACGGTGATTATCGACGGCTGGGACGGCGTGGAAACGCCAACGATAGCGACCGATCAGGATTGGCACTGCCTGAGCTTCCCGGTCAGCACGACCCCGCCGCAATCCGGCGCCACGATGACCGGCGTTGATCTTGTGTGCTACGCGCGCGCCAGCGGCGCCCACACAGCCGCTCTCACGATGGCAATGAGTCAAGTGAGCCTCTTTGACGTGACGGACGATCCCGCATGACCCCCGAGCAAATCGACGCCCGCCGCTTGGAGCTTTCCGAGGCCGCAGCCCTGCGCGAAATCGAAGCGCACAACGCAGTGCTGGCCGAACGTGCCGCGCTTGTCACGATCCGCGACCGGCAAGTGCGAGCGCTTGAGCTGCAGGCCGAGAACAACCGGCGCATGGCAGACGCATCGGCATGGAGCAACCGCGTTGCTGTGGTGCTGGACGCGGCCATCCGGCGCATTGACGACCGCACTTCAACGACCGGCGCACCGAACATCCCCAAAGCTGTGGGCGAGGTGCTTGCAACGATGGCCGAGATTGAGCGGCAGCTTGCGCCAGTCCTGCCGTCTGACCCGCCCGGCCTGACGTAACGCCCATGCGCCCATCTGACCTCCGCCGCCGCATCGTGCTGCAAAGCCGGGTGACGGACCGTGACTCATTCGGCCAGCAGTCAACCGCATGGACTGACTACCTCGCCGGGATCGTCATGGGCAGCGCCAAGGTCATCACGGGCGTCACAGCCGGCGCCACGACGCTGCTGCAATGCGCCGGCCACGGCTTCGCTGAAGGCAAGTTGCTGACCATCGCCGGCATCACCGGCATGCCCGGCCTGCCTGCCACCTTCGGCGTGCTGGCGCCCACGACAAACGCCTTCTCAATCGCGCTGGACACGTCAGGGCTGACGCTTTCGGCGTCATCCGCGACGGCTACCCCCGTGAGTGGCGTGCCGGCCAGCATTGAGCCCCTGCGCGCGATGGAGCAGCAAGCCGCGAACGCCATGCAGGCCAGTCTGACGCACCGCATCGACGTGCGATTCCATGCCCTGCTGATTGACCCGCTGCGGATCGCAGGCCTGCGCGCCATCCATGTGCATGGCGCCACGACGCGCACCTTCATGCTCTCTGCCGGCGCGAATGTGGACTCGCGCAATCGTTGGGTTTCGATCATGGCCAACGAAGGTTCTGGACTGGTGTAGCCATGGCAAGCCCGAACACCTTCAAGATGACCGTGAACCTGAGTTCATTCGGGCAGGCCATGGGCAAGATCGCCAAAGGCATGGATGAAGCCGTGCGCCCGGCCGCGCAAGCCGGGTCACAGGTGCTGTATGACGAGGTGGTCAAGAACGTGGCGGCCATCGGCGTCAAGACTGGCAACCTCAAGCGCGCGATCTATCAGGTCTACAGCGGCCAGAACAACAACAAGAAGAAGGCCCTGTACTACATCAGTTGGAACACCCAGAAGGCCCCCCACGGGTGGCTTGTGGAGTACGGCCACATCCAACGCTATCAGGCGTACATGAACAAGCGCGGCGAGTGGAAGACCATGGTCCGGCCGGAAATGCGCGGCAAGCCGAAGCCCAAGCGCAACGCGCCGCAGTCCGTGAAGGATGCTTACTACGTGTTGCGCAAAGGCGGCCCCATCCAAGTGCCTGCGCGCTCATTCATTCGCAATGCAGTGGACAAGGTTCCGGCCGCCCGCGAGGCCATGCGCCTGCGCTTTGCCGAAGAACTGCGCGCCAAAGGTGTGCTGAAGTGACGCCATGGAAACAGACCTGACGACACTGCTGCTGGCCATCTGCCCGCGCGTGTTCCCTGACGTTGCGCCGCTGAGCACCGCGCGCCCCTACATCACCTATCAGCAGATCGGCGGCCAGTCCCTGCGTTTTGTTGAAGGCACCGCAGCCGACAAGCGCCACCACCGGATGCAGATCAATGTGTGGGCTTCGCGCCGCGCCGCTGCAAACGACATGGCCCATGCGATTGAGGATGCCATGTGCGCGGCCACGGCTTTCGTGTCCCGACCTGACGGCGAACTGATCGCCACGGCCGAAGAGGACATGGGCCTTTTCGGGACCATCCAGACCTTCGACATCTGGGCAACCAGATAACCAACTCGGGGCCTTAGCAGCCCTACAAAACAAGCCGCCTCGGGGAACCGCGGGCGGCTTTTTCGTTGCCCGATGAGGGCGCACAAACCGGCCCGCCAAGCGCGGGCTTTTTCACGTCTGAAAGGCCCACATCATGGCTCAAGTACCAACTGGCTCCACGTTCTACATCGCTTCCGCCTATGGCTCTGCCAAGACGGTGACCATCGTCACGAATGCCACCGAAGCAGTCGTGACTGCCGTTGCCCACGGCTTCAGCAACGGTGACGTTGTTGAAATGACCTCGGGCTGGGGGCGCCTGAACAAGCGCCACTTCGAGATCGAATCCGTTCTGACGGACTCGTTCGTGCTGTCCGGCGAGGACACCACGAATACCACGTTCTACCCGGTCGGCACCGGCATCGGCTCTGTGCGCAAGGCAACCACCTTCACGCAGATCACCTCCGTCATGAACCCGCAGTCCAGCGGCGGCGACCCCAAGACCGTGACCTACAAGTTCGTGGAGTCGGATGTCGAGTACTCGATCAACGACGGCTTCGGCGCCACGTCCTACACGATGGAACTGGACGCCGACGCGCTGGGCTCTGCCGGCTACACCGCCCTGAAGTCGCTGACGCAAGTGCAGACCGATACCTGCCTGAAGGTGGTGACGCGCAGCGGTTCGCGCGTGTACCAGCCCTGCACGGTGGCTCTGAACGAGTCGATCCGCATGCAGGACGGGCAGATCAACCGCGTGACGTGCGCGTTCAACGGCAACAACCGGCTGACCCGCGCCTCCTGATCCGCCGGGCCTGACGGCCCACCCATTGCACCGACCCGGCGCGTTTCTCTTCTTCGCGGGAGAGGGCGCGTCGGGCACGGGCTTTTCAACTCCCCCGCAAAGGATTCCACATGGCCAAGATCACCCTGGGCAAGCGCCCGATCAACTTCAAGCACACCGTCAAGACCCAACTCCCCGAAGGCGGCGAGGGCTCGATTGAGATGCTCTACAAGTACCGCACTCGCACGGAGTTCGGGCAGTTCATTGATGCGCGGCTGAAGGATGCGCGCGACAAGGATGCGGCCGATGCCGTGGCCGATGAGCAGGCCACCGCCGAACCTGCTGCGGCCTTCAGCCTGACGGACGTGCAGACAAAGACGCGCGACGGCAATGCGGCGTACATCATGGACATCGCGGACGGCTGGAACATCGATCAGCCGTTCAACCTGGCCACGGTGACGCAGCTTTGCGATGAACTGCCCGGCCTGGCGCAGCAGATCATCAACGACTACCGCGCCGCGATCATCGAAGGCCGCCTGGGAAACTGAAGGCGGCTGCGAAAGCCGCCTACCTCAAGAAGCCTTCGGCTGAGGAGATGGAAGCCGCTGGCTTCACTCCTGAAGACTACGAGACAGAGCCAGTCGAGATATGGCCAGAGAACTGGCCCTCCTGGCTCTTGTTCTGCGACATCAGCAGCCAGTGGCGGTACTCGTTCGGCGGCAAGGAAGCGCTGGACTACACGCCCCTGTTCATGCGGATGGAACGCATGGACCTTGATGCCGAAACCTGGGCGCTGATGTTCAACGACATCCGCGCCATTGAATCTGCTGCGCTTGAACAGATGCGCGCCGATGTCTGATTTGGGGCACACACATGGCTGAAGAAATCGTCGGCAAGGCACAGATTGCAGCAGAGTTCGATAACAGCGGCGCCAAGCGCAGCATGGATGACCTGTCGAATGCTGCCACCGGCATGGCCCAGAAGGTGGGCAAGGCTGGCGCTGATGCCGGGGCCGGTCTTGCTGGCGCTGGCGACGGTGCGCAGAAGGGCGCCGAGAAGGTTGACAAGGCCACCAAGAGCATCGCGGCGAGCATTGAGCGCGCCATTGCCGTCACCAAGGCCGGCGAGCGCGGTACGGCCGACTTCTACGATGCCCTGGCCGATGTGCGCGGCATCAACAAAGAGGCGCTCAAGCCCTACATTGACCAACTGCGCGCGGTTGAGCAAGCGCAGCGCACGGCTACCCTGTCCCTTGGCAACATTGGCAACAGTGCGGAGCAAACGCGCGCCGCGCTGCAGCAACTGCCGGCGCAGTTCACCGACATCTTCACTTCGTTGCAAGGCGGCCAGGCGCCGTTGACCGTGTTGCTGCAGCAGGGTGGGCAGTTGACGGATGTCTTCGGCGGCATCGGCCCGGCCGCACGCGCCATGGGCGGCTACATCGCTGGGCTCATCAACCCCTTCACCTTGGCTGCTGCTGCCGCTGGCGTGCTGGCCTACGGCTATGACAAGGGCTCCACTGAAGCGCAAGAGTTCAACCGCACGCTGATCCAGACCGGCAATGCATCTGGCGTGACTGCCGGGCAGCTTGCCGCCATGGCCGACCAGTTGGACAAGTTCGGCGGCGGCACCACAGCGAAGGCGGCCGAAGTCTTGAACGCCATGGCCGCGTCAGGCATCGGTGGTGCCGAGAGCCTGCAACGTTTTGCCAACGCGGCCATTGAAATGGAGCGCGCTGGCGGGCCGGCTGCCGAGAAGACGGCCCAAGCCTTTGCTGACCTTGCCAAAGAGCCGCTGAAGGCATCGCTGAAACTCAATGAGGCTCAGAACTACCTCACCAAGTCCACCTACGAGCAGATCAAGGCGCTTGAGGATCAGGGCCGCACAGTTGAAGCCGCGCAGGTTGCGCAGGAAGCCTACGCAACGGCGCTGGAGACTCGCACGCCGCAGATGGTGCAGCAGCTTGGCTACGTGGAACTGGCGTGGCAGAAGATCAAAGACCTTGGCAAAGAGGCCAGGGACGCGCTACTCAATGTCGGCCGCGACGATGGCATCAATCTCCTGATCCAGAAGCTGGAGACAGAAGCGGCGCGCATGCGGCTGCTGGCCAAAGACCTCGTGATCCCGAGCCCGGGAGAATCTGCTTCACGGCTCTTGTCCGGCCAATCCTTTGCGTCACGCGCTGCGGAACTGGACAAGGTGCTCGCCAAGTTGCGCGAGAGCGCCGGGCTGCAATCCGCGATGGCAAAGTCTGTCGCTGATGAAGCCGAGCAAGTGAAACTGCTGGCTGACTACCGCAAGGACGATCTTCAGTACCTGTCGAAGAGCAAGAAGGCAACCGAGGAAATCACGCGGGCCATCGTTGAAGGCGTGAAGGCCGGCGAGGACATGGAACGCATCCAGACCAGGGTTGCGGAAATCCGAAAGAAGTACGCCGAGAAGAGCCCTGGCAACAATGACGCCGAAGACGAAGCCGCCGTTATGGCGAAGCTTGCCGGCGTTACCAGCACCTACGCCAAAGAACTGCAGGCGCTGATCCGTGTGCGCGACAAGGGCGGCCTGACTCAAGACGAGTTCATTGCACAGGCTCAAAAACTGAATGCGCTGCAGCCGTACCAAGTACAGGCCACAAAGGAAATTGCCGCCGCTGAATCAGCGCGATTTAAGGACTACGAGCGTTACGCCCAAGATCAGGCGAAGCTCATCGCGGCCGGCGAACGCGAAGTCGCAAGCCTGCAAGCGCAGTACATCGAGCTAGTGGCCGGCAAGGCCGTGCGCAACGAGCTGCAGGCCGCGCGCATCGAAGAAGAAGCCACGCTGCTTGAAATCCAGTCGATCCGGCAACCGGACAAAGACCTTGATGCTGTCGAGCTTGAAGCGCGCAAGGTCCGCATTGCACTGCTGCGCCAAGAGGCCGCTTTGCGCCGTGGCATTGCCGCCGCCACGGACGACAAGGAAGTGGACGCTGCCAACGCAAAGGCAGCAGAGCATGCGTTGCGAGAGTGGCAACGCACGTCTGGCCAGATCAGCGAAGGGCTTGCAGAAGCCTTGATCGAAGGCGGCGACAAGGGCGCCGAGTACGTCAAGCGGTTGTTCAAGAA
>OFQV01000203.1_pt1 | contig 17162 bp, 25 predicted proteins | sample 1542971 | NCBI WGS metagenome assembly OFQV01 (sample SAMN07774229, study PRJEB24372) | wastewater metagenome | isolation source: WWTP Cannobio (Effluent) | place: Italy: Cannobio | collected 2016-01
GTCTCAAGTCTGGCTATCATGTGTCGTGTATCGGTCTGTGTAGTTGGCATGATGTTTTACTCCCATCTTGCTTGTGTAGTCGGTTACACCGCTACGCTATTGCCCGTGTGGTATTGTGGATGCTGGTAGATAACGTGCTTGCCTACACTGGTTGTTATCTTGACGATGCAGTTATCCAGAAGGTGTATGCCACCAGTTGACCGGCGCGTCCGGATTAACAGTGGCACCTTTACAGGGCCAGTGCTTCGTCCGATAGTGCCCATAACGTCATATCTCTCGCCCCAGTCTTCGCCCGTGGCAGTATCGCCCCAGTGAAAGCGTACACGCTGCCCCGACTGGCGTATGTTTTCTAAGCGCTTTACCATAGCGTCGTCTGTGTCCAGGTTGTAGTACGTGCCGTTACAGACTTTGTACTGTTGCCCATTGTATTCTGTTAGTGTGATGTTCATAGCGTCTTACTCCCGCTGTGTGTTGTGTGTGATTATATGCGTGCCAGTAGGTTGAGTACTCGGTTCACTGCGCTGTTGTACGTAGCGTCTACAGTGTATGCCACTCTCTCCCAGTGGTAGTACGTGTTAGGTATGTAGTCCACTGTGCGTCCGTCGTTCAAGCGATACAGTCTGTGTGTGATAGTGCCTGGTGTGTCCATGGTCTTACTCCCCGTGGTGTGTAATAAAGGCGTTCGGTTTCGTTCGCCGCCGATGCAAACAGTATCGTCGATGGTCGCCGGAATCGTCAAGTTAAACGATTCTCATCTGCCGAAAGCCAAGCCAGTTCCCGAATCCGCTTTGCCTTACGCACGCACACGCTCGCGTACGCACGCTCGCACGTAATGAGAAATGGAAATGGTTTTCATTTTCATTCTCTATGATTACACTATGCGTAGTGTGTAGCTGCTCGACCTACGCTACCGGTAGTGTCATTAGGCATGGCTCTGTCCGTCCTAGCGTATTGCCCGTCGCAGTCCGTTCACTGTGTCACGTACTACATATAGGGATAAGCACTCGAATGATTCCGGCGTTGACACGACGAGACCAAGCCTATGCTACACGCCCCCAGCCTGGTGCCTGTCAGGTACTCACGCAATGCTTTAGGGTACCCCCTGTGAAGGGTACCCTGCAAATGCGCGCGTATAATTAACTCTAATAGGCACACATCGGCGCATCGAGTGGACAAAAAACAAAACAAGATGCTAAGCTAGCCGTGCTCCGCTCTTTTTAACTTAGTAGGTTCTGAGGGCGGCGCTCTTACTTAAATAAAATCAAAAAAAATAAAATCGAAGCTGTGCTATCATAGCCATGCAGTGCTGACATGACATCCGACGGGACTATTAGCGCTGCTTCATTTTGAACAGGAGTAAGTTCGATGCATGTGGTTACGCTAGCGCAGTTTCGCGAGAGTCCAATTAACATCTTTAGGCAAGACCCGGGGCAGGCGCTTGTATTCAATCAGCGCCACTGGAAAGACCACGTCGCGATAAGACTGTCCACTCACATAAGCGGTGGGGCAATAACCGTATGGTCCCGGTAAGGGTGTTTCCCTCTTGGAGGGTGCAGCTATGGATTCAACACCGCGACGGTATGTTGCGGCGCATGAGACACACCTACGACAAGAAGGCGGTTAGCTTGAGAGGGTGGCTATAATGCAGCCTATAACAATCACAACCTGTGTGCAGTTCCTGCGCGTGAGCATAATGCTACGTTCTATTCATCACCTGTACCGTTCATGGCTCAGCCCAGACAGTTCGGCTCAACAATTGGAGCTTTACCTCAATGCAGCCTATTAGACTGAAGCGCAACGCTATCCTTCTGAGCCGCTCTCCACTGAGAAATCCACGAACGGTTATCGTGTACACCGAGCCGCACGGTGGCGATATACGAACAGCATGGCAGTTATTGTGCTGGCTAAAGAATTCTCATTTCCGTCCACGCCAGCAATGATGTAGACTAACACCAGCTAGTCAGGTCGTCGTTTGGATTGCTTCTGCCTGACCAGCGTTTTTAGACCGAAGGAGTAAAGTTCGTGTCACCAGTAACATTGTTCGACCGCAGTGGCGGGCACTCATTCATACAGGTCAACCGGATTAGCGCTGTAGCGTTCACGCATAGACCGAACAAACACGCTGACGGAGTGATAGCACTATGCAAGTAGTGTGGATAGCCGTGCATGTAGGCTGCTTGAGTTTCCACTGCCCTAACGGCTTGTATATAGACAAGTGGTTCAACGCTTGCCCTGGTTGTATGGCTGAGCCGTCTAGAAAAGCCTTAGAGCGTTATTTAAAAGATGAGGGATAGATTTGTACCCGAAACACATTTCAAGTGGCAGCACGGTCAAGCTAGCCGCCTTACAGGAGGTTGTAGCGTGGAAGTAGTAGCGCTTGATTTCAATTACAAGAGTTCTGGCATCTTGTGGATTTATAGTCGCTTTAGGTCCATCACTACATCGGAGTGTCAAATCCCGATGCAGATGAGCCTGCGCGTTCAGAGGGAACTGTCTTTATGCAGCCAGTAAAGCTTAAATTCCGCAAGGATTTGTGGCTGTGTACTCGCCACTTGCGCTATTGCAATGGACGCAAGAAGCCAAGACACAATGACGGATGCAAGGTCATTCTGCCGTATGGCGACTGGCACCGCAGTGGTCACGTGGTGGCGCGTAGGTCCGGCTTAGTAAAGACGTATCGAGATAGGACTAATTTATTGGAGGGAACTTTTCGTGGTTAGAACATTCAAAGACTATGATGCAGAAGATAGGCTTGTAATACTTACACGTGAGACGACAATCGCCGTGGACGTAGAAGAGGCGAAGGAACTAAGAACAGCACTGACCGACTTCGTTGAAGAGCAAGCACTCAAGTCCGTGAAGGAGAGCATTGACGAGCTGTTTCGCAGCAGGACTTACACGAAGTCTCAGGCTGAGATTCTACGCAAGCACTTCGCCGCAGCACTTGAGCAGGTGATAGTACGATGAACTGGGACTGGGTAATGCAAGGACTGACAATCGCTTTGACGATAACCGCTTACAGCGTAGGCAAGTCGTTGTGGTTGCAAACGCGTGCTCGCTGGGGCGGTCACATCTATGACTGTCCCGACTGTGGGAACGAGACTTATTTCATACAGCCACACGCTAGAGATAAGTTCTGTCTGTGGTGCAGAGAGATAGGTGCGCCATGCAAGTAGTGTGGCTGAGCAAGCTTATGTGGCGCGGCGCTATGATTAACTTTGTGTCTGAAGACTGTCCGTATCCATGGACTTTATCTCGCGGTACAAGGATTAAACTCGATGACCAGTCTCGCAAGTTGAGGGACTACCTGTGCATCCGGTAACGCTATTCGACTATGACCACTGGGACATTTGGGAGGTTATGGGACTGCTCACCGCACCTGTGTGGGAGAAGGGCTATAGCCAGTTACACTACGCTGGACGAGATGATATATGTCACCAGCTTTCAGGGCACTTATGCAGCCAATATATTTGAACAAAAGCGCCTATCTTTTCGGCTACTGGTGCTGGGGCAATATCTGGGCGTCTATGTATGACCCTGATTTTGCGGGTTGGCATGACCTCATCGAGTCTGCTATAATATCGGTAGAGTAACGGTCAAAGCTTCGATGCTGCTATAGTTTACTCCTGTGGGTTGCACCGGAGCTGTTACTCTACTGTATCCGCTTGAAGCAGAACATGCAGTCCATAGGGTCTGGCTCTATGTCATGGACTGGATACGTATGCTCGAACAGTTCATCAGCCTTGTGTATCAACTCAACCTGCTCAGGCTTGTACCAGTGCAGACTGCGAAGATACTCGATGAACGCCGCCTCTTCATAATCTTCAGTGACAGCGAAGTAGGTCCGCTCGTGTAAAGAGCGGAACCCAATCTCGTCTTTAAAGAACTTCGTCACCCGATAGATTTGCTCGGGGTCTTCCACAGGACTGAAGCTAAGAATCAGTACGGACTTCATCTATTGAATGTTTTATGCATGGCACACTGCAAGCAAGCCCAACCAAGCTTGAATAACTCCTTCGGCGTGGCATGAACTTTAACAAACTGTCTTGCTCTAGTTTCGCCATAAGCCGTCTCTGTTTGCCAGCCGTCCATTTCAATCTGCGTTAAATCTGTAGCGGGGATAGGTCTTAGCTTGAGCCTCGCCGAGTGCGTCGGGTCTTGCAGTGTCGGAAGCTTAGATGCTTTATCACTTAAGTATCTAGAGTCCTGTGAATTCAAGTTGATGTCCATATCGAAACGAGTGCTTGCCATTTATTTGTCCTCTCTGGTTTTAAATGATGGTGGGTCGAGTAGAGATTGCATCTACGACCTGCTGCTCTTCAGGCAGCCGCTCTACTAACTGAGCTATCGACCCTTAAGTCCCCTCAAGGAATTGCACCTTGTCTGGCAATTTTGCAGACTGCCTGTTCTCTATGAACGTAAGGGACTCGTATTGGGAGCGGGGGCTGGACTCGAACCAGCGTTTTGCGGCTTATGAGACCGTTGCCATAACCACTAGGCGACCCCGCCATCATTAACAAATTCACCCCTTTGCGAACTGTGTTTTATTGTTTACACTGTAACATATAGTAAACGGACGGGCAAATGAATCAAGACTTAAGTAGCGCAGTATTCGACATCGTAGACCTGCTTGCCGAGTCTGCGTTGAAGCCGTACCCCTTAGAGTTATCACAAGACATCGAACGTCTTAAGTTGCAAGCACAGAATCTAATCTCAAGGAGAGATGAATGTTTAAGCACTCAGAGTTAGCACAAGAGCAATTAACCTTTGACCTAAGCGTCACTGGCGAATCACACCTCTTAGCAAGTAAGTTCATTAACAAGCAGGCTATCGAATGGCAGGCACTGCAAGGCATCGTGCTTGATATGGCGCGTGTTGAAGTCCATGCTCGCTCTATCCTTATAGCTCAAACTTTTCCTGAGATTGATGCACAGCTAAATCAAATCGCTAACACTGCTCAGCTTATTCGCAACGACTTCTTAGCTAAGGTCGCCGAGCTAGAGCCGCGTTTCTTGGAATACCAAGGCGAGCAGCCAGCAATGCCTGAACCAGAGCCGGAGCTAGAAACAATTGCCGGATAATAAGCCTGTACGCGAGAAGACGAAGACCAGCCTCAAATTAGTTGAGGGTAGCGTCTTGTCTGATACTCGCAAGCAAGTTTATATAAAGCAATTGCAAGTATTACAAGACCGTCTCGATGAGTGTCTGCTAGAAGACTCAATGGACATAGCCGCTTGTCGAGACGGTGTTAATACGCTAAAAGAGATGTATATTTTGGAGAGTGCGATTGAATCATGACAGCAGACGGGCTAGTGGAGTGGATACTTTTAGCGTGCTTCATAGGACTCGGGATTTGGCTTGGGCTAAGGAGCAAATAATGGTGTGTGATTTGTACGGTGACGCCGACCACATTGCAGAGAGTGACGACCGCCTTTGGTCTGATATCATCTCGCTTAAGAAGATAGTCGCTGGCTTTGGCGAAAAGATAGACGCGCTCAATCAAAAGATAGACACACTCATCGAACGTCGCAAGAAGTCCGACCACGACACAGTTGAGTGGCTCAAGTCCCAGCGTGAGGTGTTTACGCCGTGGGACGCTTAATGTTTTATCTCAATTTACTAGCGAGTATAGTATGAAAGTTACAACCGTAGTAGCGTTTCGATTAACGCAACAGGACAAAGAGGCACTTGAGCAGCACGCTATACGTCTGTCTTACGTGGCTAAAAAGCGCATAACAATCAACATTATCCTGCGCGACCTAACAGAGAAGTACCTTAAGGAGATGCGCAAAAATGCTGATAAAGCCTAGCGGTGATGCCCTCTGGCAAAAAACCGTAGACCCAGAACCTAAGAAGAAGAAAAAACGCTTTGCTAATCAAGAGCGCAAGACCCCGCCACCTCAAGAGGACTTGAGAGGCATATTCGAACGAGGGTGGAAGCTGCCTCAGACCTTCTGCGTTGACTGCGAGAAGAATGGTGTTATGTCAGACCACGCAGACATATGGATGCTTGAAGAAAAGCGCCAGGACTTGCACTTAGACGCGCTCGATATCGTGCTGTCTTACGTCTGCGAGTCATGTGTAACACAGTACAAAATCATGGAACGTGACAAGACTCCACTATACGGACCGGATGGCAAGGCAATACCTGACGACCGGCTCATTGCTTTGTTCACAGCTCGCCGTAAGGTAGCCATAGAGTGGATTCACGGCGCAATCTTACGAGGTGACAAGCCATTCAGCTTAAACGGACGATAGATTTAGAGCAGGTCTTAAAAGACTTACGCAAAGCAGGCGGCAGTATTCGCAAGTACTTACGTATGTTTGTGCCGCTTGCTGATAGGGGCGGCTTTCAGATAGAACTTATGGAGGCGCTTGAGCAAGACGAGGCAGCTGCAGCAGAGTTTCTCAAACTACGCAGACTATTTAAGCAGGTGTCCCGGCTTGACGCCGAGGACAACTTGATATCGCTTGTGAAGTCTGGCAAAGCGCAAAACGTCAAGGCTATGAACGCCGCAATGTTTGACTTAAAGCTAGCCGAGAACGACGCAATCGCCGACGATGATGACGACCTTGGCAAAGCACTGAGTAAGTTCGATGCCGATTAGAGACGCAAGACGTATCTACCCTGGCGGTAACAAAGATAACAGGCTCGACCTGCTAAGAGACAAGGCGTCCAAAGATATACCACGCTTTATTCGTCAAAATCTGCGCATCATTGCAGGTAGAGAGGCGGGCAAACCTCAACTTGTGCCGCTGATTCCTAACTGGTCACAAGACCAAGTGCTTGAAGTTATCCACACGCAAGATAAGAACGGTATGCCTGTTCGTATCATTGTGCTTAAGTCTAGACAGGTCGGCATATCAACCATAACCAGCGCCTATATTTATTCTAAGTGCTGGGCAGAAAACAATACACACGCACTTGTCATGTCAAACAGTGATAAGACGGCTAATAACATCTTTGAAATGTACCAGCGCTTTGGGCTGCACCTGCCTCCGCAATTGCAACTGCCGATGCAGCGCTCAAACAAGCAAGAGATTCTATGGGCGTCTGAAATCGGCTCGAAGATACAGGTCGTAACAGCAGGCTCGCCAGAATCAGCACGCTCACGCACACCAAGACATGTTCAATTGTCCGAGTGCGGCATGTATACAAAGATGGCTGCGGTAAAAGCGGCGCTTGAAGCCGGTATCCCGAACGTAGTTGGGACTTCTATCATACTTGAGTCTACAGCACTTGGAGCAGGGACCGATTTCCACTTGACCTGGCAGGCAGCAAGAGAGGGTGACGGACATTACAAGTGCGTATTCTTGGAATGGTTCAAAGACCCAGCTTGCCAGACTATAGAATTCCCAGACCAGCGCACACAAGACTTGTACTTAGAGAAAGTCTTTGATAAGTACCCACAATTAAAAGACCGCCAGGAGTATTTTCAACTAACGCCGCGCCAGATAGCCTGGTACTACGAGATACTCCATAACGATTACCAGGGCGACACGCTTATCATGGCGTCCGAGTTTCCTTGCACTGAACAGGAGGCTTTTAGAGCCACGGGCTCGCTTGTGTTCCCGCTTGAACTTATGGACCAGTACCGAGACAAGCAAAGACCGGCAGAGCGCTACGACCCATTGATGCCGTTCACTTGCATCGCGGATATGACCAAGAGCAAGTACTTAAGACCTAACCAAGACGCCTATATGGACATCTGGATAGAGCCGCAAGAGGGACGAGAATACCTAATAGTTGCTGACCCGGCAGCCGGTTTGCAAGGCTCTGACTACTCATGCCTTTATGTTATGGACATAGCAACCCAGTGCATAGCGGCTACGGTCCACGGTCGTATCGCTATTAAGCCATTTGCAAAGATTATCAAAAAACTCGGCAAAATCTATAAAGATGCCGTGTTGATGCCTGAAGTGGATGGGCTGGGAGCGGCGCTCCTTGAAGAGCTGAAGGAGGATTACTTTCATATCTACTTCCAAAGAAAAGACGAGGGTTACGGTGAAAAGACTACCAATAAACTCGGCTGGGAAACCAATCAAAAATCTAAGCTTATGTGTGCAGGCCTGGCAAGGACTCAACTGACCGAGAAGCGAGAACTTGGCGGGGCGTTCATGCCGGACATTCATCTATATGAAGAGCTGGCTAACCTAACTGAAGAGGACTTGGCAGGCAAATCCAAGGCGATAACCGACAGAGCCATGGCTTTTATTATCGGCTTGCAGGGATGTATGCACGAACTTAAAAGTCGCCCAGACCTTGCACTAACTATAGAGAATAGTAAAATGGGAGCCGAGAGCCCTACGAAATTAACACCCGAATCAATTTTGAAAATGATTAAAGACAAGAATTACGTTCACGGACAGCCATACGACCAAGATGCCTTCGACCTTGGCGGTCCTTTTATCCCCAGTGCTGAAGGCTTATACAACTTAGGAGATGGAATTTAAATGGCTAAAGTACCTGATGAAGTGAACAAAGCAATTGCCTCGGCAGTAGAGGGCGCTAAAGATATTACAGATAGAGCTGAAGCTCTAGGCAAGATGTTTTCAGAAGCGCAGCAAATCAAAGAGAAGCGCGAGAAAGACATCAAAGACGGCAAGTACCAGGAAGTGTCCGTGCTTGGCAAGTACTCAAAAGAGTTACTGACCAACACTGGCGTCAAAGTAATCGAAGACAGAATTATCCAGCGTGGCTGTGACCGAGACGAGAAGGTTATTCTTATCCAGGACATCGCAGGACTTGAGCTTGTAGACCAGCTAGGACTACTTGCACGCGGCAGAAACGTTCATATTATGGACATGCTTGTGCCAAGCATCGAAGCTGCACTATCAAGTGGCGACTTCCAAGCAGCACACGGAGCAGGTCGCAAAGGCGTGGACGAGGATGACGCATCGCTTGAGAACGTCAGGCTCAAAGAAGTCTTAGGCTTGTCAGTATACAACCGTATTAAAGACCATGCTCGCGGCATGTTCTGTAGTAATCAGCACGCCTTTGTTAGCGGCTTGCAAGACGCTCTTGCCAAAGCCACCATCTAATGGAACTAATTGCTATCTGTGGATTCATCACGCTATCCAGCGCCCTTGTAGCGCTGGTAGCTGTGGCTTGCGCGGCTTACATCTCAGTGCTTGGTATGTATCATGTTCATCGCACTAAGAAGATTCTCGAAGCCGAGATAAACAGCTTGCCTGAGCGCGTGCAAGAAGTGCTCGCTGCTTACGCACAGCCACTTAGAGAAGACTTGAACCCGGCGAATCCAAAAGGCGTAGAGCCTAATGAGCGCACGGCAATAGTCGAAGACGAGGACGAATTCGAGGTCTGGGCACATCCCGGCATGAGTAGGTATGTGACAGATGTTGAATGAATACGAAGAAATCTATGACGAGAAGTGGGACTCTGACGAGGACAAAGAAGAGTACTACGTCCAGCTTGTTAATAGTCTCTTGCGGGATTCTAAGCGTGACCGCCAAGACATACGAAAACAATGGAAGGTAGCCGATGACAGACTTAATATGCCTGCTCTTAGCACTCCTACTAACCCTGCAAAGACCGACATTGACACGATTGGACAAGCTATTGAAGAGGCTATCGCGCTCAAAGTAGAGTCTCTGCCTGTGCCACAGGTCGAATCACGCGGACCACATGATGAGAACTTTGCCGGTATGCTTAACCAGGCAATGGAGCAGGAGTTAACTGCTAATCATTTCTCGTCTACTTGCATGGCTGGTGTAGTCTACGACCAGATGCGCTTCAGCATGGGCGTGGTCCAAGTGCTTTGGGATAACAGCTTGCCAGGTCTGTTTGGCTCTAAGCCGGGCAGAAATATCGTCAAGCGCATAGACCCGAGATACGTGCACCTAGACCCTCACGCAGAAGGGTACTTGCGTCATGAAGGGCGCTATTTAATTATTGAGAAGCCAATGGATATCTCTGACATTAGAGCTATCTTCCCCGACAAAATAGTCGAGCCAGAAGGCGCATATTCACGCTCGCCAGACGACGAGTCCAAGAGTGAGTTTACGCCACAGTCTAGCTCTGGGCGCGAGATGCGTCCTGGCTATCGAGACAGAGCTGTGCTTAAAGAGCTATGGCTTAACTCGGTTAACATGATTAAACGACCTAAGAAGCTCGAAGATGGTAGTATTGCTGTGGACCAGGAAGGCAAAACAGTTTACGAGGTTGCGAAGAAATATCCAAACGGTCGTCTTATTATCATTGCAAACAAGACCCTCTTATTCGATGGACCTAATCCCTACGACGGGCATGGGCACTATCCGTATGTTTTCTTCCCAGAGCAGATTACAAACCGTCTATACAATGAAGGTCCAATTAGCAAGCTTATTAGAATTGAAGACAAGAAAAACCAACTCGCTAAGGACGCTTACCGTAATCTTCGGGTCAACCTCAATTCACCTTGGAGGGTAGACCGACATGCGTTCGATAGTCCTAAAAAATTCAACATGCTTACCAACGACCCGGGCTTGGTCCTCCCTACAGCGCCAGGAGCTAAGGTTGAGCGCATACCAGCGGGCGATTTACCGCCTTCGCTGTTCGGCTTCATGGAATATCTCGAAGGGGTATTTGACAAAGAGCTTGGAGTCGCTGGTATTATGCGTGGACAGCTTGAGAAGGGCAGCCAGTTAAGTGCAGACGCCGTTAATTCTCTACAAGCTTCTAGTACAGCCAGAATCCGATTCAAGGCAAGACTACTTGAGCAAAGCCTCATCCACCTGGGACATTTGTTACAGTGGAACATCCGTCAGTTCTACGATACAGGTATGGCGATACAAGTACCTATTCCAGGAACAGACAAACAGCAAGAGTTACAGTGGTCTGCAAATGCAGCCAAGGCTCAATACCAAGTCTTAATCGAAGCGGGCTCAGGACTGCCAGGGGCTAAAGAGTCCGGCAATAACCTCATGCGTCAGCTATATAAAGAAGGCATCATATCTCGCCCTTACTGTATCCGTGGCATGAAGCTACCGGGTGCAGAGAAGCTTATAAAAGAGATGGATGACCGCGAGAAGGAATTACTACAGCTCGGCATCAAGAGCGCACTCAAGAAGCCGGGAGGCAAGTAATGGCAACACCATCAACTCAACGACTCAATTGCCGCATAGTTTTGTCGTATGGCTCAAGCCTTGGTAGTGAAGTGGTCTTACTTGACTACACAGAAGCCACTACTACAGTAGGCTTTCAGAAGGCAATCATACCTTTAGAGCTAGCTGCATCTGCCACAGACCAGTCTGTCAACCTGGCAAGCTATTTCGATACAGCCACATTCATTGCAGTGATAGACCGCAATAACACAGGCGTGCTTGTCGGACGAACAGCAGGCACAAGCGCTCGCCATAACCTGGCGGCTAATGGTCCATTCGTTTATAAGAACGGCGCAGCCACACCGCCTACTTTGTACTTCGATAACAGCTCAACCTCCAAGAAGGCTTTCGTTGAGATTATCGTCATGGGTACATCTGCTTAATCTGTAAACAGTTTACTGTAAACACTATATTAAATAGTAAGGTCTTGGTTCAATCTCACTTAATTGGAGATTTGAATCGATGTCTTTTGACCCACTACAAGCTATGAGCCAAGCGCCAAGTCCTCAACAGCAGGGCATGGTCCCTACCCAGGCATCGCCTGGCGGTGACCCCGGTCCTAATGCAGACCCGCTTCATGAGTCGTTCGTAATTGCGTCGAACTTCTTAGGGGCGTTCGCTAACCAGGCGAAGCAAGTCGATGCGGAGCTTGCGAATCAGCTCGACCAGATGAAAAACAAACTCGTACACATACAACTCAAACGCCAGAACCTCATACGCGCTGCGTCTGAGAAGGTCGGCAATCAGATAGGTATGCAATGAAAACACAAATTAACTACGAAGACGCATATAAAGATTTAGGGGAACTCGGCATCGGCGCTGAAGAATTCAGCTTTGGTCCAGACCCAGACGAACTTGAGCCCGTGGCACCTGAGTCTCAGCCAGAAGTAGAGCCTGCCGCTCTACCTGAACCGCCTGAGCCAGTTGTAGAATCCCCTGCCTACGCGACTCAAGAGTCTATCAAAGAACTTGAAAATCGCTTTGAGCTATACGCTCGCCAGATTCAAGAATCGGTCAACAGAGTGCAGTCTCCTGCTCCGGCACAAAAGCCACAAGAGCAAGCGCTCACTCAGAAGCAGCCACTGCTTGAGACATACATATATGACGAGGATGGCAATCGCCAACCCGACCCGCTAGCCGAGCATATCAGAACGCTCGAATCTAGACTTGAAGCCCAGGACAGAGCTATGCAAGCTTTGTACGAAGGTCGCAAGCAAGCTGGCGAAATGCAAGTTAATACTCAACTCGGCGCAGCTTTGCACGAAATGAGAACAAGATTTCCTGACTTCGATGCGAATGTTCGTATCGAGGACATTGAGCGTGGCAGACAAGCTGCGCTGGGAGCCGGAGAATACAACGTCGATTGGCGTAGTGCTCTTTATACCCGCTACCAGCAAGTGGTCTTTCCTAAGCTCTTGCAGGAGAGAGATGAGTTAGCTAAGAAGCGTGATGAAAAGCGTGACCAGGCTACTCAAGCCGCCTCGGTTGTACCGGCTGGCGGTAGCAACTACCAAAAGCCAATTCAGCCTCAATTGCAGACTGGCAAGCGTGGATACGCAGATGCCAGAGCCGCAATGATGAGCGAATTGGATGCGTTAGCCGGAGGATAAAGGAATGGCTGTTACAGTAACCTATAACACGCTGAACGCCTTTACGGACAAATTCTATGTTCGTAAGTTAAAGGATAACTTCTATCTCTCATCCCCACTCTTAGCCAAGCTCAAAGCGCGCGAAGTTAAGACCGAGGGTGGTGACGATATTCGTATTCCTATTAACTATACCAGCTCTAGCACTGCTAAGAGATGGGGCGGTCGTGCGGATACTTTCGACACTGTACTACCTGAGCACGCCACAATGGCTGTGTTCCCGTGGTGCTATTACGACACTACAATCACAATACCAAAAACCGACATGCTTAAAAACATGGGTCGCTCTAAGATTGTTGATTTGTTAGATGCCGAAACTCAAAATGCTGAGGACTCACTCAATGATAAAGTCGGTATCGATTTGTTCTTGACTGGTGCTACCTCAGAAGATGCAGGTGGTAAAGCTGGTGTGCTCGGTCTGACCGCTGCACTCACCTATAACGCTAACCCTACAAGTGGTGCCTACGGTGGTATTACTCGCGTCAGTTCATCTGGCGCTAAGAATAACCCTACTGGAAATGCGTTCTGGAATGCGAACAGTGTGGCAGCTAATGCTAACACAAGCGTCGTTTTCTGGAAGGGCTCTAGCGCTTGGGACAACTCAACCGTTTTGACACTCGCCAAAATGCAAGAGATGTTCGGGCTTTGCACCGCAGGTAACATCAAGCCTAACCTGATACTTACATCGCAAGTTCTGTTCAATCGTTTCTGGGCGCTGCTCACAGCAATCCAGCGCCAAATGACAGACGACGAGATGGGTAAGATTGGCTTCCAGAGCCTTTCTTTCAATGGTTGCAGTGTGGTCGTTGATGACAATATCAACGCTGCTACTTCCATGTACTTCTTGAATATGGATACTTTCGATTGGCGCGTCCACCCGGGCATGAACTTCGAAGCTACTCCGTTCAATGAGCCTATCAACCAGCGTGTGGCTATCAAAGGCATCTTCTTGATGTGCCAACTCGTATGTACTCGCCCTAACAGAAACGGTGTCATCACCGGTCTGACTGCGGCTTAGGAGGATACCATGGGATACGGATTAGTTCAAGCGAGCGTACAAGACATAAGTCTTATATCCTCGACTGCGAATCACAACGTAGGTGATAGATGCATCGTTGACGGTGTGGAGTATGTCTACACTCAAGCCGATGACACTATTACTCAATACCAAGCCGTCTCATTAGACGTAGCCGCTTCTGCCAACGCCGCTAAGGTTACACCTTCCGGTGCTGTCATAGGCAACTTATTCGGAGTGGCTCAAATAGCCGTCACTGATGAGTACTACTTCTGGTGTGCCGTCAAGGGCAAAGTGACTTGCCTCATCGACACTAACGCAACAGCAGGGTTGTTACTTGCGCCGTCTGCTACAGCAGGCGTGCTTATCGCACCTAACTCAAACGGCTCAGAAGTGTGCCATGTGAGAGCGGTCGCGATGGAAGCAGGCGCAGCTACAAACGCTGCTAAGCGAATCTACTTATTCTAAAAGAGGTGAAGCATGAACAGAGGTAAGCTCCGCGCAGAAGTGCGCCGCCTGCTTAGCGAAGGGACTGCCAACTTTTTTTCGGATGACGAGATTAACGACTGGTTAAACGAAGGTGTTGTGACTATGACTGCCATAGCGCAGCACCTTCAATCAGTCTTTTCGTTTAGCCCAAGCCTACAAGCTGGTAGTACCACAGAGTATAATCAAGAGTACGTCTTGCCAGCAGATTGCGACGAGATTTATGGTGTTACGTACTTCAATGGCACGACCTACTCGCTCAAGCGGCTCAACAGTTTTATTGCGCAGACCGGCACTTTAGTCGTGTCTACGCCTACTAATTTTTATAATCGCGCTTACACAGCGCAGCAACTTACTATGACTTCGGCTGGCGTAGATGTGACGATGCTTGCACCAGGCGACCCAAATGCTAGATATCAGGTTGTTGGGCTTTATCCGATACCCTCATCTGCCGATGAAATATGCCAGGTGTTTTTTATCAGCAAGCACTTACCGATGCTCACAGATGCAGATGTGCCCGCTATACCACTTGAGTACAGACGAGCCATTTCATACTTCGCAGCCGGACGTGGAGCCGAGAAGGACAACGCCATGAGTGAGGCTAAGTACTTCGATGAGAAGTTCCAGCAGTACGCAGAGAAGCTGAAAGACAAGGCTGTCTCCGAGGGGCAAGAGTGCGAATTCCCTCGCATATCATGCGGTGAAGACGACGACGCTAGCCATGGCTTTCATGTCGGGTGGGCTACCTAATGGTCAAGTCTCGCACTGAACGAAACTTCATGGACGAGGCGCTTGTGCAATTGCAAGTGCCCGACTTTTCCAAAGGCTTGATGTCAGCACACGATCCCTGGGATATACCTTTGGGTGCAGCTACAGACTGCGAGAATGTTAGATTTATGCCAGGCAAGATACTCTCTCGTCAAGGCTATTTAGTTTTGGATGATGCGCTCCCAGCCAATGGTGATGGTGTGTTTCAGTTCTATGACAAATCAAATGCCAGACGTACAGTTTATTTTAGTAATGGCAATCTCTACGATGTAATTGCAGGCACCTCCACTCTAGTTAAGTCTGGGGCGTATACAGCCGGTCACGAGATAACAGCCTGTGTGCAGTTTGGGATACTTTATTTTAGTGATGGCTATACCATCACAACTTCAGGACCCAACCAGTCCGGCATTAGATATTACGACCCGACCGTAACCACATCCGATGCACCTTTATTAATTACGAGCGGGGGCGCTGGCACAATCGAGACGCCTGCTTGCAAGGTCTTGATATCGCATAACGGCTCGTTAGTATTAGCCAATATCAAGCTGGTAGGCGGGGCATTGCTGCCCGACTCTGTTATGTGGACAAACGTAATTGACCCGACCAGTATAGTTGGTACTAATATTTTCGCCGTCGGCACCGGTCAAGGTGGCGAGATTAACAGCATGACTCGGTTCAGTGTGTCTGACTCTGGTGTTTCGCCTTACGACGCTATCTTTGTTGGCAAGTCTCAATTTGGTATCTATCAATTACGTGGTGCTCTGTCCGTGGCGGGCCTTGCCGAGACGCAGCTAAACGTCCCTGTGGGCGTCCTGGACGGCTCGACAGTTAGATATGTACCGGGAGCTGATTCTAAAGGCTATGTGTGCTGGCTGGCTAGCGATAGGCAGGTTTGGCGGACTGATGGCATTAACTCAGATAGGCTAAGCAAGGACATAGCTGACGAGCTTGCGCAAGCTGTAGAGGACAGATTCACCGCTAGCCCTAGTGCACGGTTTAGAGCATTTCGGGACTACTCGACGTTCCATTACGTTCTTGACATGGGCAATAACACTGCTTATGCATTCAACTGGCACTACGAATATTGGACTCGCTACACCGGCTTGCCGTCTGGTTGCTGGGGCGAAGGCAAGACTAACAACACACAGGATACAACTTTCTGTGTTGATACACAGAGCCGTCTAATACAACTTGGCGGCAACCTAGACAACGGCGCATCTATATCGAAGTTCTGGAAGTCCGGCTGGCTAGCCGAGGGTGACTCCAATCAGTGGAAGATTTGGAAGTGGCTCTACGCAGGCTTTAAGACTGACACAGGCGACATCAATTATACGGTCACGGCTGGTAGAGGCATCGGTGGCGCGGCTACTGGCACACTCACACCAGTGATAGCCTCTGCACCATCAAGTGGTGGCTTGTTATGGGACTCTGGACTATGGGACTCTGGACTCTGGGGCGCTGGCGGTGCTGTCGTGCAGAACGCTTACAAAGTCCGCAATCGACTGGCAGTAACGACTGGACCGATAGCTGAATCTTTGTCTGGTGCCGATGCTCAGATACTCATCAAGCACGATAGCAACACTTATTTCGAAGTGCTTGAGCTGGCACTTATGTACTTACCGCGTGGCAGGCAGAGGGTCGCATGAGCATACTAACTTTCACTTACACTTTTACCGCTGGCACCACAGCGCAGTCCTCTCAGGTAAATGCGAATTTCACCTCAGTGGCGACTGTCGTAAATGGCAACCTGGATAATACAAACTTATCGGCTAGCGCTGGGATTGTAGCGACCAAGCTCAACCTGACAAGCGAGTTTATGAACCTAAGAGCCGCTAATAATAGGGGCTTCTCTGGTGGCGTTACCGGTGACACTGTTCCTCGCGTGGCTCTCAATTCGAGAGGCTCACTAGACTTTGGACCTGGCTCTTCGACAGCTATGGACGTGTCTATTGTGCGAGTAGATTCGAATACTCTTGGAGTAAGAGACCAAGCCAATGCCGCTGATAAGAATTTTACTGTAGGTGCTCTGACATTTAGTGATACCTCCGCTGGGACCGCCTTACTTCAAGTGCTGCGCTCGACTAATAACAATTGCGTAGCTGTTGGTGTCACGGGCGATACTAATCCTAGAGCGGCGCTAAATA
>OFQV01000205.1_pt1 | contig 17093 bp, 36 predicted proteins | sample 1542971 | NCBI WGS metagenome assembly OFQV01 (sample SAMN07774229, study PRJEB24372) | wastewater metagenome | isolation source: WWTP Cannobio (Effluent) | place: Italy: Cannobio | collected 2016-01
CTTGGCCCCTTCCTGGGCCGCCACGGTTATGCGAAGTCGAGGACATATTCCACCGCCGAGCCTTCGGGTGCCTTGGTCAGGGTGAAGATGTCGGCGAAGTCCTCGCCGAACTCGCCGTCGTTTGCAATGGCTGCCATGATTACCGAGTGAAACCCGGAAACGTCCTTGTTGGTGTTGTTCATGTAGGTCATTTTGTTTCTCCTTCGTTTGTTGAGTTGATGTTGTTATTGTAGTGCGCAATCAAACGATAGTCAAGACCTTTTTGCAATTATTTTGTGTTGCGTTATCAACCGCGAAACCTAACCCGTCATTCCAGCGGACGCTGCGCGATAAAGCTGCGCATCGCCCCTGAATTCAGGCGTTGTGCCCCAGCCTCACGCCACTGCCAGCACATGCCCACGCGGCACCTTGAAACCGGCCGCCTTGGCATGCCCACCACCGCCGTACTGCTTGGCCACGTCAGACACGTCCACGCCGTCATCGGTGGCGCGCAGGCCGAACACGCGGCCCTCGGCCGTGTCCCAGTAGCAGGCCGCAAACGGTTCGCCCTGCGCCATCAGGTGTGCGGCATCGCTCACCATCGTGTATGGCAGGCTCGCCACCGGCACGTCATAGGCGCCGATCACCATGCGGCGCTTGCACACGCTCACCAGTTCGGCCACGTCCTTGTGGTGCTTGCGCTCGATGGCAGCGCCGGCCGCGGTCATCTTCAGCAGTTCCACCTGGTCGGCGCTCATCAACTTGTCCCACAGCTCGAAGCTGTATTCGTGCGAGAACACGAACGCCTGAATCTCGCGCGTGCCCGGCAGCTTGAAGCGCCACAGGTCGCGGTCTTCAACGTGGCCCAGCAGCAGCGGCCTGTCCTCGCCTGGAAACAGGTAGTCCCACGCAAGCGTGGCGCCACTGCGGTTCAGGTCTGTGAAATGCGCCAGTTGTTTAGGCTCGCCGGTCCAACTGTCCTGCATGAACAGCGGCTGCAAGTCCTCAATGGCGGTCTTGTGGTGGTCGATCAGGCACACGCTGTTCGCTGCCTTCAGCATCTGCTCCACCACGGCGCGCTTGTAGCTGAAGTCCACAAGGTACACGTCGCGCCCGCTCACGTCTGGCGGGTCTTGCTGGTACACGCCGGCCACGTAGTCGGCGCCGGTTCCGTACTTGCGCCAGAAGCACCACGCGGCGCTGAAGCCGTCTGCACAGTTGCCGTGGTAGATCACAAGGGGTCGGTTCATTCGTAGGTCCTTTCGTTTCTCAAACAGGGGCACAACAGGTCGCTCAAACGGACGGCCCTGGCGGGCCGCCGTTTAGCTTTGCGTTGGGCGCCTGCTGTCGGATGGTGTCGTATGCGCCATCCAGCATCCCGCTTTCCTTGCTCGACTTGTTGTTTCAGGGCTTCGATTTCGGCGCGGAGAGCTTCGATCACGTTTTCTTTATGCTTAATGTCCTTACCTGCATCAATCAGTTCAGACACAAGTTCAGCGTTAAATTCGCTAGGAACAGCCCCTTTATATAGAGCAGTAAGCTCTCGTGTATGTGCACGACGTTGTTTTGCATTCACAGGTATTCCCTCCATTTCAAAAGAATATTTTCTGCACAGTTGTATCCCTCCACGCCAGACAGGCCCATATCTGCCGCTACTCTTGCACAAGCCTTCGCGACTCGCTGCTCAATGTCTGCGGTGTTGGGTGGGCTGGTGAATAGCAGGTGTTTTCCGCTATCCAGCAACTCCAATCCGTTGAAGTTGTACGGGCCTTCATGGCGATCAATAACATCAACCCAAGCAACCGGCTTCTGCTCACTCGCAATGACGGGATATGGGTGTGTGAATAGCGGCTCACCTTCAGTTTTATAATCGACCTGATACCAGATAACCGGACCACCCATGTATTCCTGCCTGAAGTAACCGACCGGCTCTGCATCCTTGCTCAGTTCTGCGAGTAGGGCGTTGGCGAAGTCGATTAAGTGATGTTCAGCAAAGCTGTACTTAATCACCATATCGGTCGGCACATGGTTGTAGCTTGTGCATTTACGGTGCGCCAGTTGCAGCGCGATTTCGTCTATCTTGTTCATGTCCTGTTTCCTTTGTTCAAATATTGAGCAACGTCTGTATATGGCTGCGCCGCAATGGTTCCCGCTGTCGCCTAGTCTGGAATATTGGACATTTCCCGGATTAGGCGACAGTTTTGTCGTCTACTAGTTCGGCGTCAAATCCCTGTCGGCGCATACCGGCAGGTAGAAACCATATTCGTCGTCATACTCTTCCGGCGCCATGAACCGCATTTCGTGGCCCTTGGTGCAAGGGTTGTAGTCATCTGGGCAGCCCTTTCGCGGCGCCGGAACCTTGTCGTTCCAGACCACGTAGTGAGTGCAGTCATGGCACCAGTGCTGCGGCTTCTCAGTCCTCGCCCCATTCGCTCGCCTCGCCAACTCTTCAATGAGCTGGTTCGTGCTGTAGCGCCGCAGTCGCATCGGGTCGTCCATATCACTCCTCTCGTTGCCGCCGAACCCATCAATCAACCGGACGCGCCGCAAGCGTCGCTCCGGTTATCTCAGGCGTTATACGGCTACAGCGTCCTCGAACCGGATCAGCAGAAACCGGCCCGCTCTGGTGCATCCGCTTTCCTTCACTCGATACGTGGCCACGCTGTGATCGCACACGCTATCAATTACGCCCTGCTTGATGTGCGTTCCGATTGTCAGCGGCGGCTGAATGTCGTTTTCTTCGGCCCACTTCTTTTCAGCCTTGCTGTGCAGGTCGGAAACAATGCCACTCAGGCAATCCAGTTCTTCCACGTCTGGCATTGTCAAGTCCCATCCGGCGGAGCGGTCGAGTTCTCTCGCCAGTTCATAGCCGTCCATCGGGTGCCGGTAGTGCTCTGCAATTGTCTCGGCATCGCCGTCGAGGGTTTCGGCAATCTTCTGCGCTGCCTCTATCACCATTTCTTTCGTCACTTTCGGTCGTTCCATTTCGCTCTCCATAGTTAAAATCCGCATAACACAACGCTCGTTCGGACCTGCGCGAAAATCCGCGCGCGCCGCACAGCAAGGCGTTAGACTCAAGCCGCAGCCTTTAGCCCAAGTCGTTCCAATTCGATATTGATCATCTCTACGTTTGCTGCCTCGACCAGTTCAAAGCGTCTGAACTTAATAAGCACATCCTCGCAATGCTTGAGCAGCGCCAGGCACTCATGCACTTCCTTGGCTTCGAGCAGGATTCCGGCCTCTAGCTTCTTGCTCAGCCGCTTGATGGCTGAAATATCAAAGTCAGGCATAAGCCGTTCAATCAGCGCACAGAATCCGTTCGCGGCATGGTCGATACGTGCGAAATCATTGTCGGCGTGATGAATGCGCGTGATGGCGTATCCCCTGTGGCTATCAACTTCGCCGGATAGCATCTCGGTCATCGCCTTTCGGATCGGTGCCAGCCAGGCGCGGGCCTGCTTGCGTGTCGGCGGCTTCTGCTTATCGGCCGCGTAACGGTCACATGACGCCAGATAACGCGCCCTGGCCTTCGATTGAAGATTGATATGCTTCACGATTTTTTACCTTTCTCCAGCGTCACAAGTCCGTCGCTATTGACCCCGCGAATAAGACGGCCGGACTTTATGAACGGATCAGCCAAGGCGCGAATTCTGGCTACGGTGCAATCGTGTTGCTTGGCGAGTTCCTGCATCGTGGATGGCTTACGTTTCAATGCGAATCCGGCGATGAACTTTTGGCGAAGTTGAGCGATTTCATTCAGGCGCTTGCGGTTTGATTTCCATGGTTGGACCGGATCGTTCCACCAGTTCGGAGCGGTTATTTGCTGGATGGCTATGGATAAGCTCATTCTGTGCCACCTTTCTCGACAGAGCAGCAAGTAACTACCGCCACGGTACGGCCTTTATGAACATGCTTTCCGGCCAACTCGTCAGCGGTTGGAAGCCCGTTTTTGACGGCCACTGCTTCGCACTTTTCGCACAGAATCTTTCCATCAGGAGGGGCGTCAAGAAACGAAAGATGGCCGTCGCTTGCGGTAACTGTATAGCCGCACCAGAAACTCACTGCGATATGTGGTTTCTTGTGGATGTTGTAGGTCGATCCACTGCGCGGCCGGTGAATCAGGGTTGCACGGGAGTTATCCACGAACGGAAGGCACGCTTTCCATGGCGCTTGCTTGGCTGAAATTTGTTTCGGCTTTTCAAGTTCGATTAGGCTCATGATTCGATCCATTTCCAGATGTGCGTCGGGCTACCGTTTCTGGCGTGCGGGATCTCGCCGGACTTCTTCAAGACAGGATTCTCGCGTTCGCTCATGATCTTCAACTGCCTGAAGGTTGCGCTCATGCTTTGACCGAGTGAGTTGGCGACTTGCACGGTCAGTGCGGTGTTTTCTGTGGTCATTGTTGATCTCCTGTGTCGATGTTTTTCGGCACGGCCGAATCAACATCGGCCGCCGATTGCTTGATGTCATCCGGGCATGCATTGCCCATTAGTTGGCGCTCTTCTGGCGATAGCTTTTTCCAGACTTTGACCAGCATTTGTGTCCCATCTTTCGCCGCACTTGAGAGCATTGAGACAATCTCCAATCTTGGCCTGATAGACAGCTTCTTGATGATGAATTCGCCCTTTTTACCCTTCGTCGTGTTCAGCGAAACCCCTAGGTCTCGGTCGATATCGGAGAGGTGGCTAATCCGGATTCCCCCGACCTTGACGCCGCCGAACTTGACTTCCGGGTCACAGAAAATAGTCATGCTTTTACCTGCCCATGTTCGACCGTCGTCACCCCATGCAAAGATGAGAATCTTGCGCATGGTTTTGCACGGCTTGAATGGTCTTCCTTGGTCGTTAGCGTAATGGATCGACACCGGCTGATCGCCGTCGCCTCGGCGAACGTCGGTCACGGTGATAGTCATCGATCCGCCGAGCAGTTCTTCGGCATTGAGCTGCGTACTTTTCGGAATTATGGTGTCTTTCAAATTCGATACGTCGTTCACTTTTTTTCTCCGTCTGGTGAAAAGATTCCGTAGATTGCCTTTTCAGCAGCAGTCCGAGCGATAGCCGCCTCTTCAACTGTTTTGAATAGCCCTAAATGGACGCTCTTTTTGTTGATCCTGATAGTTGCCTGCCATCCGCAACGATGCTTTGATACACCGGTTGTTCCTGATTCCCCGGTCGGATATTTGCGGTTGATCATGTTTCCAGATCGCGACGCCTTGCGCAGGTTTTCAATCCTATTGTCTGACCTGATCCTATTTATATGGTCTATTTCTTCTTCTGGCCACTCGCCATAATGGATAGCCCATGCGAGCCTATGCGACAGAAACAGCCTGCCCATAACCTTTACTCGCTTGTATCCCTTATGCTCAGTTCCAGCCTCTGTCCCGGCTTTTGTTCCACATCGACGCTTTGACCACGTAAGCAATCCGGTTTCAGGACAGTACGACAAAATCTCACGAATTAAACAAATGTCAGGATTTCTCATTGAATGAATGCTATTTGGTTAGAACACCCATATTATGAATGGTGTTCAGACCGTTGTCAAACATAGCCGATCTCCATTTCTTCTTCTGCGTCGAATGCCCAGTTTGGCAATCGGGCTAGATGCACTTCGTTGCCGTAAGCTGGCCAGATGCCTGATTCACGGCATTCGGCGTAGGCGTTAAGGTTGCGCCGGTAGTCGATTCGCCCCTGATTAATGCTTTCGTCGTCAAGCTGGACGGCACTGGCGGCGTGCGGATAATCCATCTCCACGGCCGCGAAGATGAACCCAAGCACGCGCCGACCGCTGGCGATTTCGAATCCGTCCGAGTAGTAGGCCGCCTGCACGTGGTAGCGGTGCTTTGCGATCATTCGCGAAAACTCGCCAGGGCTGGCATTCCCGCATGTTTTTACATCGATCAGGACCACGCCAGCCTCGCCGCAGTCATGAACAAAGTCAGGCCGGCATTTGCACAAGACGCCGATTTCCTCGTCAATCCAGTAGGCCGAAACCTCGGCCTCACCGACTGAAAGCGACTTTTCCAGATCATCAATCAGGCGTACCGATTCCGCCTGTTGCCATGCAGTAATCGACTGATCCGGTTTGATCGCCGATACGCCAGATGGCAACAAGGCCTCGAATTCTTTCCATTGCTTTGTCGATCGCGTTACATCCGGCCCGACATGGAAGCGCTTGGCAAATTCAAGCGGCTCAAGAATTGCGCAGTGGGCTATTTCGCCATTCAACTGCGCGGCGGTTTGCTCGGAATCCGGTGGGCGCTTTGGGTCAAGTTTCCGTGCGTAGTAATGTGCTGGGCTTTTGGCGATCAGGTCAAGGCCGCTTTTGCTAATGCCTTCTGATGCGTGGTAATCGGCATTGCTCATGCCGTAGTAGATTCCAGGCGCAACCGAAATAATTTCGTTACTCATTTCTTCCTCGCAAGTTCGTGAAGTTCAGCCAGCACAAACCAGCATGCCATATCGGTATTGACTGCCATGCTATGCAGCACGCGGGCGAATTGAAGTTCGTAGTTCATGCGTCGTCCATCAGATCACGGATGTACTCGGCGCGATCTTCAAGGGCCTGAACGCGGAATTCCTCGATGGTGTCGAAGCCGTCCTCGACCAGTGATTCGATAGTGTCGGATGACAGGTCGTCAATCAGTTCCAGTCCGCGCCACTTGACAGAGGTAATCGTTACTTCGGCCTCGCATCCAGGATAGTCGCGCGTCATGCGCTCGGCTGGCTGATAGTCAAATTCGACGTCGACGGTTTGTTCGCCTACGGAGCCGAAATCAAGGGTGGTTTCGAAGCTCATGCTGCCATCCTTTCCGGCCACGCCGCAGGCTCGCTATCCCGAACAATCTGCTCGGCAGTCGGCAACAGAAGGCGCTCAACAACAACGCCGTGAATCATGGCAATGGCCGTCGATGCTTCCCGCACCGTGCGCTCATTGCTGACCGTGAAATCGGTCAGAGCAGCAAATGCGGTTGAGAGGTGGCCGCATATCTGCTTCAACTCTTCCGGAAGAATTCGGCAGGAGAGCATGGCGTAGAGGCGCTCTGGGTCATTGGCCCACGATTCGGCCATGGCGTAGGCGCGGTCGGATTGTTCTTTGGTCATGGTCAGACGCCCCGATACATGTAGCGAGTGTGCGAAACAGCGACGGCGTCCTGATAGTCCATTTCGCTGACTACGGCCCATCCGATGCAAACCACGATTGCGCAGATAACGGCGCGGATGTTGTCGCTCACTGGCTGGCGACGGTAGCGAGAGTAAAAGGTCATGATTTCCTCCTTGTTCGTGCTGGATGTCCGTTTCCAGCTATACCGCATTGCTGCTGTCGATGTGCCACTATTTCGGCCTGATCCGCTATGCGCTGTCGGTCGGTTTTCACAGCGCAGGACACTGGATTAACACACCGGCTGTTCCAAGAACCGGCCAATGCCCTGCGATGTGCCTCCGCGTTAGCAGAGGCGGCTTGTCGTCACCAGCCAAAGTATTTAGGCATATGCCAGCCGATGTAAAACAAGCATATATCTCAGCCCAAAAGCCGAATATCTTTATGAATCAGAGCAAGCATTACTTCTCCTTGTTTGTTAATCACAGTGAAGAGGGCTAGGGTGCGAACCTAGCAAGGGCTTACATGGGCATCACCTGTTCCAGCTTCTTGCCCTAGCGTCTCGATGACGATCATCAGCACCGCGTTCCTCAATGCCTGCACACCTAACCCCTACTGGCCTCTTTGATCCAGAAATGGAACCAGAACCTCCATCTACTCATTAGGTGCCGCATGTCTCTCCATGCAGCCTCTTCACTGTGCAGCCTCTATTCGAAGCTGCTCGGCTCGCCTTCCTCTTCGCTAATCCACTTGGGAACCTGACGCATTGGCTTGCGTCATCAAATCAGGCGTACTGCTGCCGCGTTGTAAAACTTCCAATTTGTACCGGGCCGCGATGTTCTGCGGATGGGTCGATGCTGCGTAAAGAGCGATGCCGCTAATTCGTTTGCTACTCAACTCATCCCGCTTGGCTAAGGGCTGTAGTGCTAGGCCCGGTTTCCTCCGCGATGTGCTGCGGCTGCTTCGTGTGTTGTTTGCTGCTGATGGGTTCCATTATTGTTTTTTGTTTGTCGGTTGTCAAAACATTTTTTGCGTATTGGCGAAGTATTTTTTATCTGGCAATAAAATTTACTTATGCACAAAAGTCAAAGAGGTTTTGCAAATTTCTGTTTTCCTATTACACTAACGACATGACACCACAAGACATCGTTTTATTTTTTGGTTCGCAGGCTGAAGCTGGGCGTCAGCTCGGAGTCACAAGGGCTATTGTTAGCTATTGGGAAAAACGAAACATCGTTCCCGTATCGACGCAGCTTAAAATCGAGGTTGCGACACGTGGAAAACTCAAGGCTGACAAGTCTTTGATCAAGAAAATCAGGAGGGCAACATGAACTCAATCCGCTTCGCAGTATTCGCCGTTGCGCTGGTCGTCATCTGCACGATTGGTCGCCTGTTTGGCATGACGCACGGGGACGGGGAATGACGCTAGAACGCGCAATCGTCGTCCTGTCACTGCATCAAGCATGGCGTCGTGGCGCTCCTGTGCCAATGACCGATCCAAAAGAGCTTGGCGAGGCCATCGCGTTTGCTATCGACTTCATGAGCAGAGGCGAAGAATGACCGACTTTCAATTCGTCGTCCTCTGGACGGTAGTTTGTCTGGTCGGAATTCCTGCATTCGGCCTGTGGATTACGCGGGGCGAAAAATGATACTGCTCATTGATTCTGCTCTCTGGGCATTGATCGCCGGCGGTGCTGCTATGGCTTGTTGGGGCGTTGCACGGATGATCGAGCCGGCCTGTTACGATAAGCCGAAACCGAAGCCAAAGACCACGCACACGGACACGCTATTCCGTGGCGCGAAGCAGTGCCACAACTGCCGACACCACTCAATCTCTACTGAGTATCCGCTGCTCGCTTGCGGCGTCCACGGGGTGAAGTTTGAGCCGAATCATTGGTGCAAGGAATGGGCGTGATGAAGCCGACCGAAATCATAGGCAACTGCTCACTTTTTTTAGGCGACTGCCGTGAAATCCTGCCGAGTCTTCCAAAGGTTGATTTGGTGCTGACTGATCCGCCGTATGGGATTAATTTTGCCTCAAACCCACACTCACAAAGTTGCATAAAGCACGTCCGAATGGATTGGGACTCGTCTGCTCCAAGTGACGAACTTATTGCGCAGATTATTACGCTCGGCTATCAACAGATCGTTTGGGGCGCAAATTACTTTTCTGTCCCAAAAAGCCAGTCGTTTTTGGTGTGGGACAAGATGCAACCAGAAAATTTTTCTATGGCGATGGCTGAGTTTGCATTTTTCTCAGCAAAGAAACCAGCTAAGATTTTTCGCATGCATCCTTCGTTGTTCTCAAAAGAGCACCCAACACAGAAGCCGGTCGAGTTGATGGAATGGTGCATTTCTCACGTAAAAGACGTGTTGACCGTAGCAGATCCATTCATGGGAAGCGGAACAACTGGCGTCGCCTGCGCCAACATGGGCAAAACCTTCTATGGCATCGAGCGCGAACCGAAGTATTTCGCCATCGCCTGCAAGCGCATCGAGCAGGCCTACGCGCAGCAGAGGTTATTCGCATGACCGACTTTTACCACGCATCAACGCCAGTCAGCCACGCCGCTTTCCGTGAAAACACCGAGAAGCAGGGAATGCTTGGCGTCAATACGATCCCGGCGCTGACGCTGTGCTGCGGCTGCGGAAAGCGGCGCACGACTCGCACTGGATCATTCAACAAGCGCGGCGCGTTCAAGTGCCATGGATGCGCAAAGTAGTGATATGATTACCTATCGGCTTGGACTCCGAATTATTGGTAAGGCTTCACCTGCACCCTGGCGGAACCAATCCGTTAGTCCAACCCCAACAGGGGAGGGTGCAGGTGAAGCCTTTTTTATTAGGCACGGAAACAATGCGAATTAAAAACTGGGCCAAGTTTCAGCATTTCAAGGATCGTAGGCCTCCTTGGGTAAAGCTGTATCGGGACATTCTTGATGATCCTGATTGGCACGATCTTGATGCTGAATCAGCAAAAATTCTCGTCATGTTGTGGCTCATCGCTTCAGAGGATGAGTTGCAGCTTGGAAATCTACCTGACAGCAAAAAACTGTCTTTTAGGCTCCGTATCAGTCAAAAGCAACTTGAAAAAGTCTGTATCAACTTGTCCCAATGGCTGGAACAAGATGATATCAAACTGATATCAGACTGTTATCAATCTGATGCACCAGAGCGTGCGGGCGAAGAGACAGAGACAGAGACAGAGACAGACTCATGCGCAGAGCAAGCTCAGCGCGGTTCGTTGATGGATCGATTTGAGGACTTTTACTCTGCCTATCCGAAGAAGCGCAATCGTGGCGATGCCGAGAAGGCATGGAAGGCCATCAAGCCAGATGCAGAACTGACGAAATCCATCGTTGAAGCCGTAGAGGTCGCAAAGCAACGCGATGACTGGCGCAAGGATGGTGGTCAGTTCGTTCCTTACCCGGCTTCCTGGTTGCGTGCTTCTGGCTGGCTTGACTCAGCGCCTGAAGTGTCTGCGTCTGCCGATGTTTATTCGCTGCCCGACTTCATGCGGGGTGCGCTATGACCGGCCTTGACTTCTTTTCGGTCATCTACCGTGGCGGTATCAATCTTCCAATCCGCATCTTCACCGCAGGAATTCACGCAAACTTTTACCGCCCGCACGCCCTGACGTTCTGCAACCTGGCGCTTGAGGAAGGTGACGAGATTTCGCCGGAACGATTCGAGCTGCTTAACGGGTTCGATGTGTCGATTGTTGCCGACGAAATGACCGATGAAATCCGCGCATTAGCGAAAGCAATCATCCCGAACAAGCCGCGTCATCTGATGGTTTGTGCCGGTGACACGCTGGCTTCATGGGCTGCGCATAGGGGCTGGAAATGAACCTTATCGACTCCAGCATTGACCTGTCGCAATTCACCGAACCGGAGAACGTTCATCAAGTCCGCGATGCTTCCCGCTTCAAGAAGCGCACTCTCGATGTCCTGAACCACAAAGCTGATGCAGTCGGCATTCCGATGCCTTGGATCAAAACCCGCGACCTGATCGAACTGCGACCGGGTGAATTGTCCATCTGGACCGGCTACAAGGGGCACGGAAAGAGCCAGCTTCTGTCGCAGGTAATGCTTCACGCCATGCGCCTGAACAATCGCGTGCTGATCATCTCGCCAGAGTTCAAGCCAGAGGAAGTATTGGCCCGCAAGTGCCGGCAAGAATCAGGCTCAAGCCGTCCGCCTGAATCGTTCGTTAATGACTGGTTCGAGTACGCCAAATCCCGTTTGTGGCTGTTCGACCATCAAGGCGCATTGAAGGCTGACAACGTGGTTGCCTTGTGCCGGTATGCCGTCGCTGAACATGGCGTTCAACAGATCGTCATTGACTCGCTGATGAAGTGCGGCATCGGTGTTGGAGCTGACGATTACACGAAGCAAAAGCATTTTGTCGACAAGCTCCAGAGCGTCGCGCATCAAGCCGGCCCACACATTCATCTGGTTGCCCATGCTCGCAAAGGATCGTCTGACGAAACACCGCCTGGTCTGCACGATGTAAAGGGAACCAGCGAAATCGGAGACATGGCAGAGAACGTGTTCAGCGTGTGGCGCAACAAGCCAAAGCACAAGTCTATGTCTTCTGGCGACCAGAGCAAGAGCCACGAACCGGACGCAATACTGACCTGCGAATCACAGCGCAACGGAAGCGGCTGGAATGGCGCGCTCCAATTCTGGTTTGACCCGCAATCCGGTCAATTCCTTGAATCACTGAACGATAACCCGCGCTGCTATCAGCCTGCGGGCGCGTCGGTCGAAGTAGTGGAGTTCTAGACATGGCCGTTACCGTAACCAAGCAGTTCAAAGAGGACTTCGATACCTGGTCAGCCGAGCGCATCAAGTGGGGCGACTTTACCCGGGAAGAAATGGCCGAGTTTAAGGAAATGCTCCGAAAAGACATGGCCCCGGGCAAAGACCAATTGCGCGAAGGGCTGGAAGCCATCAATGCGGCTGGCGTAACCGTTCCGGCCACGATCGATAACTACGAGGATCGTATCAAGTGCTGGACTGATTACTTTGCTCACTGTGCGAAAGCGATTCGTCAAGGCTGGAAGGTGGCGGAATGAAACACATATTCGAGTTTCTACCTGACGACCTGAAAGAGTTCTACGAAGAGCGTTCAGCAATCATGCACTTTGATGGTGGTCTGCCGAAAGAGAAAGCCGAAGCACTGGCGATGGCAGAGGCACAAACCCGCGCCGACTGCCGCAAGGAATTGGCAAAGCGTAGGGAGGTGGCATGAACGCCCACTACCTAACCAAAGAGCGCGACCGCATCAAAGACCGCCTGCAATTCATCGATGCGCTACTGGACAGCACGGCGCCGAAATCCAGCGTACTTGATGGGCACGACCACGCCGCATGCGCCAACAAAGAGCGCAAAGCCGGCTACTGGCACAGGGGTGTCGAGTTTGTCGATGGGGTCCCGGAAGTGGTGATCAAGTGGATTGCTGACCAGTCATCAACGGATTGCAAGTACGACCGCAGGGCAACAGATCCTGCCTGCGCTGCGGCTAAGTGTGTGCGGATCAATGGGGTGAAGGAATGAGCGAGGAATTCTGGCTGACTATTTCGCTTGAGGCTGTATTCATGATTGTTCTCGGCGTTTTTGTTTGGATAGGTGGCAAAAAATGAAGCACGTAATTTCAACCAGCTACGGAAACGACAGCAAGGCAATGATCCAGTGGGCGCATGAACGCGGACTGGATGATGTAACAGTCGTCTATTGCGATACGGGATGGGCTGCGCCTGGATGGGAGTCCGAGGTAGAGATCGGCGAAGCACTTGCCGCTCGTTGCGGGTTCAAAACAATCCGACTTGAAAGCATGGGCATGGAAGCCTTGGCGCGGATGAAAAGCGGCTTCCCGATGCATGGCGCGCAATTCTGCACGGCATGGCTCAAGGGGTTTCCGTTCTTGCAATGGATAGATGACGCCGATCCGGCATTTGAATCCATTGTGATGATCGGCAAGCGCAGATCAGAAAGCGAAGACCGGAAGGACACTCCGGAGTGGATTGAGGCTAGTGAATACCACGGGGGACGGATTGTTTGGCATCCGCTGTTCATGCACAGCGAAGGAGATCGCGACGAATTGCTGAATCGTGCCGGTGTCAAGAAGTTGGATCATCGCAGCGACGAATGCAGCCCCTGCGTGAATGCAAATCGCAGCGACTTGCGCCGGTTGTCTGGTCGTCAGATCGGGAAGTTGGCCGCACTTGAAGTAGAGATAGGCCAGCCCATGTTCCGCGCAGCGAAGCACGGCGGGGCGAAAGGGATCATGGAGGTTGTCCATTGGGCAAAGTATTCGCCCGGCCAATACAAGCCAGGACATGACGATCTATTCGAAGTTGGATGCGGATCACCGTTCGGGTGCGGGCTATGACCTGCGCCAACTGCCAACACTCACACCCATCAATCGCTTACCCAATGGTTTCCTGCCTATACATGGGCCGACTCACGCCAGCCGGTGAAACTTGCGTTAAGTGGGTGGCGAAATGAGCAAGCACGAACGGATCTACCTTCGCGTTCAAAAAGGGATGCTGGTCCCGGCCGACAGCTACGCCGCATCGAAGCTGCGAGAACGTGGATACGCCGTCAATGATCTGCTGGCCGCCGAGCTGGTCAAGCCGCGCAATCCGAAATTCAACCGCCTGGTGCATCGTATCGGTCAGCTTGTCGTGGCGAATATCGAAGCCTTTTCCGGGCTCGACGCGCATCAAGCCATCAAGCGCCTGCAGATTGAGGGGAAAGTGGCCTGTGAGGAAATCGGAATAAGCGTGGCGAACTACGGGATGGTCATCCAGTTGATACCGCGCAGCTTGTCGTTCGAGTCGATGGACGAGGGCGAATACTGCCAGGCCGCCCGGGGAATTTGCAGGACGGTTGCTGAACGGTACTGGCCCAGCCTGACTGAAGACCAGATAGCGGAAATGGCCGAATCGTTCGTAGGTGAGGCATGAGCGCCGAAAGCAAGCGCCACATGGGCCGCATCGCACAAATGCCGTGCGCACTCTGCGGAGTTTCCGGCGTCCATGTCCACCACATTCGCACAGGTATCGGAATGGGCCGGCGCGCCAGCGACTTCGACACGCTGCCGCTCTGCCCAGAACATCATCAGGGGATGACCGGAATACATGGGTGCGGCAGAAAGGCTTTCGAAAAACTTCATAACGTGACAGAATTGGAGCTTCTTAGAAGGACTAAAGAGGAGCTTGGATATGAATACAAAACCTAAAGACATGATAGGGGCACGTTTTGGCAGTTGGACTGTCGTCGAAATTGACGATGACGTTATAGGGCGTATGGATCTGTTTCCGGAAAACAAATACACCTTGGCGTATTTGACTCGATTGAACAGGCGATTCAATCGCGCAAGGCTTGGGAGCGCCACCACGGAATTACTGAACTGGAATTGCTGGCCAGAACAAAGGAGGCGATGACATGCAGCGCATCGTGATTGATTTCCCATGGCCATCGTCTGCGCTATCGCCGAACGCTCGAGGCCACTGGTCGAAGAAGGCGAATGCCGCGAAGGCATACCGGGCAAACTGCTTTTGGCTGACCAAGGCCGCAGGGATTGAAATCGATTGGGAAGGCGAGGCGCATCTATGGATGACGTTCTTCCCGCCAGACCGGCGAGCCCGCGACGATGACAACCTTATCGCCAGCTTCAAGAGCGGCCGGGATGGCATGGCCACGGCCCTCGGAATCGACGACAAGCGTTTCCGCATTCATCCATGGGTTTCAGACGAAGTAATCAAGGGAGGCTGTGTGCGAATTTCAATTTCTAAGGGGCCAGAGCAATGAGAGTAATTCCCGAAACATCGATACAAATCCCCTGGCGAATCGCCCGCGCAACTCGCGCAATGATGGCTCCGACGATCATTTGCCTCGAGTGGTATGGCGATTTCTTCTCGACATGGGCAGAGGTCTATCGTGGCTGACATCGAGGACAAAGAACGATACGCCGATCCAGTCGACGCAGGATCAGCACTAGACAGAGAATTAACAGAAAACGCCGCACAATTTGCTAGAATAGTATTATCGTATTTTGACGACGATGAATTAGAGACGGTTCTGTGAGTAAATAATGCCAATCCCACAAACGATTATCGACTTAATAAAACTAGCTAAAGAGCAGGAAGTGTCAGAGTACGCATTGGAATTGCTCAAGGATAAAAAGGCCGAGCACTTATCTGCTATCGCATTAATAAACGAGCAGATTGCTACGCAAACGGTTAGCGTACAAACCGCACGCGCCGCACTCAAGGTAGCATCGAGTAAGATTTAATCAACCGCGAACAATCCTGGAGGAATTCGCAAGGAGTAACAAATGCAAAGCGTTAAAGAAACTGCAAAAATCGGCAAAGGAAAGCCAGGCCCTGGTCGCCCTAAAGGATTGCCAAACAAAACAACGCAATCAGCCAAGGATGCTATTGCATTTGCTGCTGACGCTCTTGGTGGTGGTCAGCGCCTAGTTGATTGGGTTAAGGAAGATGAGGCCAACGAGAAAGCGTTCTGGACGACCATCTATCCTAAGTTGCTTCCGCTTCAAGTAAATGGCGACCTTGCTGTATCAGGCGCACTAGACTTCCGGCAGATCATCGTCAATGGCGTAAAGCCCGGTGGCTGATTTAGTCGTAGAAGTACCGGCCAAGCTCACGTTCCTATTCTCTCCATCGCGCTACAAAGTCGCCTATGGTGGGCGAGGCTCAAGTAAGTCATGGTCATTCGCCAAGGCATTACTGCTACAAGCGTTCTCTAGTCCGCAGCGTGTTCTCTGTACGCGAGAGGTGCAGAAGTCAATCAAGGAATCAGTTAAGCGCCTGTTAGATGACCAGATACAGGCAATGGGCCTTGGCTCATTCTTCGATAGCACCGAAACAGAGATACGCGGTAATAATGGCTCTATGTTCGTGTTCGCTGGCCTTGCAAATCACACCGTCGAGTCAATCAAGTCATATGAAGGCATTGATCGCGTGTGGATCGAGGAAGCGCAGACCGTCAGCAAGAAGTCGCTCGATATTCTTGTGCCGACGATCCGCAAAGAAGGTTCAGAGATATGGGTATCGTTCAACCCTGAGCTAGATACCGATGAAGTCTGGAAGCGGTACGTTGAGAACGCGCCGCCGAATTGCGTATCAGTCTCAGTTAATTACTCGGACAATCCGTGGTTCCCTGCTGTTCTGGAAGCCGAGCGAATTCACTGCAAAGCGACTAATCCAGCGGATTACGACTGGATATGGGAGGGCAAGTGCAAGGCTGCTGTCAATGGGGCTATCTATGCTAACGAGATAGGCAATGCACAGACTAATGGCCGACTGTGCAACGTGCCATACGATCCGTTGCTGAAAGTCCAGGCGGTATTCGACTTAGGCTGGAATGATTCGATGGCAATAATCCTGTGCCAGAAGGTGCGCTCAGAAATGCGGGTGATTGAATATATCGAGGACGACCACAAGACGCTGGATTACTACTCGGCCATGCTCAAGAACAAGAATCTGAACTATGGGAAAGTGTTTCTTCCGCACGACGGCGCAACGCGTGACTTTAAGACCGGGAAATCATCGCAGGAGATTATGCAGCGCATGGGCTGGTCCGTTGAGATTGTGCCGAATATCGGAATAGAGAATGGCATCAAGGCGGCGCGTATGTCGTTCAATCAGGTCTATTTCGATAAGAACTCAACAGGACGATTGATTAACTGCCTGAAACGGTATCGCCGCCAGATTAACGCGCAGACAAATGAACCGGGCGCACCATTGCATGACGAGCATTCGCATGGCGCAGACGTATTCCGTTATATGGCTGTCGCTGCCGACTTAATGACTAATGAACAATGGGGCCCTATTAAATACGGTAACTCAGGAATCGTCTGATAATATCAACAAAATAAACAGGATATTTTCCGTATAATATGAACGGGCATCAAGTATTAGAAATGATTCGACAGTTACAGCGCCAAGTCGCTGAATTGCAGATTGAAGTGGGCAATCTCCGCGA
>OFQV01000208.1_pt1 | contig 17036 bp, 10 predicted proteins | sample 1542971 | NCBI WGS metagenome assembly OFQV01 (sample SAMN07774229, study PRJEB24372) | wastewater metagenome | isolation source: WWTP Cannobio (Effluent) | place: Italy: Cannobio | collected 2016-01
TATCCCCCTTTTTTTTTCGTTGATCTTCTACATTTTTATCTTTCCATTTGCTTCGATACTCCTGATAATGTCTCATTCTCTATCACGAGCATAATTATATTCAAGTAAAGATTCAGAATCTACACTATCTGTAAAATAATAAACTAAAGTGATTTTATCTGCATCATTAGCAATAGCGTAAGTACAAGCTTGAATATAAGCAGAAGGAACACCATATGGATGTGTATTAACATAATCTAAACAAATATCCAATATTGGTTTTATGTGCTTATTTTTTAAAACACAAAAAAATGGACATTTAAATTCTACAACTCTCTTTCTGTGTTCATCTGTTAAACAGCTTTTATAATATTCTACAACCATATCAGGAGTAACTAACGTTGTTACTTTATCTTCTCCTGAGGATATTTCAATTATTGTACTTTCATCTCCATTTTGAACTGAGTAAGGTCTAATATTCATTAACATCTTCTTTGCGATAATATCTTCATATATCTTCCTAGCAAAAGGTTCATTTGTTACTCCCCATTGTTTTGCTTTATCTACAAATATTTCAGATAATCCTTTATTAGTAGATTTACCTGGTTTCTCTGGTAGAGCAATACCACTCTTAGTCAATAACGCTGTATTATAACTACTATACCCACAACCGAAATAACAAGGGAGAGTACTTGCTGTAGGAATATGTGAATTCTTTTCTCTCCATTGATTCCATAAATCCTTTGGTGAAGTAGAATGTCGTTCTAAAACCTTAACAGTAAGAGAATTAGAACAAGTAAAACGTTGATTGATAGGAAGCATGGCTGATTCAGGTGCGAGCGAAAGTATAATAAATTTAGATTTAGAGGATATATCCCTAAAGTCTAATACTACCAGGAAAATAATTAAGAAATACTTCAATTGGATAATTGTGAACCATTTACTTGGAATGTTTATGGCAATCATATTTTCACTAGCTGTAGGAGGTATTGCTTTATATATAATATGTGATTCATACGTTCATAAGATAGATCATCCTCCATGGGCTGATATTGTTATATCATTACTTCTGGGTGTTTGGGTGAGTGGAAAACCAAAATTCTTCTCCAGAAAGAAGGTAACTAAAGAGGAAGAGAAAAAAGATAATCAATAAATATATAATAAGTATGTCAGTTGTGTCACTTTGTTACTTATATTATAAAAATTATTTACTATGAGATTATTATTTCTTTATTGATTTAATTATTAAAGAGTAAATAACAAAGGAGGGGGGGGGACTCCTAAAATCTATTATTAGGATCACTACATGTATACTCAGAGAGTAGAGAAGTGACCCAATCAGGATCGTTATTAAGAATAGTTCTAGCATTTAAGGTTTTTTCATGAGCTACTCTTATAGCAGAATATATAGCTAATTGCTCTTTATTCTCTTTATCTCTAGCTATCTCAGCAGGTGATTTCTCTGGAATAAATACCCATGGTTTACCATCAATATCTTCTTCTTCAGGAGTAGTAGTAGTTTTTTTATTTGGATATTTATCTTTCTTTGCCACTAAGAAAGTCACTGCTTGATTCAAATGATTGATTTTAATATTTTTATTCTCTACTTCATTCTCAAGATGTTTTAATCTATTCATAGTTGAAGCACATTCTCTCATAACTGCATCTTCGAATTTACAGACTAAATTATTGTATGAATCTCTCACTTTAACATAATCTGATAGAATACGTGAATTATTCTTTCTCATATTATCATTATCAATTAGAAGGATTCTGTTCTTTTCTCTTAATTCTAATAACTCTAAATAATCTTCATTGGGTATTTGACTATTAATTTTACTAGTAGACTTTGTTCTTTTTTTAATAGTCTTTTGAGGTGGTGTCTTGAATATACGATTTATATCTATTAACTTATCTCTTGGTTGGGAGTCCTGCATCGGTGGTTTTAAGAATAACAGGAATTGCACAACAAACGCTATTTAACAGGGGTTAGTCACCCAATCAATTATAACCCTTGTACACGATTTTGATTGAATATCTTATAAATACTTTATTAACGATTTTCTTCCCTATTAAATAAGTTTGGCATTAAATTACCGGGATTAGGCACAATACGAGGTTCTCTACTTTTTAATTTTTTAAGGTTATTATTTAATATTAGTCTAACACTTGTTATAACGACTATATCACGTTCTATCGCTTCTATTTTTTTATCTATCATACTGGATGTAAATTTTGGAAAATATTTGAGTATTGTCTTTTTCTCAGATTTGAGTAGGTTAATCTTATCTTCTTCTCTTTTTTTGAGCTTTGTAAGGTCTTGTATACCATACTCTATTTTTTGTTTCGCACCCTTCTCATTTATATTTATTTTTGAATATGGTCTTGTAATTGAGTCTGTTGTAATATGCTTCTTATTAAGACCAATGTCAACGATTACTTCAGCAGCCTTAGATGCTCTTTGTACAGCCAATTTTTGAGATATATTACCTCCTTTTTGCTTAATATATAACTTAGAAGCGTTCAACTCATTTACATGTAATTCCTTTTCTCTTTTCTTACTTATTAAATAAGCTGCTTTTAGGGCTTTTGCATCTCTTGTTTTTCCTCCAAGAATATCCGCCATATCAATATCTTCAACAGTGGCGTCTTCATCTTCTCCTTCTTCTTCAGTTAGTTCTTCATCGTCAGTACTTTGATTATCTTCCTCTTCTGCTTCCATATTTTCCTTTTCTTTATTTTTATCTTCTGGTTTTTCTTCCTCGTTATCTGTTTCCTCTTCCAATTCATCAACTGTACTTTCATCGTTATCACTAATTTTATCATCTTCTTTAGGTGGTATTACCTCCTCCTCTTCTTCCACAACAGGTTCCTTTTCTTTTGGAGGGAGTTCTTCAATAATGGGTTCTTTCTCTTTGGGTGGTACTGGTAGTTCTTCCTCCACAACAGGTTCTTTTTCTTTAGGTAAGAGTTCTTCTTCAATTACAACTTCTTTCTCTTTAGGTGGTACCAGTGGTTCTTCTACAATAGGTTCTTTCTCTATTACAGGTTCTTCAACAACAGCTTCTTTTGGTGGTTCTTTTTGTTTATTTACAACAGGTTCAGGTAGAGGATCACTATGGAGAGACCCTAAACTTACGGGGATAACATGAATGGGACGGGTTTTTTTAGAAGGATCATCATATCTTGTTACTGCTTTCCTTCTATGTCTTTTCTTTTCAGGAGCTTCTAGTGGTGTTACCTCTTCCCTTCTCTTTCTTTTACCTATATTTTTATTTATCTTATTAACTTCTCTTATCTCTTCGAGTTCTTCAGAGGATAATTGTTTGTTTTTATTTGCAAGATATTCATTTAATTTATCAAATGGTAGTTTTGTTGGATCTATTTCCTTTTCTTGTTGGAGTATATCACGTGCTCCAGCAGAATATATTCTCATAACCATTCCAGATAATTTATCTGTATTATGTAATACAGAACCCATTAAAACAGTAAACATACCACCAATAGTTGGTAATAACGCTAATTCCCTCTCCCTACTCATACTTGGCTGTTTTCCTTCATATCTATTATTTCTTTCTGCTAATTTTGCCAACAAAGGAATGGTAGCATTATAATCATTTATAGTCAGGTCAAGTATTTCATTATTTATCATACGAATGAATCCAATTGTATTTTTAGCTTCTATCAATGCATCGCTTAATTTTTTCAACTCTCCCTCTGGGTTATCAGGTATAATACCACTTAATTTAGCAAAGTATTTATCTGCAGTTGGCATTATTTGGGTTTCTGACCAATACTTTAAATACGTTGCTGTATTTGAAATATCTTCTTTTGTTGGTGGCCTAAATTCCATATAACCACGTTCATTAACTCCTGGAGCTGTTTCATAATTACTAGGTAAAATGTAGTTACTTTGGTTGTTATTAACATTTAAATCCGTCTTGTATTTGTTTGGTACTTGTAGTGAGTTTGACAGATAATTAATTTTTTTGATTGATTGTATAGATGGCATATAACATCCTAGGATTTTACCATATCCCATACCAAAAGCAGGGAAGGGGATTTCTGCATGTCCAACATATGTATTAAATACACTTGTAAAACACGTAATTATTTTTCCGTAATATTTTCTTTCAGTCCCATTAATAATATTTGGGAGGATAGAACTTACAGATAATTGTAAACAATTCAATGAAAACACTTTATCTAATCTCTCATTAATTGCATTATTTTCATATTTAGCTTTATAATTAAACATATCTTTTGGATCTACAAGGGAATCGCCATCAGCATCATTACTCGCAATAAAGAAGAAAGGTAATACATCATTTCCTTCTGCATTGTTATTTAAAAATCCTAATATTTGACTACTACAATTCATTTGGGCAGCACCCATTAAATGATTATTAATCAATTCTTTGAATTTAATTTGATATTCCTTATTTGATATTTTACCAGGAAAAAGGGAATTTATCATTTTTGTTTTTTCATCGTATATTGGAGTATAATTACGCATACTCCATTTACCTTCATTATCACTTCTTATTTCCCCATAATGAGTCAATAGACCATCTGAATAAGCTTCTGCATATGCTTTGTAATCTACATCTTCCTCTCTTTTTAAAGTTAAAGGATTAACTTTTGTGTATGAAAGTGCCTCTATTTTATTGGCCATTTTAAAAAGGCCCCTCATTTGATTATATTTCGCTGAAGACATTATATTTTCATCTTTATGCATGGCATATGCTATACTTCTAAGATTCTTATTTTTCTTATTCAGATATTGAGTCATCATAGAGTACATAGCATCAGCAATGGCCTTATTACCTTGAGATCTCTCAATGAGTCTATTCATTGCCTCATTAAATTCTTTAAACGATTTTGGGGTACCCATATTAAATTGTGCAAATGTCTGTATATCTCGCAAATCTTCATAAAGTGGTAATCTAACATCTGTTAGTGCATGATTTGCTCTATTTATATTAACATCATGAATGGTATAATATGATTTTTCTTTATGTGTTTTTTCTTTTCCATGTTGTTCTTTAAATAACACTTCCTCTCTATTCCTTTTTTTGAGTATTCCTTTTTCTTGGAATTCAGGATATTTTGATATATTATTAGGTGGAATATATTCATGTGGAATATCAACAAGTATTTCCTGTGGTTGTTTATGTATCGTTTGAGTTTGTTTCTTTAATTGTGGTTGTTGTTGTTCTATTTCTTTTTCAGGGATTATATCACTTTCTTTAGGTAATTCCTTCCTTTTATTATTTATAATTGGTTTCTGGGTTATTTCAGGAGTAACTACCTGTGGTGGTGGTGGTTGTTGTTCTTCTTGTGGAAGTTTTTCATTTGTATCTCTAAATAATTTCTCAAGTTCTTGGACTTTGCTATCTAAAGCCTTTACAGTTGGTTTATATGACATATCCATATCATTAAATCTTCTATGTATTTCATATTGGAGGTTTTTTACAGTATCCATCATAAATTTGATTGTTTTATTTTTTACTTCAGTTACCCGAGGACTACCATCCTTTTTGTTGTTTTTATGATACATATTGATTTTATTACTAAAAGTGTCAATTAATCTCAATGTTTTATTGGTGGTATTAACCCACGCACTGTGTATTCTTTTATCATCAATTTGGTTTTTTTGTAATATATCTGCTGATTTTGAATAATCCATATAAGAATGATAATTTCTTTTTATCTTATATTCCAATTGTATTATTTTTTTATTTAATCCATTCAAATATTGTAATTTTTGTTGTATTGCTTCTTGTATTACAATAGGTTTTTTTTTACCTTCGTTTTCTTTCTTATAAGTATCTATTGATTTTATAAGTTTATCTCTAATTGATTTAGTTTCTGTGAGTTGTTGATTATCACTTATAATTGACATCTTTACCAGTTCTTTTCGTTCTTCATAGTCGGCATTCTCTCTAGCAATATCTTCACGTATTTTTGAAATTTCAGGAGTTATATTCACATTCCCTTTTGCTAATTCTTTCATTTCAGCCTCCATCAATTCATTTTGCTTTTTAAGGGCGTAACTATCATATGCTTTCATCATGGTTTGTACTTCATTCTCATAGTATTTCAAAACCTTTTCACTTCCTTCTTGTGATGCAGGATTCATTTGAGTAGGATAATTGTTTTCTTCTCGTTTCAGTCTGTAAAGTTCTGTAGTTAATACACTAATATCTCCATATATTCTCTCTCTTTCTTCTTCACTTTCTACTAACTGTATTCTCCCTTGGAGTTGATACATTCCCATTAATATTCTTGATCTATCTGTCTGATTTGAATATTCCCTCTCTATATCATCATGCATTTCCTTCTGGAGCATTGCCTGTGGATGATTTTCAGGAAGTCTTTCATTACTCAAATCTTTATCTAAAATACGTTCCAGTTGATATTTACCAACTAATTGAGCATATTCTGATAACTCCTGTCCTACCAATTGAACCAATTTAATGTTTTGACCAATAAAATTATCTTTAACTCCTGATAGTAAAATATCATTTTCTTCTTTTAATCCTGTAATAGTATCCATAATTAGGGCGTAATCTTCTTGCTCCATTAAATTTTTATTTTGTGTTATTGTTTTTATGTGATTATCCAAGTAGTCTTTAGGTACTGATCGATCACCTGAAATGGATTTGGTGATAGTCTGCAAAACACCTAATGCCTCTTTTGTTTTTTGTAATTTATCTATTCTTTTAATTGATTTATTCACATCCTTTGTCAAATCAACTACAGTGGGTTGATTATATTGTGGTATTTGGGGTGATTGAAACATTTTGTTTTTAACTTGTACACTTCCTTCATTCGCTGGTTTTGCTAAATTAATCACTTGGGTTTGTTCTTTCCTCGGTTGAGGCGTATTATTGTCAGGTGTTTTAACTTCTGGTGTATAAGGATTTGGATCAGCAAAGTCATCCAATAACGAAGGCCCCCCTCTTCTAGCAGGTTGATATTGTTGTACAGGAATCGTTTTTGGGGGTTCCTGTTGTTCTCTCCTTCTATTTTCATTTACTGGATTGTTTTTATCCCCCTTTTTTTTTCGTTGATCTTCTACATTTTTATCTTTCCATTTGCTTCGATACTCCTGATAATGTCTCATTTTTTCATCTTTAATTTTATGTTTAAGTTGGTTAATCATTCTATTTATCTTACCACCTCTTGCCCCTTTCTTTCTATTTGATTCCTCCCGTGTATATTGATCCTTCCGTTTATCTAACAATTCTTTTATCTCATCTATTATTTGAGTATTGTGTTTTTTTGATTCTTCATTATTAATTATTTTAGGTATTAAATCATCCAAATATAGGGTTTCAATTTTTGCTTTATCAAGCAAAGTTGCTTTCACATATTCATCTTCTTTGTTTTCATTACGATATTTCCTTCTTATCATACTCTGTAGATTTTTATGAGAATGTTCATATACTGCGTGAATGTAATGAGATGCCATATCTGATTTTACATCATTCAATTCCGCTGGATGTGAAAAAAATATCTTTCCTTCCTGCATGTTCACATCCTCATACAACTTCCATGTTTTATCCAAAAATTGATTGTACGTGTGATACATAAATTCGCTTTCTTCATTGTTCCTCTTAAATAGAGCCATCTCATCCTCGAGTAAACGAAGTGATTTCCTCACTTCCTTCTTGTATTTATCTAAATCTGTGCCTATTCCTTCATTTAAAAGGCGCAACCAAAGGCTAGATATTGCATAATAGCAATTATCCACGGCATTATACACGGGATTGGTCTTATCAAACTGCTTATATGGATTGTCTGATTCTCTTGGTTCTCTATCTTGATCACCATCTGCAGATGCAAAATCTCTTGGATCTAAATCACTTAAAACACTTAAATGAGTTAATGCGTTTAAACATCTTTTTTGACTCATAAATTTTTGTAATTTCATATTTTCCATTTTATCATTAAATGAAGCATCAATTCCTCCAGGTATCCTATCAATTGTATTAGCGAGTAATATAGTCCCCAGATTTAATAATCCTTTTATATTTTCCCTAAGATGTATTTTTTGTGTTTCTACTCTATGTCCCATAGAACGAGTGAATCCTACACCAGGTTCTTGTGTAAGTAAAGTGCTTATATCAGATAATGATTTATTATACATTGCAACCATAGCTTCACTGTTATTATCAATAGGTCCATCAGGTATTGAGAATAATAAAGAACCTACATTTGTATTTAAAAACTGAGTGGAATCATGTAAATACTCACTAGTGGTTCTCACAAAAGTATTATGTATTTCTTCTGATCCCCCATTCTCTTTATATATTTTTTCAAATCTTTCATCTAATTCATCTTGAGATAATTCACTGGATTCTTTATCCAAATGTTGACCTCTAAGAAACTCTTGGTATTTCTCATAAGATGGATCTTTATCTAAGACCATACTGGATAAATTAATTATTGTGAATGAACTAGCCTCTCTTGATACATCACCTAATATACTTTTGGCTTTGTTGTATGACTTACCAGGTGTTAACGTCATTTTATTTTTCAATTGTCCTTTTACCCAGTCAGTGATATATTCTTGAATACCGTTTATTCCAAGTAGTACTGGGGGTGTGTAAGGCATAATAGCGTCAGGTACTCCAGTGAGACTTTTCTTTTTTCCTTTATGGGAAGCCTCGCGATATGCTTTAGTTTTTTTACTTTTGACATATTCCGCTTCCCATTGCTCAAACTGAGTGAGTATATCCTTTATAGGTTCTTGCTTTTTTTGAGGAGAAAAAACCTCCTTCACTTTATTTCCTATAGCCGCACCTACAACTTTAAGTTTTCGTTTCACTTGATTTATTGGAGTATTATCATCACCAGGAAGTGCGTCCTCAATAATAGTATCCCCTTCTCTGATTTCATCATCTTCTTCTTCTTCTTCAACTTGTGGTTTCTTTTCAGGTTCTTTGTCTTCACTATCATCAGACTCTGAGATTTCTGGTGAAAAATCTGAGTCATCAACTGAATAATCATCATCTTCTTCTGGTTTTTTCTTAGGATAAGCATTTTTAAAGGCTTCTTCAAAAGAAAATTTAAAAGCGGGTTCTTCGTCGGTATCAGGAGATTGATATCCTTCGTCGTAGTTAAATTGACCAGTATCAACAAGAACCACATTATAATCGCTTCTAAGTTTGTTACGAATAACTCTTAATCTTTTACGATATTTTGATTGTTCATCAGTGTAATGCAACCCATTAACAGGCATATCATATAATACCTGTGAATATGTCTCTATTATTTCTTTAATAGGTGCAAAAGTACCATTACCATTTTTCTTTTCATATCTTCCAACATTATTAACATAGTCGTTTTTATTAGTCTCAGACTCCTCTCTTGATAGAGTAATAACATAAGGCTCTTCAGTATTATCATAATGTGTTGGTTTAACATCTCTAAATATCGAATTCACCATTTCGAATAAATTATTGGCCTGGTACCCAGGAGCTCCAATATCGCCATAATACTCAAACCCTTTTCCCACTTTAGTTTTAAATGGAAGTTTTTTAGTATCAACATATACTTCCACTAAAGTGTCGTAAAGAGAAGACCTAATATTTACTAAACTACTTATTAACTTTGCTTTATCTTCATTTTTTAATGGTTCTAGTGGAGCATCTACAAGCATTTTCCCAGGACCATAAATATCTTCGTGTAACTTTATAAACCTATTCATATCTTTCTGTATTTTACTTTGTCCAGCCATAACCTTACCATTTAGAACGCCCATACTATGTATTAAACCTTGATCGTCATGAAATATATGTTTTAACAAAGTAGCAAAGTCTTTTGCTACCCACGCTGCATCATCACCATAATCTTCATCAATAAAATCTTCAAATTCAATATCATCATATAATTCTTCCAATTCCTCATCTTCGTCAAAAACTCGCCCATCTAATATATCATCTTCAGGGTCGTGGAATACATCCCCTTCCTCATCCATTACCCCACCTTCTGCTAATACTTCATCTTCGGGAATGAATGGTGCAGGTACTGCTATTGGTACACCTTCAGGTGCTCCTACTCTAGGTTCAACAACGACTGGTTCTACTCCATCCATGGGAGGATCACGACCGTATCTAGCACGATAAGTTGCGACAGCTCTCGCTATACCCATTCCAGGAAAACGACGCAATGCTCTTGCCAACCACCCATCTCTTGCTACTGGAGGTACCCCAGGTATCGGACCTCTTACACCAGCACCAGCAGCACCAGGACCTGGAACATGTACTGCTGGTGCGGGTCCATAAACAATTTCACCCTCTCCAGGAACTGCACGCCTTCCTCGAGCGACCCTGTATACACCTGGTCCGTCCCCAACGCCTCCTCCACCAGCCACTGCAGGAGGTAATCCCATTCCAGCGACAGGACCAGCACCAGGACCACCTGCTAGTATTCCACCACCACCACCACGAGGTGCTGCCATTATACCTCCCCCACCTCCTCCTGCTCCTGGACCTCCACCAGGTGGTAATCCACCACCACCCCCTCCTCTACCACCTCCCCCAAATCTAGGTCCACCACCACCTCGTGGTATTCCTCCTATCCCACCTCCTCCTGCTCCACCCCCTCCTCTACCACCACCCCTCCAACCATGAGCATAGAAATCATGCATAGCAGCGGCAGCGGCACGTGCAAACTCCGCCCTCCTCAGTATACCCCATCGTCTATATTTATATATTGCTAACACAAATATTTTATCTTCAGGAGATAGCGACCCAAATTTTTTACTTTCAAATAACGCTATATCACCCCTGAAAGCAAGCACCATACATTCTGTTTTTATCGTAGAATAGAGTTCCTCATCGAAACGTGGAGGTGCTGGATTAGAGGGAGTTAACACACTAAATGTAGGATCTGGTACAGTCACAAAATCGGGTTCCCCAGGACCACCAGGGCGTAATACAAAGGGAGGATCTTCAGGATAATCAAATACATTATAAAACTGCTGCTCAAGAACTGAGTTTTGGTTTATTCCTACTTTTCTCACTATGTATTTATAATATAACCATGCCTCATCCAATGTCCTTGGTCCAGTAAGTTTTAGTTTTGTGAGCGTTTTTATAACTTTATCTCTATTATCAATCGGTCCAACGATAAATTCCTGTACTCCAGGAACGTGAGTTAAATCTTTATTTCCCCAAGGAGTGTATTCAATATCTGATGTCACAACCTCTACCATAATAGCACCTCCTGCATCAAGATAAGGTTCTGCTTTATGGACAGTACGTTTTTCTACATTATATTGAGAACGACCTGTTAACCAAAACATAAAATCCTCCACAAAGGCTTCCTCTAGTCTTTTAGTCATATTTTGAAATCTTTTCCTAACTTTAACATCTGTCCAAGATTGTCTCTCTTCATCTGTAGAAGCTGAAGCAATCTCTGCTTCAATATACTCATTCATTAATTCCATCATTTGTTCATTTGATAGTTTTAAACTTTTTGTATTGGCTTCTTTTGTAAGCATATCAGGAGGGGTCTCATATTTTTTCCATGGACCAGATGAAGTGGCCATTTTTTAATACCCCACTCTCAACTTTCTAAAATACAATTAAGGTGTGTATAAGCTGGTGCTTGAATAGAAAAAAATGACTGAAAAAAGAAAACCTGAGGTTCAAATACTTTCTGCTGAACCCTTAACTGATTCTTCTGGTAGTGAAACTGAAATGAATGATGAAGATCCTGTAATTAAAAAAGGTCCGCAACGTTTCTTATCTGCTGGAATTGCTGCAGGTCAATTACCTAAAGGTATGAAACCTATTAATAGAATGGAGAATAATTCACGCCAAGAACAAAAACCTAAAACTAAAAATGAAAAAGAGGAAGTATATGTTCCTGATACATCCATACCAATACCATACTTAGCTCTTGCTCTTGGTATTGGAGTTGGAGTATTATTGTTTTATAAAGGATATAAAGCAATGGGTCCACTTGTTGCTAAAGCTACTGAAATAGTTGAATCTGTTGCAGAGAAAGAGTGAGGAAATTGATTCTAAATCTACTATTCATTGTAATAAAACCACATTAAATATAACATGGGATCCTTAAATACAACAGAGTACAGTGTAAGTAAAGAAACGTCGCCATATGAAAATAGAATACCTATTATAACACCAAGACATGTCCCTGCTAATTACCCTTACGAGAGAACTCCATACTCTATGTTTGACCCTGCTTTGTATAAAGAGAAATTTGCCTTCCCTGCGAAAGAACCTCCACGCTATTATTAAAAATACCTCTTTGACTATATATAGTATGTCAGTTGTGTCAGTTTGATTCTATATAATAAAATTCTAAATTCTTCTATAGTATTAATAACTATAAACTATGGGAGGAGACAATAGAGTAAATGAGAAAAAACCAAGAGTATTAGCAGCTCAATATTGTGGATGTGGTAGTGGTCCATGTAGAGCATCACGAAGAATAACAATAAGTAGGGAGATAAGTGTAGATAGTCGTATGTGGTATTGTTATATGTATGATAAGCAATTTCATGGAATACAGAAGTATAATGGTAAAGTTACTTGGGAAGATAAGAAATTATGTTTATTTGAATTAAAGTCGAAAATAAAACAAATGAAAGGAAGTAAAAAATACAAAAATTTCTTTACTAATTGTGTATTACCTGAATTAAAGAGAGAACATAAACACAAATGTGATGAATGTACATTCTTTGCTCAAATATTCAGTTCTAAACATAAAGTAAAAAACACTGGTGATTTAACTACTACTCATGATCTTTTAGTTTATCTTAGAGAAAGAATGCTAGCAGATTTCTTTTTTAATAATACTGTTGGTGTTAATAATAGAAGATTATGTGATATGATTAAAACAGTAGATATGATCTTTAGAATCTATCCTCTTGAATTAGAAGAAAGATACGATGATGGATATTATCGTAGAGAAGTGGATTTCCCCCCTAATTTCTATGTTAAGTTTAATACTAATTTAGATAATAAATAAAAAACATGATTTTTATTTCCAAATACTTTGATAAGTACCATTCATATGATTTGTCCAATTCCAACGAGTACCAATAATAGTGATAATTAATGCAGGATGATTAACAGTCTCCCTGACATACATCCTAGGATTTGTAAAATTAGCAAGAGAAATATGACCTGAAGCACAAAAAGGGTTAGTAGGATCAACATCCCACCAAGCATAAAACTGTTGAATATCTGGAGTACAATCATACAGTTTTTTCAGTTGTTCAGTTTGTTCATAATTAGGTCTAGTTACTTCGAAAAGAGATTTATCATTCGCTCTTACTTGAAATAGAAGAGTATTTAAATAAGAAGTATCAATCTCATAAAAAGCTGGATTAGGTTGAGAAATATCCATTTGAGTGCTAGTTCTAATAATACCAGTTAAATGTCTAATAGGTCCAGTAAAGTCAGTGAGATCTAATCCTAAACCAAGAGCATTCACAGTATTAAGTTGATTAGCATTAATAGGGAAATCTATTTTAGTAACATCAGTAAATAAAGTAAATACACCCTCTTCAGTAAATGTTGGGGCAGCAAGAGCTTCTCTTTCACTACCAGAAACATGAGCTAATCTATATCTTAAATAGATATTAGAGTATTGAATAGTGAGTGGTTTAGTACCATCAGTTTGAATAGCTTGAGCTGCAGGAGCGAATCTGAAAGTAATCTTAAGTTTATTAGCGAGAGAACAGATAACAAGTTGATTACCGTCACCGTCCCATGCAGTTGGTATTGGTACAGTGTATTCTTGTGGATTTAAAGCCAATGTATTTCTTTGAGCAGCGGTAAGTTCACCACCCATTAATCTCTCATAAACAGTTCTCATCTCATTATTCATAAAATTGTATTGTGAGAAGATTTGATCAGTTGTAACTTCATTTACTTTAGTTGAACCGTAAGTGAATCTAATAGGATCAGTGTAAGATAGATTCTGTAATGCACCAAAATCACCATATCTAGCATAAGTAGGTGCTCCAGTAACTAATCCAGTTAAGGCAGGAGCAGTATAATGTAAAGAGATCTCATCTAAGAGAGTACCTTCTTTATCAATTTCAAAACTAAACTCTTGACCAGAGTTAATAGTTGCTTGAGCTAATTCAGCTTTTTTCTCTTGAAAAGCAAAATCAGACACTGCATAATGTGATCTTTTTTTAAAGATACTATTATTAATCCCTGTTTCAATAATTGCAGCATCTTCCGCTGTTGTTTGAGCTTGAAGTTTCGTTGGTTCTGGCATATCTTCTAGTTTAAATAATATAATTTAGAAATTCAATGGGTGGGGTTATATTTTTTTAAGGGCTCAGTTAAGGAGTAAGTAAGATGACATCACTAACATCAAAGAATGCCTCATTAACTCCAGCTACTACAAAAATACATTATCTATTAGCAGATAAAAATGGGTTTCCACTTAATAGACAAGTACCTAAAACATATCAAGAATACAGAGGAGTAGGAGGAGAGACAATAACTTACGATGGTTCTGATGAGTTGGTGATATACGCTGATTTATTAACTGGAAATTTAATAATAAATTTCGGTTCTGGTACTGTATCATCATTTATGGATTTAATAGGTCGTTCTGTAGTAATACAAGTAAATGGTGCTACTAACAGAACTATTACTCTAAATACTGCTCCTATATTTATGAAAATAAATGGAACAGCATTAACTCAGTTAACTAATGTCATTCCTGGTGATGGTAAATCGAAGAGTATTACAATGTATTTTAATTCAGTGAATCAGATTAATATTGATTATGGTGCTTCATCTTCTGCTGTAGTACCAGTCACCCCAACTGCTTTACAAGGAAAAACAATAGTAATAAATGGTGGATATCAGTCTCCTGTGTTTATTACACCAACACAGACTGCCATTGGGGGTACTCCGCCATATACTTGGTCTGGTCCTCCTACTTTTGGTGATCCTCCAGATTATTCAGGTTCTTTAATAGCTAATACCTATTATCCTCCCACTAGGAGACCATCTGATTATTACAGTAGTTTTCCTATTAATGTAACAGATTCGCTTGGTGCTACTACACAATCTATGGTAGTTTATTATCCCACTGTAGCATTACAAGCAGGGGGAGCTAATGGATACACTCTAGTACATTGTACATTTTTATCTCAGGCACAAACAGGACCAGCAGTTCAGTCTATTATCACATCAGGTATTAATAAGATACAGATATTAACCACTGGAATAGATATGATTACAATAGCTGGTAATAGTAATGAATCTTTATTTTATTATGTAGAATCCCCAACTCCAGACACATTAAAGTGTTATGATCCTGTAATTGGAGTAACTTTTACATTAATAGCTAATATGACCACAGTGGGCATAACTAAAGCAACTACAATGTCTTACAATCATGATACTGATCAATTATTTATATTTGAGAGTAATGTTACTGGTGGTTTTAGTATACTTGCATTTACTCAATATGTCAGAGGAAGTGTATTGACAATACCTACAGTAGTAAGTAGAGTAAAATTAATGAATTCACTAAATCCAGTGGCATTATCACCAATATCAGCTATATATGGCACTAATACAGTAGTAACAGGATGTGAATTTGTAGATGGAAGAGATATTGTAGTATTGGCTTTATTTGATCCTACTGCTAATAGAGCAAAATTTATTTCATTAAATGCCTCTACTTTCTCAAATACTGGTATAAATAATGGTAATAATCAGTACATATTAGGTTCTTTCACAGGGGCTGGTGTATTTGGTGCTGGTGAGAGGGTTTCTTTATTTTCTCAAAAAATACAAGGATTATACAGATTAGGATACTGTTCTCAAAGTAGGCAGATGAGAGTTGTTACTGATTATACAATGGGGTCAATAACTGGTACTGAATCACCTACTGTATTAAATGTCACTGGTATTATGCCAGTGGAAGTTAGGGCGACTAGAGTAGTTCTTAATAGATGATTTTATTTAAAAAAGCATTGAAATAAATACAATAGCTATTATTATTAATAGAACATAAACCATTGTATGTGTATTAACAGCTTGTGATGCTTGTACTTGTTTCACATCAGGCATATCACCAAATTGACTCTGATAAGCTATTTGTCCAGGCCTTGCTCTTGATCTTGATGTTTCCTCTTTTGTTACTACCCTACCACTGGTTATATCCATATTATTATGTTTAGTGAAATGTTCTGGTCTACTGAAGAAATAACCAGTAGCAATACTAGGGAACCATGATTGTCTCTCAATAACCTTATTAGCTGCTAAGTCTCTAGTAATAGCATTAGTAACTTTAGCTTCTGGCCCATAATATGTTTGATATGCTTGATTCTTTCTTCTTGCCTTATTGAATACCTCCCCTGCACTAAGTATATTCATTTAGATGTATTTATTTATTAAAATTAGATTCACGGAGCCAAGCTTTCAACAGTACTTGAAGCCATACCATAAACGAAGTTTACAATAACAGCGTCAATAACATAACCCATATAATCGTTCCTAAATATCTCACTTTGTCTTGGTAACAAGCTTTTAGCCATTAGTAATGTAACAGCCCCAATTAATCCACCAAAGAATAAAGTAAGGAAATTAGTTCCTTGGAGAGGTCTTCTAGAGAATGTATGATCTGGTTTGCATTGTGCCCATTTATATACCCAGAAAGTAGCGATACCCTTTAAGATAAAATCAAAGAATAGTTTCATTTCTCCCATACCCATGATACTAGGACTAATGAATCCATCAACAATCCCCAAAGCTAATGCTTCTCCTAAAATAGCAGTAAAAGTTCCACACATAGTTATATATTTGTAGTATTTAATAGCATAATTTAGAAAATCATACAATAAAGCCAGTATAATAAGGGAAACTTTAGTTATATATGATAGTACCATTATAGGGTGCAAAAATCGAAGAATCCATACTAAAACCATAGAAATATAGCAGTTAATATGGTAACACCATATATAGGCAACCTAGATACTATGGAAACGGGAGGATAAGAAGAAATAGGAGGTCAGAAAATAATAAATAGCTTATAGA